>Ga0116229_10000478_pt1 | contig 52810 bp, 32 predicted proteins | sample S1TSphgellanicum_3_FD_87313 | JGI IMG/M metagenome (GOLD analysis project Ga0116229, IMG submission 87313) | Host-associated microbial communities from peat moss isolated from Minnesota, USA - S1T2_Fc - Sphagnum magellanicum MG | ecosystem: Host-associated > Plants > Peat moss > Unclassified...
AAATATTTCACCATGAAAAAATATAACCTTCAAGAAAATCCTCTAAAAGAAACCAAAATCCTTCAAGATACATAATTATAACTCTATAATAACTAATCTCAAGTTTGAAAACAAGCCAAAATATCATCTTTCAAAAATCCTGGTATAAAAAGAGACCTATTATTACCTAAGGGCCGAAATCCTTTAAGCTACTGTACTCTAGAATGAGTCTAAACACAGTATCTTTGCCTTGGTAGGCAAAGTCAACAAATCATAATTTGATTAGTAAGTTGAGGCCAAACAAGTTACAAGAGGCCAAAAAGTGTTGAAAAATTTGGCCTTTTAAGTCATTATTGGCCTCAACGAAGGTTTCTTGGCCTGGACTTCCTCCTAGTCAAGAGCGGGCCTTAGAATAATTGCGCTTTTGTAATACGTAACAAAAGGGTTTGGCAGGGTTACACCAACAGCTACGTACGCGCTCTCGCTTTGCTTGCTTGCTTTCAGTCGTCCTCATCGCGTTCGTTCGCGCGCGCGCTCCGATGGAGCTTCTTACCGCGTGTAGCCGCGGGAATCGCGGTTCAAAAATAGCGATAAGAACGAGACTAATGATCAACAACAACGCACAAGAACGATTTGAAGAAGCTATGGGTTGTTTGTTGCATCGTATTGACAACGTAGGTCTGATTCTAGAATGCTGGATTTCAGAACGCTCTCAGATTTGGCCTTCGCAGCACACATAGGGTTTTCCTGAACGGGACTTCCGGGCTTGGAGCAAGAGGGAGGAGAGTAGGCAGGAGGAGGGCGGGACAGTTGGGCTTGAGTACTGTGACTTGTGATCGGGGTTCATGGGTTCGAATACTCGTTATCTGGAGCTGGTGTCTCCCACGGTTTTCAACGTGCTGAGAATGGTGTCGCCAGGGGAGAATGGTTCTCTCAAGCTGCACATGCGGCAATGTCGGTTCTTGGCTTTCAAGCTCTTTGATCTGGTTCAAGATTCGAAGGCTTACGTGGAGGGATTGGGAGATGATGATGCGGCGGAATGGGAACCGGCTTTGGATAGGGAGATCTATCGAGTGGTGAAGGTTGTCGAGTACTTGATTCAGGATTGCTGCCCTGAAGACTGGCTCAAAGCCGTGATTAAGCTGCGAGATATCAAGGAGGCGTTCGCTCTCCGGGTGCGCGAAATCGAGTGGTGCAGAGCCTTGATGCGTGCACTCGTCTGTCTGAGAAAGGAGCCGACGCAAGGAGTCACGGCGGTAGTCAAACGCGCAATTGACGAGTGTGTAAATTCTCGGGAGTCGTATTGCAATGAACTCAAGGTTTTAGCTGGTAGAGATGAGAGGGAATTGTGTGTGAGATTGGAAGCGATGGAGAATGAAATAGGTGGTACGCCTGATTATCGCACTCTTGCCAAGTGCATGCTTGGCAGGATGAATGGAGAAAAGGTTGCAGCAGGAGACGATGGCGCTCGAGATTCTTGGACCGTGCCATTTGAGGATCTGCAGAGAGGAAAATTGCTGGGAAAGGGTGCATTTGGAGAAGTGCACAAGACGTTGTGGCTGGGGCAATGGTGGGCCGAGAAAAAATTCGGAGCACACCTCGCGAAAGCGTTCGGGCAAGAGATGGAGCTGCTCAAAAATCTGAGTCACCCGAACATAGTGCTCATAGTCTGCTGCGCCGAAGACAATCGCGAATTCTCCTTCGTCATGGAGTTGATGACAGGAGATCTTCGTACGCTGATCGAATCTTCACTCACACTCACGACTGAGATAGCCAATGACACTTCTTCCTCCAGAGAAGTCTATTACTCCAATGCGACTGATACCATGCCTTTAGGGCTTGATGTTGCTATTGACATTATGATCCAGTTAGCTGCAGGTATGATGTACTTGCATGAACGCAAAGTAGCACACAGGGACCTCAAATCTCATAATATTCTCGTTCAGCCTCTGTTCCCACAAGAACCAAACGGATACCAGTGTGCAAAAGTTGCCGACTTCGGTCTTGCAAAAATCAGGGAGGAAAGCACATGTTCGAACCTGTCTACAGTTGGCACTACAAGATGGATGGCACCCGAGTTGTATGATGGGCGGAATGACAATAAGCAGCCTGTGGATGTGAAACCCGCAAAGTATGACCCTTTTAAACCAGATGTCTACAGTTTTGCAATGACTTGCTATGAGATCCTCACAGGCCGGCTGCCTTTTGAAGGTGCTTACCAGGGTCAAGTCAGGACAATGGTGAAAGAGGGAATTAGACCAGAGTTACCGGAGAATTGCCCCTCTAAGTTGAAGACTTTGATTACCGAGTGTTGGCATGGTGATCCAGAACAACGTCCAGCATTTCCCGTCATCTACACAAATTTGAGGTGTATCCAAGGTGAACGATTGATAGGTAATTCCCTAATACTAGATGTCACATCAGTTTGGCAGCACTGGCTTATTTCTTGGGAATTTAGGAGGTTGTTGTCACTAACAGACAGAGGGATGGCTAATGTTGACAGGTTCTCGGAGGAGCCAGACCTGAGATTTTTAAGAAGGGTGCATTGCCATTGACAGTTTTCAAAAACCATACTTTGTGATGGTGCTGCTTGGCTGCAGCTGTAAATCTCCCAGAGGTGCTATAGTTGCCAGTCCCTGATTTTGTATAGCCTGTTAACAGCAGGTTAACATGTTCTAAAGAGGTTTTAATAAGATCTGGTTCTCTTGGACATTCTTTCTAAGATTTGTAGGGTTTTGCATGGACAAAGATATACATTATAAGTGAGATCAGATTTACTAGGATGTAAATATTGTTTTGATTGTTAGTAAGACTTTGCTTCTGCCCAACGTGTGCAAATGCTTTACTGTTGCTTTGTTGGTTTCTTTGAATCTTTCGCAGAGTCAGGCTCTGTAAGCTGTTTCAATTGTTTAGGCACCAGTGCAAGTCAGCTTTTGGTTGCCTGGGAGCAAATCAAATGTTGTTTGCGGACAAAGAACATGATGGAGATGCTTGGAACCAGGAAGAAGATATTTGGAGATGGTTGTCTTGAACTGGAGTCTTGCTCAGCACAAAGGTGATTGGAGGTAAAAGGTGGGCATGAAGATCCAACTTTTGAGAATCAGCCAATCAAGTGAAATATTGAACCTTATGATCAAGGAGTTTTGCTATTCAAGTGGATTTCATGATCCAGGATAATCTGCAGATTATTGACCTGACAAATTGTCATAGGGATGAAAATCTGCCCTCTGGAGTCACTGTGTATCTAGTGTTGGCCAATTCTGACCAAATACCACAGACATTCTGCTTCATTATGGAGTGAGAAATTTTCCAAGAGCACAAACATGTGGCCTTTATTTGTGAGAATGACATTCACAATCCAGTGATATGATGTAGGAAGTTGACATTTCTTGGTGACTCATTAGGGAATTCCTCAAATGCCGAGGTCCAACAGAGCTATGAACAACAAAATGCAGGGGGTAAATCACCTAGCTACCATTTTTAGGTCTTGATTGCTATCATTGGTGATACCCAATTAGTCACAGTGTCGTCCATTGGGAAAGGGGCTTGCTTAACAAAGAAAGATTCCTGTTTGGTGGTTTCTGCCTTTGGATTCTTCAAAATAATTCTATTTCAAGGGACTCATGATCCTATGCAGGGAGGGTTCAAAAGCCCAGTAGAGAACATAATCAAGATGTGAACATGTTTTAAAACTTTTTCTGTCACTTGCTGTATACCTTTTTCTTCTTGGTTTCTTTTGTCTTCTCCTTCTCTTTTAGTTTCTGTTGATCTAGCCAGCATCAGGGCTGAGTTTTCCTTTTGCTGCTGGTATAGAGATAGAAACTCAGTATGTTGGTTACTGTATGTCATTGACCTCTAAGAACTGCCAGGAGCTGATGAAGTCAGTGGGGATGTTGTGGTATTTTCTCAGACCATACATGTTGCTGTTGAAGGTCTCTGAACATTTGTGTGATGGTTGCTGTTGAACAAACTACTCCTTAGCTTGGGTATTGTCTGTTTTGTTCTATTCTTCAGGTTTGTTTCTTTTTCCTGTTTGCCTACATGTTGTGAGATCTATAACTGTATTATTGGGTCCTGTCTCAATTATTTTCAGGTATGGAAGAAATTCTCTGTGCTTATGAAGATCTTTTGAGAATCTATAACCTTTTAAAGTTGGATCATGGTATTGTTTGCCAGGATCACCACTGTTTGGTGCAGTATGCTCTACCATAGCTGAATTGTACATATATGTAGCATAGTGATGTATGGATCGCAAATATACATGGCTTTGTATTACAGCTGATCAATATCCATTTGATGCTCTACCATAGCTGGATTTCAACTCATGCCCAATTTGAGCATTGTTATTTCTGTTGCAGAGGGATATATGTGTATGAGGAGCACAAGCCCATATCCATGGAATCCTGGAACAGTGACCTGTAGCCTCTTGATGTTTTGGGGAATATATGCAACTGGCCAAGGGTCTGATTGTGCAAATGTAGCCGTGATCTGGTTGACTCCATGGGTGCATCTGGGAAGCAGATGTTGATTGGTTAGGGATCAAACTTAAGATCCAATTGTGGTGGCTCTCAAGGCTCTAACCCTAGATGAAATGATTCAGTTCTTCATGTTAATGGTTTCTTAGTGTTTCTCAAGAAAGGATACACTAGCATTTCAGGGCTCTGAAAGTATTTGCTGTGTCAATATGAGGTTATTGATCAAGGGTGCTCTTGAGATTGTAAATTGACAGAGTCACTGAGATATTATTCAGGTTTAATTTAGGACTCAGAAACACAGGGCAGATGAGGAGGACACTTTTCACTTTGTAGGTGGCAAGCAGCAGAGTACTGAAGGAGGAAAAACTTTGAGATGGCAGGTGTGTGGCTGCAGTCTCTTGGTTCACTAATTGCTTCGAATTGTGGGGTTTTTCAATCCTTACCTTTGACCTTTTGCAGGTACATCATGTGCACAAACATTGGCCCAAAGTCATTTTACTGTGCCAAACTGGCACAAACTTTACTATTCTTCATCCAAAAAATATTGTGCAGTGTGCCAGTGGAGATGCCCTTATACACATTTCAGGAATTATGACTGTAAGCTCCCTATACCCTCCAGGCTACTATTCCTTTGGGTACAGGCAGCTTTACAATTTACAACCATTATGCCCAATATGGGGAGCCTTACACTAAGCAAAACAGCTCACATAAAGCAACAATTGCAAACATTTACTAGCAGTGAGAAGTGTCACCCTTCAATCAGTTCACCGCATTTATGTAGACTATCAAGAAGACACTTGCAGTTTTTTATGAAAATGCCATGCACTCAAATCAGAGACATGCATGGATGTTTTCAAACAAGTTCTTTCTTGAGTTTTTGTGTGAAAAATAAATTTATAAAGAAATGGAAGGTGCATTGTTCATACTGCAGCAGACACAAAAGATGCACAATGGCATCCTTTACATGCTGCCCCATGCTTCCCTTGTAACTAATCCAAAACCTTCAAATTCTGATCTCCTCAAACTCTAGGCTAATAAACTATAAAGACTGTCAAGGCTTCACAATTTCAAGCTCTACACCCCTTTCAACTGATTGTAATGTACAGTAATAGACCTAAATAGCTTAATCCATTTGAACATAAGGATTCCACTTTGCGAAACAATAAAAGCTCTTTAAACACTTAAAAGTTGCAGATCATCAGTCTTCTTTAGAACATCTGATGCCATCAATTCACGTGAATCTGCAAGACTGCTGCCTTTGCTTTTTGGCTTCACATCTGACAGCATTTGCACCACATCCCGCATTGTTGGGCGATCTACTGGCAGGTCACTGGAGCATAATAATGCGACTCTGAGGACCAACATCACCTCCTGCACTATCCAGAAAGAAAATACCTTGTGTTATGCAAACACTGCATATTTAGAGGGTAAGATCTTCAGTGTTTTGCTTTTGAACCAGATTAGAGCATACCTACTAGCCACAGTCAAGTTTTTTGGGAATCAAATATGAATATGATCTTGTGAAAGGATACCTGTATGGATAAACCATTGGTGTTTGCATTTACCTGGAGTGGGACTCCAACTCCCCCCATTGTTGAGTCGAGTATTTCAAGGACACCATCTTTTGTCTGGATTTTCTGCCTAACCCACTGCACTATATCCACTCCATCCCCAAAACTCGGCTCTATTGGTCGGTTGCCAGTCAAAAGCTCCATTAACACCACACCAAAGCTGTAGATGTCACTTTTCTCATTGACCTTTAGCGTGTATGCATATTCTGGAGGATAGAAAGAAAACCCAAGCAAGCATTGTAAGTCAGGGCAACAATCCAATGCAACTTCTGGCAAGGTCTCATAGCATCAAAGCCGCATGTCCCAATGAAGTTTGATTTGTCTAACAATTTTTATTTGTATTCAAATTTCAGGTACAGATCATGGGGAGTTCACTTACAGTTCTATAAAAATGAAGTTAGTTCAAAATGAGGCATTTTTCTATTACTTTCAAAGGTAAATACCACAAACATGTAGAAAATAAGTGGGCCCCCAAGAAAAATCTTCAAAATATTCATAAGAAATTGAAAACATAGTTTAAGAATTTTTTCATTTGTCGATAAATTTATGTATTTTTGAATTGTCAAAATTTATTATTTTCATTAATAAATAAAGGTGGATAGTGATATTCATCCCATTTGTAATTAGCTAGCAAAAGAATGCATGTTAACCCAATAAATACAAAGAATGACCTCAACGAGGTACAACAAACAAGTTAGAATTCTAACCTGGGGCGATGTAGCCATAAGACCCTGCTATAGATGACATGGATTCTGACTTCCCAGTGCCCTGAAAAAATTTGGCAAGTCCAAAATCGGCCACATGTGCCTGGAAATTGTCATCTAGTAAAATATTGTTTGATTTTACATCTCGGTGCACAATCAATGGAGAGCAATCATGGTGCAAATAACAAAGACCATGTGCTGCCTGGACTGCAATACTATACCTGTTACACAGCCACCCAGCATTTGGTGTTAAGAGACCATGTCAAACAGCAGCTGTAAGAGAATTGGTGATTAGCCTCCATCAGTAATTATTACTGGGATTGATGAGCACAACAGCGCAAAGACTTTGCTACAAGAGGATGTGGTTTTTCACACACAAAAAGCTGCAGCTGATGACACATGTTTGAGGTAAACTTTGTAGTTTCATCCAATACAATGTACAATATATGGAGTTTATTGTGGCATATAATATGTTAAAATGGCAATTTGACATTAGGTAATGGCACATATTACACAGAATTGTTTATTATCCATTGTGCAAGGCGCTCAAGCACTGATGTGAGGAATGTGTGGAGGATGGATCACATTTAATCAAACACAGGAAGGATGATGAATTAAACAAGAACCCTCTCACCTTGTTTCCCAACTGAGATTGCCTGACTTCTCCTTACTGTGAAGAAGCTCTCCAAGACTTCCCTTGGGCATATACTCATATACCAACAGATTTGTTTCATGGTTAGAACAACAACCCAGAAGCCTCACAATATTCCGATGCCGAATCTTCCCAAGTGTCTGGATCTCAGCAGAAAAGCCATGGTCATGTGATGCCCCTTTCCCCTCCCCAGCTAGTCGTTTGACTGCCACAATCTCACCACTGGGCATGACACCCTTGTAAACAGTTCCTGCCCCACCACGACCGATTATGTTGTCCTCTGACAAGCAATCCAGCACCTGGATTTTTCCACATTAGTTCATTAAAGCAGCAAAATGGGAAAAATCTTCCTGAAGCATTTCTGCAGGAATTCCTAAACCTTATTATTTTGTTGCAATCCTAGCTAGGTTGGTAGTTATTACTTGATTATATAATATACTAGAACATGGACATCTCTTTATTGACAAATATGAAGTTGATTGCTTACCTCGGTAGCTGAAAAATCCAACCGCTGGAAAGCAGTCAATTTCCAAGGGCGGGCTACGGGCTGCCTTCGGAAACACCTGCAGATATACCACTTGTACTTTTGGAGAAAGCAACACAAGCCCAGAAGTAGAACAATCGAGGCAGCTGAGAACAATGCCCCAACCAACCATGCGAGATGGTTTGTATCGTTGCTAAGACCATGAGCTGGTGCTGGGGCAGGAGATTGTAGAGTGCATGATGGCAAAATATCCCCACACAGAAATGGATTCCCCACAAAAGCACTTATATTGCATGAGTCGAAGTGAGGTATCTGTCCTGAAAGATCGTTGTAGGAGAAGTCGATAACGTTTAGAGTTTGAAGCATCTGCAACTGTGCTGGAATGTGACCGGTCAAATGGTTGTGGGAAAGATTCAGGAGATAGAGATCTGGTATGTTCCCAATTTGTGGAGGAATTTCACCAGACAAATCGTTCGAGCTCAGATCAAGTGATCCAAGTTTCTTACAATTAGATATTGCCAATGGAATTGGGCCTGAGAAATTGTTGGAACTCAGATCAAGTTTGTTTAGCAGAGGCATGTCACACATCTGGAGTGGGATCAACCCACTGAACTGGTTGCCTGATACCAGAAATTGCTGAAGACTTGGGAGATTTCCAATGCTTGCGGGTAAATTGCTGGAGAGATAGTTGTCAGAAAAATCAAAGTATCCCAGCTGTGGAGCATGAATGATGTCAGATGGTATTGACCCTGTAATATGGTTGGCTTTGACCTCCACAATTGAAATATTTGGAAGCCCTAATAGTCCCAGTGGGATTGATCCATTGAGGAAGTTGTAGCTGAGGCGGAGTTTTGTCAGACTTTGGCAATTGCCCAAGCTCTCAGGTATTGAACCTGTGAGCTGATTGTATTGTAATATTAACCATTCAAGCTTTTGGCCAATGCACAAATATGGTGGAATTGTCCCGTTGAGAAAATTTGATGACAGGTCAACAAGTGTGAGATTTGTGTTCTGTCCAAGTGTCTGTGGTATACTTCCCACCAAATTGTTTGTCCATAAATAAAGCACCTGATAAGACCACAATGACAACAGTTTTCTACAGTTAGAAAGCATTGAACCCATGAAAACTTGGATATCATTCACAACTATGAAGTCATCTCACAAGCTTTTTTGGTGGTGCAATTGACTGACCTGTAAGTTGGGAAGGTCACCCAAGCAAGCAGGAATGGTGCCCTCAATTTTGTTGTTCATCAGGCTTAACAGCTCCAGATTTTGCAAGTACGCAAATGTAGGTGGGATCTCTCCTGTCAGATTGTTGTAGGAAAGGTCTAGTGACTTTAAGTTCACCAGGTTGCCAAACTCAGCTGGGATTGCACCTGTGAAGTTATTGAGCTGGAGGAAGAGTGAATCAAGGTTCACCAAATTCCCAAGCTCAATTGGAAGTGTTCCATTCAGTCCACAATTGCCAAGATCTAGAAGCACAAGCTTGGATAAATTTCCAAAGCTTGCTGGGATGCCTGATGAGAAACTGTTGTAGTAACCCATGTACAGTTCCTCAAGCTCTAGAGTTGAGTCACCCAAAACAATTGTCAGTTGCCTGTCAAAATGTATTACAAATCTAGCATCAATGGGATTGCAGAGGGAAACTCCACAAAAGAATATTACCTAGGTGACCAACCAAATGCTGTGTAAGTCCTAACCAAACCAAAAAAAAACCATGACAAGAGTGAGAGTGGTCATAACCTTGCAAGAACACTCACAAAGTATATAACACCATCACCTTCATCATGAAAGGTAATACCAGTTGCCACTACTCTGAATGACTTCATCAGCTCCCAACATATATTAATTTGCTTCACATTTTGTAGTAAATTATTTGCTTCACATTTGCTTCAAAATATTGTAAAAATGTGTGTCCTGAGTTTCTGTTGCATTTCGGGAAGCAAAAGGAAGGAACTGTGGTAGGAAGCTAAGCACAATTCTTCCCTCAAATTGAAAATGCTTCTCTTTTTTCTTTCATATAGGAAGCTAATGTTTGTTCTCTTTATCTCTGCAATGTAATCAAACAACATAAGCTGCTTGTTGTATGAGTGATAGTAAAAAGAATACAAATCCATATAGAGTGCATTTGCTTCTACAAGAAACGAGTCATTAGGGATGAAGTGTAATTACCTGCAAGATTTCCAAGCTCTTCCGGGATAGCTCCAGTGAGGGAATTCCCATTGATGCCCAAGTACACTAGGCTTGGGAAACTGCCATAGGTGGTTGGAATGTTTCCCTCAAAATAGTTTCCTCCCAGGCTTAAATGTGTGAGGGATGCTATTTCCCATAAATCTGGGGGTAGTGGTCCAGAAAAATTGTTGTTGTAGCAGTCCAACACCTGGCAAAAGTTTGTTTGAAACAATTAAGTTAGTCACCAGCATTACTCATTCTAGACATAGGATTCTTTCTGAAATAAAGCTTCAGGCTCTCTGCTGTGATGTACATGAGTTAATGTTGTGTTACATGGTACGTTAAGGCCTGAAGCTGGGGGGGTGTTACCAAAATGAGGAGTCTGCCCCAGGCAAAGCCAAGGGTGGATTCTGAATCCTGGTTATGCCACCACATCTAAGGTCCTTAACATGCATACAGAACTGGTGAGGAACCTTATGAAGTGTAAGAACCTTGCTAAAAACTTAAGATTCTTACCTCACTCACGGTGGAGGTAATCTTACCTTTTTAAGGTGCCCTCAGCCTTTATGTGTATGGTAAAGCCTGGGTGGGGGCATTCCCAATCCGAGGGGCCTAGGATGAGATGATAGCAGAGTTCATGAGACAACAAAAAACAGCCCTAAAAGAGATGAACCTATCCAAACCCAACCCCAAAAAATTGCATAATAATCTCTATTCTTGTAACAACTCAAATAAGAAGAGGAAGATCCAGCTGACCAAATTTCCTAATAGTTCAGCACCAAGGTTTTGCTTTCAGCTAGGGTTTGGGGAGAATTTGAAAAACTATCGGAAATGACAGCATGATTGATTGTGAGGAGATTTGATTCTTCCTTGTATGTCAGAAACATCTTGAGTGTCACTGAACCGTCTCAAAGATCTTCTGAAACAATTCTCTGGATGTTCAGTTTTTTTTGAGATCAATGGAACTAATTTGTTGTAAGTACATCGGCAGTCTTCTTGCAAACGACACCCAAAGCAAAGCCAGAAATTTCACAGTGTATTTGGAGCGCACCTTAAAAAGGTAAGATTTCCTTGGCTACACCAGAGGGATCTTACAATTTTAAGAAGGAACAAATTCTGAAATGTTTGACTGTACAATTCGATCAGGAGAGGCAGTTGCTTTATGCTCGGTGAGGACCTTGGATTAGGGTGTACCAGAATGTGGGCACCACCTTGGCTACCGCCACCTTGAGTGGTACCCTTATTCTGATAATGCCCTCAACCTGGGGCCTTACCGACAACTAATAATCTGACCAGAAAGAGCCAAAGAAGCTGGCAAACAGAGTGAGCTGGGAACATAAAATTTACCTGGAGGTATCGGAGGTGGGAGAAGTTGGAAGGAAAGTAGTTGCTGAAATTGTTGTTGGAGATGTTGAGAAATTGCAGAAAGGGTAGGGACACAATCTCGGCAGGCAAGTCGCCAGTGAAGTTGTTAGAGTCCACAGAGATGTTTACCAAGTTCTTGAGTTGAGCCAAGTCGGAGGATAGCGAGCCTGTGAGGTTCATGGAGGAAAGATTCAGGCTTGTTATCACGCTGCTGGAGTTGTTGATGAGCGAGGTACTACTAGTGCACGTGATTCCAGTCCATGAGCAATATGGATGAGTGGAATTGGACGTTGGAATCCAGTCATTCAGATGGCCTTCAGGATCCACCAAGCTGGCCTTGATGGCAAGAAGGGCTATTCCTTCGTCCACCTCGAGCTGGGTGTCAGCCATGGCCTCCAGCGACTGAATATTGAGGATGAAAAAACAGAGCCAGCAGCAGCAGCAGCAGAGGTGGAGAAACGCAAACTGTTTCCCTGAGCAAACAGTGCCCATTTTGCTCCTCAAGTTTCTCTCCGAAATTCTCTCTGTCTCTCTCTTCTTGGAGCTATACAAATTCGCTCAAGAGTCAGATGGATCTAAAACTGGGCTCCTGCAGGAGGCCCCCATTGGAACAGTTTCATGATCAGCAGCTCACGTGTTGGTGCCGTGGAGCTTGTGTGGCTCCTCCACTCATGCGCATCTCGTCTCTCCTTCCAGCTCCACGATCCAGACCAACTCTGGTGCACAGCTCAATGCAAGCAGTGGTACTGGTTACTACTCGAGCACTACTTCGCCGTCAGTCACCCTACCTTAAACTTCGCTTGAAGGTCTACGCTCGTCATGCAGCAGCAGCTTGAATTACCAACGCTGAACACCTTCAAGAACACAACTCCACGGCGGGCTTAATCATGCCGCGACTGTGGCAGAACAACTAACAACCTAATCAGCAGCTAGCTCCGGCAGTGTATACTAGTTACTATTGTGCAGCACCTAGCTAGCTACAAGCCACTCCGGCTACTCCTCCGCTTACAGATCTTCCAACCGATCTTCACTACCCCCTCCCTCTAAGAAAAAACAAGATTTCTGCCGCCCTGAACAAACCCAAGGAAATAATGCAACAATATGTATTGCTGTTTTGTTTCTTGGAGACTCTTCATGAGCATTTCATATGTGCTCTCTCTCTCTCTCTCCCTCATGCAGTGATCGGAAACAAGAGGATGATGATGATGATGATGATGAATCCGAGAGTCAAACACTCTGCACTCAGAAACCAGACTTAGCACGACTTTTCTGACAAACCAAAAATTTGCTGCTCAACGCTGGGGATGCAGCAAGCAGGTGGCTACTAAACTAAGCACCTGAGTAATAATACAACAGCTACACTGCCACTCCAGCTACTAATTAGTACTAAGTACTAGACAAATTACAACAACTACAATATTGCGTGTGACATAACACATTAACATCTTTGAGAAAGAAGAGTGATTACCTTACCAGCTCGTAATAGGAATATAACTTGGTTGCAGGTGCTGCAGGTAGTAGTAGTACTGCAACAACACAAAGGACCTAGAGATCAGCTGCTAAGTAATGCAGGTTGATTGATGATGATGATGCAGTGTGCAGTGTAATATCACAAGAGCATTGATGGTGGTCTGACCAGGGCACAGAACAGAATCTATGACCAGTGATAGACTCCACACACACAGAGAGACACACAGACCCACACAGAGTGAGAGAGAAAGAGAGAGAGAGAGAGAGAGAGAGAGGAGACTATCTGAGGCTGCTGTAGACATTAATGTCATTAACTCTAGATGTCTAGTTCCCTAAAGCCCTACTCTCCTGCACTTTGCAATTTGGCGCTCAAATATTCATCTCAAAGGCTGTGCTCCTCAATACATGCAAAATGTTAGTATGACAAAAGTTGTGAGTGTGTATGTGTGAAGGGGAAGTGTGTGTGATTTGGGTGTTCTTAGAGCTCTCAGCTTGTGCTTCTGACTGACTATATCTGCACAATATTTTTGCCCCTGGCATTAGTAGCTTAAGCAAAAAAGGATTGTTCAAGAGCACACAGTTAGGAAAAGAATTTCAGCTAAACCATCCAATAATGTGAGCCAGGATCTGTAAAACAGGCCGAGTCTTCATCTTTTTAGTGTAGGTTAATAATGCCCAGGGAGTGGGGAGTTCCTAAAGGCAGTGCCCCTTGGCTCTTGGAAAAAGTATGAGGGCTTACTTCCAGAATCCCCGCGGCATTACCCCTGTAAAAATCACATTGGGCAGGCCAGGACCCACACTGGTACCATGGTAAAAACTAAAAACCCCACAATCCATTTAAATTGCTTCCCAATATTTAAAAAATATCCCATGCTTAAACTAAACTAGAGTCCAAATTGAACATTTTTTGGGCTTAATATTATCAGCACTATGAGGCCTCACTAAAAGAGGTGAAGGTCCCATTTGTGGGTGCTGGTTCACCTTGGCTGTAAATATTGAGGCAATTTTTTTATAAAAAAATTCCATGATACCCAGATACCCAGTAGGTATCTGGAAGAAGAAGCTATTTTTATTTTTATTTTTTAAAAATTTCCCCATGCTACCTCGCACTAAGGGGAAAAAGGAAATGACATGAGGCATTTCGGAAAAACAGAATGTCCCAAGGGATTTTGTGTTCTGTAAGTGTAACTCTAAATACACTAAGAAATTTCTTGGAGGTTTATAAGGGTGATGGAAGGGGGGGAACTTGAAACTTCTGACTCTGTCTTTCTCTCTCTCTCTCATCTTCATGTCATGCTTTACTGGGTCGTACTTCATGTGAATGCGCTGGAGTCTGGACTTCTTGTGCATGCTCTGGATGCCTATGCCTAGCTATGAGCGGACTTCTGACACTGTGCTCACAGATTAGCAACTCCCTCTGGAGTCAGACAGTGAGAGAATGACATACTCTTCAGTCTTTTATTTAGTTTGTCTTCTTCCTCGGTGGGTATGTCTTGTGCCTCTGCAATTATTTTCGTTGTTGATCTCTGGGTGTTTTTGCCTGTTGGTGGACTGTTTTCATGTGGGGTCAACTTGTTTTTGCTCTCTGGTGGGATGGCTTATGTTTGGGTGTTGGTGGACTCAAAGATTACAAATATTAGACTATAGTTAGAAAGTGAAAATTACAAGATAAATATTTACAGTGTTGTGGGTTTCTCCTTTTTAGGAGCTGAGGGAATGATAGGAATTTGTGACCTGAGGGGGTTTTTTTTCCCCATTTCTTTTGATATTGAAAATTTGGCGAATCAAAGTTTTCCAAAAAAAAATAGAAAATTTAGTCAAATATACAATAAAAAATAAAATTTCTCCAAAATTTTCTCTATTTTTTGGGGTTAAATAAAACAACAAAATTTCTCCCCAAAAATCACTGATTGTGAGACTAAACAAGGAACATTAAACAAGTACCTATTCTAAGGTTTTGGCTCTATATGACCAAACACGGTACCCAGAGCAAATAGGATAGCCATATAATGCAAAACTTGTTGAAAATGTACTGATCATTTTGCTCTAGCCAACAACAGCAAGATCACACAGCACCTTATGATCTTCCATGGGATTCCAGGACTAGCCAAACCAGCCCCAACCTCACTTCTAATGAAGCATGTAAACATGGGTCACAAAAGCAATGTTTGTTTATGGGCCGAAACTCCATGAGACTGCAGGAACAACTTTCACCAACTCAGACAATCCAATCTACAGGATTTTATGCAGCTGTGTTTGTTTGTGTCTACGGCAAAAATATTAAAAATTTCAGTTCACAATCATTTTTTTGGAAACCCAAACAGAATTTGCAACCTTTCCAAAGTTCAAACTTTATCCATTAAAAAAAGATTGAACTGAAAGAAAACATGTGGGAAAACAAGCCTTAAGGCAGGCCATGCACCACAGCCAGATCTACGCAATCATGGGCTTGCGTGCATCTTCATAACTTTTTTAATTCAGTTGCAAATCCATAAGCATTTGCGGGGGTTAAGAATGCAAGTTATGAAAGTCCCAAAGGCATTTGTAACCCCTGAATGCATGCATATGGATTTGCCAATGAACTGTGAAGGAGGATACCTTTAGTGCTCAAGGGGCAGTGATTTTTTTTTCTTTCAATTTTCTGATGATGCATTATTGGCTAGCATCCCAAGAAGGATTTAGCATTAAATGGCAACAGCGTTTTAGAACCTGTATAAATTTTTTTTAAATTTTAGTTTTAAATAATGCTACCAAACTAAAATCAGAGTCCAAATGTGATGAAATTCAAAATTTGGTGAACTTTTTCAGAAAAACAGGATTATTGCAACAGAACATTTCTTTGCAATAAATACTTTTATTTTTCGCATGTTGGAAAAAAATTGCACCCAAAACTAAACGCTGCCCAAGGGGTTAAATGACAATTATGGGTGCAGGTTTCATATGAGTTTTTCTAGCAGATGTACACATTCCTCCTGAAAGAATTTGTGTGTTTTTCTAAAAAGCTCACAATTTCGCAAGTCTCCAGGAGCCAAGACTGGGGTTTCAGTCACATGAACCTCAGCCAGTGTTGTTGACCATTCTACAGAAGACCCAACAGGATTTCCACTTGGAGAATGTACTAGTCACCAGCAATTTGAAGGTGAATAATGAATGGACAAGCAAGATAGGCTTAAAGTTAGGTACCTGAAGAAAAAACGTAATAACCTCCAGGGATTTCCACAGTGTATTTGGAGGGTGCATTACCATATGGAATTCCTGCTCTAGTTTGGAGTGGGAGATTTCATGGAGGCCCAACATAAGATTCCTTGGTTGTATGTGGGGGAAGGCACTGAGCTACAGTGCAATACAAAATATAAAAAAATCTAAAGTCGACTTGGGGTTTCCAACAGGTGAAGTCCGCTTGCTTTCACTTTTCAAAACCATGGTGTGAGTTGTGATGTCTTCTGTGTTGAGCTTATCGTCTCCTCTGCTTGTTGGATATCTTCAGTGTGTTTTTTTGGCTTACAAATCTTTTCCCCAGTGTGTCAGCTTTGGTGGCAGCAAAGTTCAGCCAAGAATTTGTTGGCTCAAAAAATTTGTCCATTCTCAATTCTTCAACTGCAACCACATGGTGTAGTACCTCAAGGCTCGTATTTTTTTGATCTCCTTTGTGTTCTTTCACTATCCTTCCGGCCAACTTTGGGGAATGGGTTGGGTGTCCATATCTGGTTTACATCTCACCCACACCATTGGCAGCTGCCCCAACCAGTGAACAAGCTTCTTCTTAATTTGTTGTTGTTTGGATTCCAAGGAAAATTGGCCAAGAAGTTCTATCAAATTACTGCATGCTTTGCCAAGAGACATGTAGCAGTGACTCTTTTTCTTTTTTCTTTTTTCTTTTATGTCATGGCAAATTTTGGCCATTTGGTGAAAAATTAGTTTTTAAAGAGAATATTCTGTCACAAAATCCCTAAAGTAATCACCCAAAAAAGAATTTTAAAACAAAAGAAATCAATAAAAGTTATCACAATTGCCTACAATATGAAAGCATACTTAAGATTTTTCTACTTTCATATTTTGAATATTGCCAAATTTGGCTAAATATACTGATGGATGATTGTCACTTGAGAAAGCTCACAAAATAGGAAGGGAAAAACACACACACTCTGACTTGTAGTCATAACTTAAATCAGGTTGTGCTTTCACTCTTGTGGTTTAGTTTGTGAGAACTAGCTACCAATTACTTCCCCCCTTTTTATTTATCTTGACAGATTTAATTAATTATGTGGGTTCAGTGGCCCAGCTAGGCACCTATCCAGTAGACAATGGAAAATAAGTTAGCTGCACTTGGGAAACCAGTATGTGTCAGAAAAACAGCCATTCTCTTTGCTGAATCCATGCACTAAGAGTGTGAGATCACCTTCAGTAGGAAATCTGTAACAGTAGTTGTACAGGTTATTTGGAGGACATGCAGGGGAGGGGTGGGGGTACCTTACTTGACAACTTCAACAGTAACTGTCCCTTGTTAGCAGGAAGGTACTGGGTTTGATTTTATGGTGATTAGCATTGTTGGGGTGGGTAAATCTGTTACCCTCATATATATATATATATATATACCCTACTCAAATAATAAATGTTTTTACTTACCCTTTTAATTACCTAACCCAGTTGGTAAATAGTTGCAGATTTATTATGTCTTTATTTTGCTCAACTAGTATACAGATGAGGTTTACCCTTACCTGTTGGGGGAGGGTAATTGTTTTGATATTTTTGGTGTTCCAAGAGCATTTGATGGCTTACTATTATTCTTACCATATGCTTTTGGGACCTCTAAACCTTACTGCTGTTTTCCATTAGAAAAATGCTTTAATTAGATTTTTATTTCTATTGATTGAATGAACTACGTTTTATTCATTTTTCAATAGGATAATTGAAATTTCATGTTTGCAATGCCAATTGCATACTTGTCTCTTTTCACTTTGAAATGTGCCATACTTGTGTCAATTTTTTGCCTTATATTTACCTTGCAAATAGGGTAAATGTTCATCATTTACCTTTTCCCTTACTTCGATTGATGATTTTTCAGAACCTTCATAGCCTTACCTATACCTCATTTGGAATTTTAAAAAGTTAATTTACCTTTTTTCAACTTATGTATGTTTTGAAATTTTTATGTACCCTTATCCTCCAAGTGATATATTAAAATGGACATACCCACTCAACAATGGTTTAATTAGTCTAACCTTAAATTGCATTTAGAGGTTCCATGGAGTTGTTCAACAAATAAATATATTTCATCAAGAAAATTTGTATCTTGTAACACTTAATTTGAACTTACAAAAGTTAGAAACAATTGAATTTATTTCCACAATCCAAAATATCCAATATTTGTACTTTCAAGGACTCAAACTAACTTCAATAACAGAATTGCATGTTAGTAGCCAAGCCGGTTTGGGTAGCACCTCTTCATTTTAAGTATTATTTCCTCTTATAAAATGGAAGGGGTTAACTCAAACGGAATCAACAATGAACACAAGTTGAAATCAAATAAACAACTATAATTGAGAACATAATTTTTATTTTATTGTTTTTCATTTTTGGAATCAAATATCCAACCATACAAGAGTGTACATATTCATACCCATGTGGAGAGGTAGTTTAAACTAAACCAGTTGAAGAAAAAATCAACTACATAAGTTGAAAATAGATGAATTTTGGTTGCAAAATCAAAATTACATTTGCAATATGACTAAGTCGATGGATGCTTAATAATAGCGGCATCAACAAAGAGTTTACTACCAGTTTGCAAAGCACACATTAGCAAAGCACACTATAAATTTGACCTCATCAAACACATTTGCTTTTATTAGTGTCATTTAACACACTACTAAATAGAAATGGATTTTCATGGTCTCATAATGTGGTGGTACTTAATACATTTTGGAGACTGTCCTTGGGTGGATAATATGCTTCACTTATCACAAACAAACAACTATTTCCATCTAGGGTTGAACCTAAACAATTATGAAATAGTATTCATCATCATTAGTTGCAACACCATGAAAATATACACTTGGGAGCCCACAAATTGTCCTTATTTCTCATCAATTGTTTCTTGTCATCAGTATCCAACAACACAACCTCCTCACCTATGCCATACTAGAACCCTCCAACAATGCACATATATTGAACATTAACAATCTAAAGACCTAAACATTTTTCAATTTTAGCCCAATGCCAACACACAAATGAAAAACCATTAATCACAATACATAATTATAACAAACCCCATTTTTAAATAAAATACAAGTAGCTCAAAATACAAGTCAAAACTTAATGAAATTTTGTGCACATTTTATAGATAGAGGATGTTAGTGGTGTTACAACGTGCCTAGGTGATCTTTATTTTGAAATGTGTTATTGAAGTAGATGAGGGCTCTTCTAAGCTAGGCATCCTTTCAGGAGGTCCTCCCTTTTCCTTATTTGATATGCTTCTCGTGAACAAGAGGGGTTTTGGAACTTGATGTTCCCTAGTGGTTTGCCTTCTTTGGTGCTTCTTTTGTCTTCTTGGGCATAGGTCCTTCCATTTTGTTCCTTGTATTCCTCATTTTTTGGGTGCTTTAATTTTTTTATGATTGATAGGGTTTCATCAATTGCAATTAACACATAGTTGAATTTTAACTCAAGGTGTCATTTCCAAAACAACTTGAAAATAAATCTTGCTTGTGTGATAAAATATGTTACACATTAAGATTATTAATAGTTATAATTTGATCATTTTGATAAGTCAATATTAAATTACATTTCCATTTAAGCAATGAAGTTATACTCCAATATAAAATACTACTCCCCACTAAATTTTATTATTCATAAGGTGGATGCACTCCATAGTTTAACAGAAAAAAAATGTCTTTGCCCCACACCTAGTGGCACAATGTTTAGCATGAATAAAATCCTTTTACATGAAAGCACCATAGTAGAAATAAATTCCATAATGTTCCCAATTGTTTTTCATCACAACTATTTTTTGTATATTACCAATAATGTTATTTGTCCCTTTTGTGTCCAAAATCTTATTAAAATATGAAATGAAAACTCTATTAGCATAACTATAAAGTTTTCTCCTATGTTGTTATAACACTATGAAAATGAAGGGGCAAATAAGGAATGAACTAAAAAAATTTATCCCATGTTTAATGAACAAAGAAAAAAAGAAAATTGAATGACCCACCTTAGAACAATGACTTGTATGCATCAAATGTGATTAAATTAGATGCATCTTCTCCTAATTATTTGTGATCAGTTGCATGGAAGTCAAATATTTAAGCAAGAAGAATGTCAAAAAACACATTGAACTAAGAAGCAATAACAAAGCTTGAAGAATAGACTTTATATAAAAAAAAGACTTTACAACAATATAAAGGAAAATAATCATTTGGTTGCACATGGAAAGAGTGAGTGCACAAGGAACATGGATTCAATTATGCCACCTATCCAAAATCATTGGCCCTAATTGAGATCTATCAATTAATTTTCAATTATGTAGATTCATAGGGTCATGATTGGTTATCAACTTCAAAAATTGTAATTCAAAGTTCGAAATTCCCACCAGCACACTCCTATCAACATGGTACTTCATTAATCCAATTTGGAAGCCACATCTTCGAAAACAAATGAAGATTATCAAAGTAATTGAACATTTGACTTACCTAACAGTACTAAAATTTACCTAATTATATGCATAACATTTATTTTTCTCACATTCTAAGAAATATGAATTGGGGATGGCATCCAACCTATGCATGCCATGCCCCTACTAAGTGAATGGATTCAAAAAGGCAATGTGGGACCATCAACATATGGGGGCACATTTCATGACCTAGATGTTGTTGTATTGTCTATTCCATGAAACATTAGAGCCTCCATGGATTTTTGTTTATGGGAACCATTTTTGAATTCATGTTGCATCATCCAGTAGGACTATTAGATATGAAAGTGATGTGGGCTTCAATCTATAGCCAGGTAATAACATAGATGGAAAAATCTTAGGACATTGTAATATGTTGGGGTTTTGAAAAAATTTATACATTTACATCATGGCATGATCTCCACTTTAGTAATGTTATTATGATGTGAATGGGTTAAGAATGGCTTAAATAATTAATGTCTTCCGAGATACAAATGTGATGATGCAACATTTCCAATGACTAATTTTCACCACATTTTACTCAAAACAACAAGTTTGTCTTCCTTGCATAGGTTCAACAAGTATCATATTCCAATGATAAACTCAAATCCAAGGTGGAAAATTATCTTGCACACGGAAACTCAAAGTAAGCACATATTTCTTAACACATACAATGAATACATTAAAACAAATGAACTTATAAATTTGCTAATGGGTCAAAATGAACTATTAGAAACCAACATGATTACATTAATAAAAGGATTGTGGGTTCATTTTAATCTTTTTGATTTCTCCATAAAAACAAAATTTTGAATGAATTTTTTGGCAATTTGTTGTTAAATTTGCCTAAATATGTCTTCAAACATCACATATTTCATTTTGATCATTGCTGAATATTTATGAATTTTCAAAAAGTGTGCAAATTTTTGTTTCATTTTGAAGAATGATAATCATTTCAAATCACATCAAAATATGCTAGCTATTTTAGGCTTTGGTTTCTTGTATCATAAGCTAAGACTTTGTTTTATGTGTCATGCAAACAAGATACATTGAGCTCATATGATTACTTTAGAAAAGGATTGCATGTCCCTTTTCCCAAAAAACAATTTTCATACAAATGAATTTTACAACATTTTTTTTCTGCAATTTTTTATAATAAATTCTTATAGTTGTCCTAATACATGACATGTTTTTTTGTTTATCATTTTTTAATACAGATAATTTTTTGAAAGTGTCATGATTCCTTGTAGATTTAATGTTCCATTTATAATTTACAAAAAAATTCAAATCATAATCAAATATTCAATTTTTACATTCTTATGTTTTCTTTTATAATAATCTACAACTATTTTTAACATATCATATCATGTAGATTATATCTCATTTGTATGTGGTAAAGGACTTTCAAAGTTTTAAAATTTTGGATTAATTTTGGAAAGTTATTTAAATTTTTAAAGTTTTAAAATTTCACATATTTTAGGGTATGAATGTTTTTTCAATGTGGGTAATAGGTTTTTATCCTCTTAATTTTTTTCCCATCAAATGTGTTTTATTATATGAATCCTTTTGATAGTCCTTTGCAAAATTGACTCCTATTTCTCACCATAAGTGTTCACTTTCAAAGGTCCTAAATCAAAACTTAAACTTAAATTTCATCAAATGAATTTTTGGTTTGAATTCCTTGACATCCATGTGAATGAAAAAAAAAAACTTGTTATGATTGCCATGGCTTTAAATGGTAAAACATAAATATGTATTCAATTTTGATTGTTTTTTTTTATGATTTGACACCCTTTTTGGCTCATTGGATTGTGATTGCACCCATACATTATACCCCTTTTACATGTGATAAAAGACTCTTGAAATTTTTTAATTTGGTAACATACTTTGAATTTTTAAAATTTTCAAATTCCACAACTTCTTAATTCATAATGTTTTTTTAATGTGGTTAGTAAGTAACTATCATTTCAATTTTTTATAATAAAAAAAAAATTATTGTAAAAATCCTTAACATAATCCTTTGTAAATTGATTGTGGGTCCAAACATGGTAAAGTGGACCAAAAAAATCTCCACTTAAATCCAAATTTTAAATATGGTAGTTTTTCAACATAAACATAAAAAAGTAGGTCCAAAATTTGTTTAACGTTTTATTATGGAACCCTTCATGCTTCCATTGAATTTTAATGATTTGAATACAAAATTTGAAAAACTTTAATACAATAAAAATAGGTAATAAGTAAGAATGAAACTAACAAGTTAATATTATGTTCATTCTTACTTTTACATTACATTAAATACATTTTTCCTTTTACTATGAAAAATTTCAAAGTCCACTATTATATTTAACATGCTGTTGGTTTAAAAATAAAATAGATCCAATATTCGATCTACTTGTGCTTGAATTTTAATTTACTTTGCAAGTTGTCACATCTATTTGAATTTTGATGAATATATTCAAACCTACTTTAAACATGTGGTTTTAAAATATAGTTGTAGTGAAATTTTTTAAATCATATAATTTAACATTAAAGTAAATAATTTTTGTAATTCAATATACCAAAGCCTATTTGATGGCCGCTTTCCATTTATGCTACAAGGTAATTCTCTGGTTTACTTTACCATGTTTTCGCCCTTGTAGCTGATGTAGTTATTGTTTAAGCTCAAAAGTCCTTTACTAAAATTGAAACCCTAAATTAAATTACATTAACTTTTGAATTGGATTTTTCAATTTTCATATTATTCATTCAACACAATTTGGAATGATTGCCATAACTTTAAAATGTCCAGAAAAAATCTACTTTAATTTGTAATTTTTAATGATTCCCAAGACCTTTTTTAGCTCTTATAAGCTCATTTTGACCCATATGTACCACATGTGCCATACCAAATAATCCCAAATAGTGAAATACCCTTCTTTAAAAAAAAGTGATTATCATTTAATGGATCGATGCACCTTAAGAATGAACCAAGAAACTAGGTAGTTCCACCTTAAAAAGTAGAATTTTAATAGCAAGCTCAATTGGAGGGCATGTGATCTATGTGTTGAATAGTTTCAGTTATGGAATATACTACAACCTTAATTTTTTCCATGTGTATATGTGTGTAATTCATTTCTATACATGATTCCAAGTTAATTGCATCCCAATTGCATAACAAAGTCACAACAAAATGGTATGAACACTATGGTTAGTATGTACATGCACATATATACCAAAACAATTGTGCCAAAGCTAAGAAAAATTACTTGTCATCTTGCATCTAATCAATGAACAAGGTCCACCGACATAGTCAACCATTTGACTTAAACTATGCCATGTGGTATCATAAATGTGTGATGTGAATAATGGGACATGTCATGCCCAACATGATACCAACATGAAGTCAAGTGATTCACTATATTGAAACGATAACATAATTAATACAATAATTCAAAATAACTAAAGTAATTAGCTTTATTCAAAAAAATAATAGTGTTGCCTAAAAATGGTCAAAGGATTGAGACTCCCATCGTAGATGCTTTTGTACTTGGTTGGTTGATGTGGTGAATTGATGTGGAATTTTCCAAAAATAATTACAATTGGGTTGATTTTAAAAATTGGTCCATTAGTACCTAATGAAATACAAATTTACCAAGTCATTGCACTTGTTAGTTAATTAACTCGGTAGCATGGAAAATAATTAAATTTAAATTATTTAATATTTAATAGTATTGATAATTTCATGATTTTCAGCTTATGAATTATTGACTTATGTCATTACTTAGGCTCGGTTAAAAACTTAGCCTAAGTACATAGGCCATGTAATCAACCTAAATAGGCACCTACTTTAAGGAACTACATAAAAGAATATTTGGTCAACTTATCACTGTTGACCACAAACACATCATTTGTGTGGTTTAATCCCTTGACCTCTAAGATGAAAGCAAATATTCCTATCATCAAGGCATCACATTTGTTGTGATAGTATGTTACATTCCATTTTATTTATCAAATACTTAATTTTAAACATTACACAAATATAAACTTTGAAAATTCATATCTTATTGAGATTTTGTCCAAATGAAATGATTAAAGTTTAATTAATTTATTTTTTCAATAATGCACATAATTACATTTATTCCCTTTTGAAAGTGTAAAATCATTTGAACATTTTTTTTTAATATCATTATCCAATAACATTTCAATGATCATTTTTTTGGAAAAGAAAATGTTTATTAAATGGATAATTTTTTTGTTAATAAAATAATGCTACCTATGTTAGGCTATTTTTAGTTACTCTAGGGCTACTTTTCACTATTTTAAGTTATTTCACCCTATATTATTTATGACTATTTATGATTATTTTCAGTTATTTTTTGTTATTTTTAATTATTTCACCTTAGGTTACTTTTGGTTAATTTAAATTACTTTTGGCTATTTTATATTATTTTTTACTATTTTAAGCTATTTCACCTTAAGTTATTTTTTATTATTATAGGTTATTTCACTTCAAGTTATTTGCGACTATTATAAATTATTTTTGGTTATTCTAAGTTATATTACCATAGGTTATTTGTGGCTATTTTATTGGTGTCTATTGTTGATTATTCTATTGGTGGTTATTTATGGATATTTGTGACTATTAATGGCTATTAGTGGCTATTTTATTAGTGACTATTAATGGTTATTGGTAACTATTCTATTGGTAGCTATTGTATTGGCAACTATTAATGGCTATTGATAACTATTTTATTGGTAATTATTAATGGTTATTGGTAACTATTGTATTAGTAGCTATTAATGGTTATTGGTAGCTATTCTATTGGTAGCTATTAATGGTTATTAGTAACTATTATATTGTTGGTTATTAATGGTTATTGGCAGTTATTCTATTAGTGACTATTAATGACTATTCGTAGCTATTCTATTAGTGGCTATTAATGGTTATTGGTAATTATTCTATTAGTAGTTATTTTATTGGCAACTATTAATGGTTATTGGTAACTATTCTATTGGCAGCTATTAATGGCTATTGGTAACTATTTTATTGGTAACTATTAATGGTTATTGGTAGTTATTCTATTGGCAACTATTAATGGCTATTGGTAGATATTTTATTGCACCTATTAATGGCTATTAGGAGCTATTCTATTAGCAACTATGAATGGTTATTAGTATCTATTTTATTGTTGGGTATTTATCGTTATTTTATTGGTGGTTATTAATGTTTATTATATGTATAATTATTGGTGGATATTAATGGTTATTTTAAGTTAAATTATCATAGGCTATTGGTTGTTATTAGTGGTTATTATATTAGTGGCTATTGGTGGCTATTTTTTATTAATGGCTATTGGTGATTATATCAATGGTTATTGGTGGTTATTTTATTATAAGCTATTGTTGGATATTCAAGGTTATATTAGCATTGGTTATTATTGGTTATTTTAGGTTATTTTATTTTAGGTCGTTTTATTTTATTTTAAATTTAGGATAAAATAACTTATAATAACATAAAGTATAATGACTTTGAATAACCTAAAATATAACTTGAAATAACATATATTAATTTAAAATAAAATAACCTAAAGTATAGCCTAAAATTAAATAAATAATTTAATTTAAAATAACTTAAAACAAAAAAATTATAATAAGTTAACTGAAATACCTTAAAGTATAATAACGTATAAAAGTTTAGGGTATAATAATTTGTAATAATTTATAATAACTTAAGGTATAAATTAGAATGACTAAGATAGCTTAAAATAATATAGGGTATATCATAAAGTAGCATAAGGTATTTAAAATAACATAAAAATAAACCTATTTACCACAATAAATTATAATAGTGAATTATGTCAACTAGTAGTGAAACACGATGTTTACATAGTGATATTTTAGTGAAATAATTTTAACTAGGGTGAAATTGTTAAAATTTAGTGAACTTATTTCACTTTTAAGGTCCCATAGTGATTTAGGCTAATGAACTACACCCCACTTTTGTAGTAATGAATCCTTAGGCTTTATCCTTAATGAAGGATAAGGGAATTAAATGATTCCACCTAATTAAAATGGAACAATGGCACAAAGTGTGGAAGTTAAAAGAAGCATTTCCATATTCCTTTTTCATGGAAGGTGGGTTTTATATATATTCCATTGAGACATATTAATCTCAATGGAATATATCTACATAGGCCCCATTAATGTTAAAAATGTGAAATCCTTTTGCCAAGTAAAACAAAACAAGGCATTTAAACAATAGACATGATACTAATTGAATGAAAACATGGTAAAATAAACATAAAAAGTGCATGTTGCATTGCAAAAATTGAGGTCTTGGATTAATATGCATCAAAATTCATTTTATTGAATTAAGAAAAAAAATTGAATCCAATTTTACTATTGTAGGTATTAACTATGGTTTGATGGGTATTTTAAATTTTTGTATTCTATTTTGGTCGTTCTGAAATTTTTAAAAATAGAAGTATTTGGAACTCTTTGAAATGAAAGAAGGAACTATTGGATTATTATATCCAATTTTAATGTGTTGGATATTTTTTTTAAAAATTCATGTCTATGAAATGTGCTTGCATTATTAAAGTTGTCCCGAAACCTTTAAAAACACAATGATTTGGGAAATATTTCTTAGTCGTATTTTCATAAATTTAAATCTAATGAGGAAAACCATTTTGAAATGGTTTAATGCATAAGGCACGGTGAATTCAAAAATATAATGTTGATAAACTCTGTTTTAAATGAAGCTTACACATATGTTAAAAATCTTACAAAGTTTTTTTTTTGTTTACATTTTGAAAAACAAGATCAAAAGTAAAAATTGGTTGCCTATTTTATCATATTTTCACCTGTGAAAGTTCCATGTATAGGGTTATGTAATCAAAGCACCAATGTTTTCATGTTTGTAATGAAGATTGTTTTAAGGAAAAAAGGTCATACAAACACTTGAAAAACTTTTAAATTGTTTTCAATGACGCCATATTCATGGGGCTAAGCATTTCAAATGTTTATTAATCTTTCAAGCATAATAGTGGAAGCTCTAATTTTGCAATTAAATAATGAAAACCATGAATGTCCCATTGCTTGAAAATCATTTTAAAACCACAATTTTGCATAAATTTGTATTAAACATTAAACAAAATGTTCTAAAAACCAATAATATCATCAAGAAATGATTGAACAACAAATTTGCCATTCTTAAATTGATCACCAAGCTCACAAATATCTATTTTTGAAACTCAACTTTACTAGAAGGATTGCAAGATTGATTTTGTTATTACAAACACACAAGTTTGCCTTCATGGATTAGTTTTGGAAGAAAAACATTTTAACTTTAATGCATTGTCTCATCCATATACCATTTCTAGGGATTAATTTTGCATTTAAGATGGCAAGAATTTATGACAAACAAGAATGAAAAAATACATCTCAATAATTTTCTTTCAATTTCATGGAACACTTTGCAAAAAAAATTATAACCCAATTTTTTTTTTTTTAAAAGGCATAATTGGCCAAAACTATTAAATATGCTTGGAAAATTTTGAGTTTTATTGTTTGTGTCCAATGGTTCATGCTCCATTGTCCAATCCTAGGAGGATTTAGCCAAATTAGGCTACAAGAAAGGTAGGACAATGAAAAAAAAATTGTAATCATATTATTATTTAATGACTTGTGAAAGTGGACACTTTAGAGCCAAAACCCTATTTTTTTGACAATTATTTTCAAAAACGTTAAAAAAACACCTATATAGGGGTTGTAACCTTGGGTTTTTTTTTGGGTGCATCTTGGTTAAATTTCATACCCCAAAAAAAGTTATGAACAATAGTTCATTATTGTGGCAATGAAGAGCCTCATCAAAAGTCAAGTTGTTAAAAATGCCAAAAAAAAACAAAAGGAAGCATGATTCATAAATAATATGATTGTGACAAGGTTTGAGATACCTTTCATGATAGTCTTAGACAATGGGTTATAATTATAAATGACTATGGGATAATTCATGAACATCACATAATAATGCCATACTGGTAGAAATGAATTTAATTCCTATAGAATTATTCCATGGTACTATGACAACAAATTTGCACTTCACATGCATACATTCACTATTTTTGCCTAGATTTTCAATACACTTAACTCTACCATTCATTAAAACATTAGTTTCATGGTTATTCATATAACTAGAACCTACACCTTGGAATACATTATAAAAAACTCCAGAAACAAGATTACAATTCATTTTATCATATTCTAATATTACAGCAAATTCACACAACAATCTGAACATAGAAACCACTGCAAAAGTTTGTACTTTTTTATTTTACTAAAAATTGAATTAGAGTTACATTAGAATTCCATGTTTTGTTGAAAATGAAATTAAAAAAACAAATAAAATTTGTGATATATCCAAACAAAATCTATGGTTTTCTACTACAAAGTACCTACAGCTCCTCTTACTCTTCCCAAAACTATGTGTTTAAGAATCCCTTTCCTTCTTCCGAAAACTCTCCTTTTTGGGTAGTCCCAAGTCACATCATCATGGTTCCAAAAACAACAAGAATTTAGAATTCATACTAATAATGTTCCATGATCAATCTTTATCCAAATGCCTTGTTCGTCCAAACCATGTACTCATCCTACCCCCTTAACACATACAAACCAACACAAATAGTTTGGTGGAATGCATAAATAAGTTTATGCAACATCATCATAAGCAAATAAGAAATGATGTTGGTATATGATTACACATTCAAATCATTATTAACTCCGTTTGCTCTTGCTTTGCATATGGATTAAAGTTTATATTACTCATAGAAGATGAAATAACAACTTTTCATAATCGGAATGAAGGATTCTAGAAATAAGAGGTGGATATAATTAACATAATTAGAAGAAAAATATTTTCTTGTTTGACAAAATATAAAAGTGACCAAAAGATGTCAAAAACAAGTTTTCAACAAGGTAAACTTAACAAATCCATAAGTACTAAATGATTAATTTATAAATGGATAATTGTTAATTAATTTTCAAGGTAAAAAAAACAACATGCATGAATTGAAATCAAGAAAGTTGATTTCATATATTCTAATTATATTAAATTATATGTTGGAAGGTGTCAAATAGTGTAACATTTCATACATGCTTGATAGATATCTTGAAATATTAATGTGTGATACTTTCATAGGCTTAAAGGTAAACATTGATTATGAATGATAAATGTACATACAACTAAGTGTCCATTATACAAATATTTTACAAGGTTGTGAAGGGATTAATTTTCATGCTTTCATTAGGATTCATGTAATGAACTTGTAATGCAATAAATCAAACTAAATGTTTAAGAGGTTCAAATCAATGTTAGTCCTAGTATTAACTCTTTTTTCTTTTAGGCTTAAAAAAGGTAAATATGAAGTTAGGACTAGTATGGGGGTTGAAAGCACATTACAATGAACCCCCTTTTGGGCACTTTTTTGGGTCCAATATTATAGTAAATATAATACAATTGTTCCAAAAATGTGGTGCATTTAATTTTGGGTATCAATTAAAATTTTTGGGCCCTACAATTATTATTTTTAAATAACAATAAGTTTCAATATAAACATAGTGTATATTTATACATTGGTATAATAGGGCCACATTGCTATAATGTCTCATTTTGATTGCACTAACTTTAAATGTTCATTAATCATTAAAATAATCAATTTTAATGGAATTTAAAATATGGCCCGTCTAATTATATTGCTTGTTTTCTTCAGTGTGAATGTGATTACTTGTCAAAAAATTTATTTATCACACATTTATTGCATCTTTGTTGAAAAGTTTTTTTTAAATTAATCACATGGTATTTGAACATGGTTCAAACCATGTGAAATGACATGGTTCAATAGACCTTCAACTTTCATAAAAATTTTAAGTATTTAAATTTTTTTTAAAGTACATGTGTTGTTGAGTACACATGTACATTACATTTGTTTCCACAAAATATATTCCAATCCCCCACTTTATTAAATGTAACAAAATAACTTCTTTTTTAACATCTTCCATTAGTTATATTCTAACATAATATGCAAAAATATTGTGAAAATATTTCAAAAGTTTGAAGTGGGATACACTCAAACATGCACATCCCTGAAAAGTAGTATAATTTGATAACCCAAAAGGGGTAATTGTAGTGTGTTTTCACCTTAAGGTATTTTTAAAACTTTCATATCAACTTTTGGTTGGTATGAAAAAACTTTATACATGATATTACAAAATTGATATATGGTTAGTATTACTTCAAATCCTCACCAAGGTTGGGAAACAATCATTAATAAGTTAAAAACACTACAAGAAATCATGGTTTTTCAAAAGGTTCAACTTGACTAAAGTGTCCACATTGACTAAAAGCACGTTCACTTTTACTAAATGCATGGGGCATGAAAAACACATGGTTCTTTTGGTTGGTTTTTTTGACTAAAATGACCATTTTGACCAAGTGTTAAGTCATACATTTAGTTAAAAAGGACAAATTTTTTAAATGGTCCATCAAAATGCCCATGGCCTAATCAAATTGACCATACTAAATGGCCATGCTTAGTCAAATTGGCCATATTAACTAGCCTATTTGCTATGCCTGCTAAGCTACCTACCTACCTACTTACCTAAATATGTTCTACCTACCTATTTACTTACCTACCATCTATCTACTTGTGTCATACCTACCTATTTATTGACCTACCATCCACCTACCTATGTCCTACCTACTTACCTACCTATTTACCTACCATCCACCTACCTATGTCCTACATACTTATCTTTGTCTACCTATTTACCTACCATCTACTTACCTATGTCTTATCTACTTACTTACCTATTTACCTACCTACTTATCTACCTATTTACTTGCCACTTACCTACCTATGTCCTACTTGCCTACTACTATCTACTTACTATTTACCAAAATTACCAAAATGCTCATAAACCAAAAGTTAAATCAAAATTCCTCGATGTAGTGACATGTTTAAACCCACAACCAACCCTGATCATAAACACACAAAAGAACATTATGCAAAAAATATCTTATAACACATGTAAGCAACAAAACTTGTATGCAATTGAAAACAACTCAAAAGCACACAACATAATGCAACACCAAAATATTTACAATGAACACCAAAAGAATGCAACACCGAAATATTTAAAAATAGAGTGCAACAAAATTTTCTATACAATTGAAAATAACTCAAAAGCACACAACAACAAAAAACACCAAAGTACTTATAGTAAACACCAAAAGCAAAGTGCAACACCAAAATATTGTAATAGAACACAAGAATTCATGTACACCAAAAACTTAAAATTGCATACACTAGAATGCAATTACACCAATTATTCAAATGCTCAAGTTGGATGTTCTTGTGAACTTAGTCAATGACCACATAAGGTGTTCACTTTAGCTCCCCTTTGAATGTAGCATCCATGACAACTAAACCTTAGTTGGTGATCCTAGCCCAGGAAATGGAATGTCCACCTTCATGTCATGTATGTGGACTTGTGAATATCGATAATTAATTAATGTCTCAAATCTCGTTTGTATTAAAAGTACTTAATTTGGAAAAACAGCTCTTGTAAATTGGAACTTGGAACACAATGTTAAGGTAATGTACCCACAAGCTTTGTTCATGTCCAAGACTAGCTATGGTTGGTTATCCTAGTTAGGCTAGACACCAAAATCAAAGGCTCATCATGGATGTTAAAGCTTTAAAAGGTTACTTTCTAACCACATTTGGGACGAACTAGGTTTGATTAGGTTTGAAGTCCATACCAGTGTTGGTTGGTTATCAATCCAATTATTAATAACCTATCAGTTGATTATTGATTTGTTCAATAATTGATTAATAACCTAACTGATTGGTAATAAAGTTTCATAATTTAGTAACCTGCTCGGAACCTACCTGGATGACTTGGTTATCATCTAGATAGGTGACCAATCCATAAACAGTAAACAATCTTATGATTAAAAACCAAAAAAACACAAAATTTGAAAATTATTATTATTTTAACTTTGTAAAAAACTTTATAACTCATTAATAATTGATAGGGTAACTGATGGTTATCAACTGGTTATTTGATAACCTACTCTTATGCATAGTCAACAATTATTACTCAAAATATTGGTGATGTTAAAAGCACCCAATTTTATTGATATTGATAACCCCTCTGGCCATCATGAGGGGAAAAAAATCAATAACTGGTCAACACTGGTCTATACCAATGATGATGATGAGTTGGTGTGAAGGAGGGTGGACCCTAAACCTAATATGGCAGCTAGCTAGATACCCATTTATTTTGTCTTGACAACAACCATGGATGGAGAGGTCTGCCTAGACCAGCACCAGCACATGGATAGGAGGCTACAACTTACAGTTAGTTGTAGGCTTTTCAAGGACCTACTGCTACATTGCAATGGCCCATTTGCATCCTCCAGATTCTTCTTAGAACCCTCCATTTTGCAGAGAGAAACCCTAAACTCAACAAAAACACACACACACAAAAGAGTGATTTGGTGCACTGGTGGGTGCTGCCAGTTCCATATGGCTATTGGTTTGCGTGTCATGTGTTGCCCATTGAAGCATATAAATCTGAGCTTGTGGGTCTGTGCAGCTTTATTAGATGATGAATGAATAAGCATTATTAGATGACCTGCATCATTTCAATAGCCCCTATGAATGCTCTGGGACTCTGGAATGTCCCAAGGTTGAGCCTTTTTTCTAAACTGGTGAAATTTAGCCAAAAAGAGAAATTAAAAATTAAAAATTTGAAAATGGACTGTTTTTGGAAGGTTTCAATCGCCAAAAGTAAGGCGGGGAAAAGGGGGTTCAAACTTCTATAGTTGTTTTACTTAAGGACAATCGTCATTTTTTCGACATCTTCCTATGGGTGACCACCACTTTGGCGAAATTAAGAAATTCCTAAAAAAAAACCACTGGGATTTCCAACATGTGACCTGCTACACCCCCACTGCACAACAAAAGTTCAGCTAGAGGTATGACTGATTAGCACAACAAAGCTAGCCTATGTGCTACGCATAGAACCTACCTACCTAGCCTACCTACTTAACTCCAACCTATCTACCTATTACCTACCTTAATATCTACTTATGTATCAAGATTTGGAATCAACATGTCAAATCAATAAATTGATAAAAGTTATCACTATAGAATGGAATGGTCCATTGTTTAAGGAATTGGCTTATCTTTGTGAAGGAGAGCAATTCAACTCCTAGGGGGCATATCTACCTGACATGACTAGTAGGTTACTTTAACATAGGAAATTTTAAATAACCTACTTAGGTAGTTAGACTAGTAGGTAGGTAGAGTACCTATTTATTTATTTCTTACCTGCCTATCATTAATGAATTATTATCTAAATTGTTAAATTATAACAAAAATAATTGAAATAGGGTATCAATTTTTTTTAATTTCAAAAAAAAAAGTCTAAAATTGACCCCAAAAAATGGACATATTGACTAGAATCAAAATGATGGAAAAAAGGATAGTAGTCGAAGTGGATGTGTTGAAATTGACTCAAGTTGGACAAATGGGCAAAAACACTCAAGGGTGATTTTTTGAATTTTCTTTTGGGTACAAAGGACTATGATTTCTTGAACTCACTTGTGATGTTCTTGTTTTTCTTAAAAATTGATCTTGCTCACGATGCTTTTGTTCCTCTTGATAGTTGATCTTGCTCAAATGATGTTCTCACTTTTCTTATTGGTTTATCATGCTTATGATGTGTTTTCCCCTTGCCAATTAATCCTTCTTGGCATCCTACCTCCTTGCCCTTATGATTTTTGTTACTAATTAGAAGGTTGCAATGTGCTATAATATGATTTGCCACATGCATCCTGGCCTTGGCCCATTGTCTGGCTTTTTGTTGAACTATTGTCATGATTTCGAGGTCCCCTTCTATACCCCCATTGATGTGCTCATAAACCAACTTGAACATTGCAATGAAATGGTCTTTTACATCCCTTACAATGGTTGTAGACCAAGTTAAATTAAATTTTACTCAAATGAACATTCTTAATTGACTATGAACGGCTCTCAACCCCATATTACAAATATTTACTATTATTTACACTCGTTTCTCCTCCCTTTCTTTTTATTTTACTTTTTTGGTTTGTTTTATATATATATTTTTTGTAGGATACCTAAATATTTGTGAAAAATCACAACATATGAATGTGAATAATCTAGTAGTGGCTTCTTATCCTTGGTGTGTTTTGCAAGCAAATCGAACAACAAGAAGTTGTCGAAGTTCATGTGCCCTTGGGTCAAATTAAAAGAGGTTTAAAACTCTTGTTGAATTTATGAACAACAATTTATGAATTAGGATTATGTAGGTTCATTATATGTTCATTTTTTACCCATCTATTGTCACAATAAGGCTTTAAAGCATATTCACATAATACTTAATTTCAATTTTTGATTTATTTATAGGGATATTTCTAAATGCTTTAGAATTGATTGTTGTAATTATATTTTTAAAAATTGTAAATTATTTGCTCCCCTCATTGCTTATGTGATGAACTTCATCATTTGATGTGGAACCCTTTTTATCATTATTGTTTATAATCATTTAGATGTTTAGATGTCTTATCATTCAATTCTCTAAAGTTATATAAGGATGAAAGCGCATTATGGTGTAATATTTTTTGGCACATTTTTCAACACATGTGGAGTCCATACTTGCAACGTTAAATATTGTTAATAACACTATAAATACATTGTAAGTAAGATATGTATTTTTATTGCATAACCCATATGACAAGGCTAAACAATTTTTATTTTTTTTTGTATTGGACTTTATAACATATGGAAATCTTATATTTGAAAGATGATAATCTCCAATCTATTAATTTCAATGAATAAATTTTTTTATAAAAAACACGGCAAGTTACATTTCAATATGTTGGTCATCAATATTTTTCAAAATCATTTTTTTCTACATCAATGCCATCACACCATATTCCATACCAAAAACTTCATTAATATGGACATTTTGCTAATCATGTTAAGTTCATACTCATGTTTCGTTAATGCTTGACTTGTGTTTGATTCAATGTTTTGTCAACCCATCCAATTAGAGTAATTTTGGTTGGTTCATTCTATTTTCTTTTGACCATAACCCCATCCTTTTCTTTTGTAAATGTCATTTTGAAAGGGCTTAAATCAAAATAAATTTAGGGGTTGGAGTGTATTTGATGTGTGAAAAGGCAAGATGACCATGTCCATTTCTATGTTTGTTTTTTTTTTTAATGCTACATGCAAACCATGTCTATGTAAAATTAAAAGGTGATGATTGATTAGAGAAATTCCACTTAGAACAAACCTCTTGAAGAAGGAAAAAAATCTTTGGATCTAGGAAACATGTCATCCAAGCCTTCTTTTGCATTGCCACACATGTTCTTGGTTTGCAAAATTTGATGTAATTGTGTTACATTCTTTCATCTTTAAAATTGTAGAACCCTAAGTCCATGTAGAACCCTTTTTATTGCATGTATTACACAATTTATAGTTTAAAATCCTTAAGACTTGGGAATGAGACTATAAAAGTGGTTGGAACCTCTTCTTGTTAAAACCCTCACCCCTAACTATCTATTTATTTCAATTCTTGTTTTGTTTGAATCTTGAATATGATCTATGTTGTAATTTTGTTTAGTGTAGAATGCTTGCAAGTTTAGGTAAAAAAAGTTGCAAGAATTAGTTGTTAGACCTTGTCTTCTAATAACTTCAAGTTTTGGGTGTTATATGTTCAATTTTGGGTGTTAAATGTTCAATTTTGGGTGTCTTTTGTTTGAACCAAAACCACAAGCTATTCCTTAATATGTCACTCCTAAATGGTGTAGGCCTTATTTGTGTGAGTCAACGACCTTCATACTAATGTAAAGTGATTGATGATTTACATTTCTACATATTTAAGATCTATTCAATTATTATTACATCCTCCTTTTTTGTTAGTACACCTATTGGCTTGAGTTTTCTACACATTGTTACCATTCAAATGGTCTAAAAGGGAGGAAAGAGGCATGTTCCATGAGATGATTGCCTTCCTTAATGAACATGTCCCTCCTTCAATCACTTTCATAGCTTCTTCCAATGTTTTGCCTATCCATCTACCTCTCCTAATTACTACATAGATCTTATTAACTCTTGGTGCCTTGTTTCTTTTGTCTATGATGAAGGATGAGGGGGCACATTCTCTTTGTTGAATGTTGGCTAGGCCACTTTATCACCTATGAAACACATTGATGTTCATCACTTGTTCAATTCTTTTAACCCCAAATTCTAACAAGTTGGCTTGTGTATTTTAGGCTTATTAAAGGCCTAGGACTCTTTCCTAAACATAGATTAATAAATCATAAACAATGTTAGGTCAAAATATGTTGAAAATGCATAATTCTCCAAATCTACAATAGAAGAGATGAGATCATAAAAGTTTGAAAAATCTTCCCACATTAAATTGATGTTTTGTGTTGATGTGTAGGATGTAGGTGTAAATTTCAATGCATGGTATATATGAGCTAGTTGACATCTACCCCTTTTCGAACCATTTGTTCCATAATGTGGAACTACAAATTGCTAAAACCAATAATACTACAAGAATTTCTTGAATCTTTCTGTACATAAATTGTCTATGACTTCAATGCCTATCTCTTCAAATGCATTTGGCATTATTAAATTTGAATTTTGCAAATCCTAATATGCTTTTAAACTTGACTTTTGTTTTTCTACTTACTCTAGTTTCGAATGTGATTTTTGGAATCGGGTGAAAGTACATTACGGTGACCCCCTTTGGGGTATCACATTGTATTGCTTTCCAAGGATATGCATGTTTGAGTGTATCCCACCTCAAACTTTTGAAAGATTTTCACAATTTTTTTGCATATTATGTTAGGATATAACCTTGGCAAAAAATTAGAAAAAAATTTATTTCATTTCATTTTATAAAGTAGGAGATTGGAATATATTTGTGAAAACGAATGTAATGTACTTATGTACTTAAAAACAAAATTATGTTTTAAAAAAAACTTAAATAATTTTTAATCTTTATGAAAGTTGAAAGTATATTGAACCATATCATTTCACATAGTTTGAACCACATTTGGATTCCATGTGACTAATTTGAAAATTTTCATTTCAAAAAATGCGTTTTTAAAGCAAAGATGCAATAAATGTGTGATAAATTGAAATTTTGACAAGTGATCACATTCACTCACATAGAATATGACAAGCATAGCTAGATGGCCCAATATTATAAAATTCCATTCAATTTGATAATTTTAATGACTAATGAAGCCTTAAAGTTAGTGTAGTCAAAACAATACAATGATTTTATTATACCAATGTATATTATAAATAAATGTCATGTGGATCCTTCAATATAGATAATTAAATTCAATATTATTTTTAAAATAATGTTGCATAACATTAATTTTGTGAAAATAATAATTGTAGGGTTCAAAAACCAAAATTGATACCCAAAATTAAATATACCATACTTTTGAACCAATTATATTATATGTAGTATAATACTAGACCTAAAAGTGTTCCAAAGGGGGTCATCATGTTATGTTTTCACCCAATCCCTTATCTACTTTCAAAGCAAAAAAGTTCTCATAAACTTGCTTTACATTAAAATCCCATGTCTATATTTATTTATTTATTTTCAAACTCAATTTTTCTCTTCTACATGTATTAATTTAACATGTAAATTTTCACCTTTTCTTATAATTTTCAACATTATTGCACTAGCAATTAGGATTTCTAAGAAAGATTAGAGTTCATCTATTATAAAAGTTGGTAGGGAGGACATACTTGAAAAGGAACATGTAGGATTAGAATTGAAAGTTTATGGTCAATGATCTTAGCTTTGCCCAAATAACTTGATCTTGTGTTTGGATGTTTTGGTGGGAATGCAAAGTGAATCTATATGGTATGTTCATGTGTGTGTTAATAAATGTGTTCATTTGTAGAATCCAAATATCACAATATCTTAGGGTTGTGTTTTGTTAGGTGTAATTGCCCTCAATAATCTTTTGGCATTATAAGATTGTTAGGATTTTGCTTCATTTACAATCAATTGCAAGCCCTTTAATGTCACAAACCATCCCCTATAAAGAAACATTTTCTTGCTCCTATTGTTGCTATAAAGTTCTTAAAACAAGCCCAAACCACCCCCACAACCACATGGGGCCTTTGCTTGTGTTGTTGTAATTTTGTAAAAATGTGCACAAATGACCCCATAATAAAAAATCCCTATGCGTGTGTTGTTATAATTTTGTAAAAATTGAGCCAAATCACACCCAAAACCAATGCCCAAAATACCATCATTAAACATAGTCACATAGAAGGGTGGTTAGAAATTTTTAAAATTGGACTTCATCAACACCCAAATTTTAAAAGAGTCATTTTTTAATAAGATGTGCAAAAGAAACTAAACATAAATTCTCAAGATTGGGTGTTTGGTCATAAACATTTTTTGAATGTCGGACAACACATGCATGTCCACTTACTAGCTAAGGTTTATATTATAGGGGAGTTTGGTTATATTGACATGTGTCTGGTATCAAATGTGGTTACCTTAGCACTTGGTGATTTTTAATGTTAAACTAAAACCCAATACTTAATTTCAAATTTTTTTTTAACAATTTCAATTTGGTGGATGTGTAACCCACAAAGGGTTTAGGCCTACAAGGTTAAACCTATCTATGAAGCTTATTATCACATAGGTAGGTTGCACAACTAAAGTCCCACATCCATCCACACACCATACAAAAGACTTGAAGAATACAAGATATGAAACTTACATATTTATTAAAAGATCACCCATATGCCTAAAACTTGGTCCTTATGTGGGTTAGACCCATTGGGGAGCTTGTCACACAAGCTTAAGGATTTTGTTCTATGGGGGATCGCTCATCAAACACACATAAATTTGCTTTTGTGAACACTTTTGTAACCAAACAACACATAACCCTATTTAGCATAGGTTTACTACACAAAAAAAACTAATCCTTAGACTTAACACAAAGTAACAATATGAAATTATGAAAAGTAAAATACGGGTCCAAAGCTTCACTTCAACCCCTTATATACTCAAAAGGAAGAATGGATGAATTATTATCCCATTCATCTATATCTACTAAACATTCCCATTCATCAACTACAAGCCACTAAGATTATAACACATATTATCCTTTTAAAAACATGATTTTTCTTATAAACAAGTCATTCAATTATTTGAATTTAAAATCTTCTTCCGAAGGATTTAGCCAAGTTCACATAATTCACCTTTAGTTATGTCTAACCCAATATAGTTAATTAAATTATTCATATGAGTTCAAGGTTATGCTTCTAATCAAAGTTCCTCAAGATAGAACTTATAAGTCAAATCATTTAGTTTCATATTAACCCATCATTCTACCCCTAGCTCACATTATTATTTATTTACAAACTTTTACCCCTAATAACCCATCTAGGTGTTACAAATGCACATTCAAAACTCCTTGAGAGCAAACGACATAGCAATATGCAAGTATTATGGTAACTTCAAGGACACATGATAATTGGTTTCATTTTCTCTTTTCAAAGTGTCAATTGTTCTGACAAGTTCAAATTGTCTCTTGATTCTCACTCAACCATGGAGCGGACTACCGTAGGGTAGTAGGTTTCCATGTCTTCTGATCACCCACTATGTAACCGTAATTGATTTGATCAAATGATGGCAAAAGTGTTTCTATGTTCACCTTACGTACTACAAAACTCAACTCACTATGAAAAAAACTCACACTTGGCAGTTGCAAAGTTTAACGAGAGGTAAATACCCACTGGAGATCAAATCGGATTTTTTTTTGCTCGTGTACAAACCAGTTTTTGAGCTAAGGTGACAGACATTTCTAGGTCGGATGAGAATCTCCAGATCTGAGCAAGTGGTGCACCCACCAGAATAATGGGAAATCTGTGAGGGAATAGTGGGCCAGTGTCTCAACTTCTTACATAAACAACCCCCCAACTATTTGAGTGCAGAGAGTACAAATAAAGTTAACGTCTAAACGTCAGAGAACTGGACCAAATTGAGAATGGGTCTGCACTGAAGTTGTTAAGGGGTTAATGGGTGAGTGAGTTTTGGAGATCATGAAAACTTTCTGTAGCTTCTTCATCCTGTCTTCCACCAAACCATATCTAAAGTTGTCTACCAAACCATCCAAACTAGCAGCAGCAGCAGGAGGTCAATGGCTTTGTATCCTACACAAAAGTTGGAACACAACTCAAAGGTTGTATATCTGCAGAAATCGCTGCAAGTGTAGTAGATGAAATAGGCATTGAAAAATTAAAAACCCACAATTTAATATTCAGAATTCAGAAGGATTGTCTGTTCCATGGAGTGCTACTGCTCCATGATCCCAGCATTCCAGCTGACAAACTCCTTGCTAGGTCTGAGTATATGCTTCCCAGTTCCTGTAATCGCATAATTACTATCTAGTTTGTAACTGCAGATAGGTTCATAATCTTTCTTTAACCTCTAATAGTATAAGCCATTTCTGTACACACCCATCTTACTTTCACTTGAAGCCTTCAAGCCTTAGTTAAAATCTGGCCCAATCTACTGATCCACAAATGGGATTACAAAAACCAACCATGGGGGATTCAAAGTTTACACTAATACAAGTCTTTGGCAAAAAATTCAGTCAAAATCAAGCAAGGGAATATGAAATAACAAAGTCACATTCTGCTCATGTCTGGGAAGTGCTACTGCTCAATGGTGGGTGGGTCAGGACTCAGGACTCAGGACTCTGGAGTTTCTCTGGAGTAGAAAGGACTGAGCCATGGCATTCATGTGATCATCCTAATACGGGCACCCACAATGAGCAAGTTAAGAAACATTTCCTGTTAAAATGTTGCTCTTCGGGTAGGAACAACCCTTAACCCAAAACCTTACAATTTCTGGGAATGTAAACAGGAGGAACTAATTGAAAAGAAGAGACAAGTTCAAAGGGGTAAAAGCAAAACTAATCCCAACGCTGGAATTCTTTGGTCAGCTCATAAATTACGTTTTAGAGTTAGCCTGTCCAACCCACTAGTGAAGTTCCCCACCACCTCATTGATGCACTCATGAATGTGGACAATTGGGGAGTTCAAGTACTTATTTGATTATATAAAAAAAACTTGCCCAAATCCATGTGGTGATATCCAATCAATAGACCCTCGGAGAGTTCTCAAAAAACCCCCATTCAACTCAAAACTAAAATTGAAAAAACTATTTCCATTTTCATTGCCCACACACCCCTTATAAATTCAAGTAAGAGCCAGATGTGGTTTAACAGGTGTGGTTCATACCAGAGTTGTGTGAGTATATGGTTTTTTATATACCCTTCAAATAGGTTATATAAGTTTTAAACTTTTATTTACCCATAGTGTAAGGATATGTTATCACCCAAATTTTTCATAGGGAAGGAACCAGATTTTTTTTTTTAAAATTTTAAAATTAGGGCTGGGTCTGGGCTCCCCTCATCATATACCTCCTTGCCTCAAAAAGGGTATATATATATCATTTAAATTTTTCCAAGTTAAATAATGAAGAGAAATGTCTACATTTTGGAACTTGGAAGTATTTGGACATTTAAAAAAACCCCAAATCCAATGGGATTTTTCCCACATTTTGTTGTATCCTTTCTTTTCTGGAGACTCTTAGGATGTAGAAACATTTCTCCTACATCAAGTTTACTATCTGATGAATGAGATAATTTGATAGGAAGCTTTAAAGTTCCAATGTTGTTAAACAACCTTCAAATTCACGGCAATGGGATATGAAGGCCTTGATGATTGTTGATGGTACACCACAAAGCCCTAATATTTTAGATTGAGTTATTTAGGAAGTTTACTATGTGCATATATACATACTCTATTGTGGTTAAGGTAGAGTTAGGTTACAAGTTAAATCCGGTTAATAGATAGGTTAAACAAGTATAAATCCTATTTACCTTAGCCTTATTTACCTCAACTCCCAATTATACTTGTATTTGGATATGCATAACTCTTACATGTGCAAAATTGGTATGAATAGGTTTCATGTTCAATAAAATCCTTGAACATGAAAAAAGGGTGTGTACAAGTTTAAGGTATATAAAATTTGACAAAAGAAGTTGTGTTTTGTCATATATCCCATGGGTATATGTCAGTAAAAAATATGTCCATGCACAATGGTAAAATTTGGGTTTTCAATCAAACCAACTTAAGAACCTTGTCATCAAGTTTACACGAGTAAGACTCAACTTAGAACTGGCCCCAGTGGGCCTACATGGAGCAAGACTTGCCTAAGAACCTATTTCAATGGGTCTACGTAAAACTAGACCTAGCCTTTGAACTAACCTATGAGTATTAAGGCCCTGTTAAGAGGGGTCTTAATTCCACCCAAAAATCCTTTTTCATATATTCAAAATTGAACAATTCCAAAGAAAGTTCCTTCTATTTTATTTATTTTTCTTTTTGCGTATATCTCCTGGTTACAAGAACAACCGTGAAATCCAAAGCGGACTATTTCTAATTTCTTTTCCTTTTTCCTACTTATATTTATTACAACAATGAAATCCTAGGAAGTTCCACCTTCAATGAAACCTTCATAGTTGTCATTCCTAGGATGACTCTAAGTCATCTAGGTTCCTAAGGGACAACACCAAGTGATCTCCCAGCAGAACATTAAGCAGTCTTTGGGACAACAATTAGGTTGTCCTGAAGGGAAATGCAAGGCAATGTTGCCCAAAGACATCATCAAAATGCCCCAAAGGGTAATTTGGGACGACACCAAGTGTCACCCTGAAACAACACTATGTTGCCCCAAGAATAAACTTTCATTTGTCTCAAAACAAGCCTAGCTTGTCCCAAGTTAGTCTTGGAACCCTTCAGCTGTGACCTTGAGCCAAACTAAGGAGTTGAACTCTAGTATGCCAACTTGGCATAACCTCCCATGTTGTCACAATGCCCCACCATGGTGGTCTCGATGCAAGGCCCAACTCACACAAATTGAACTCACACAAAAGGGCATATTACCTCCTTCATCCCCTCCCTACCTCACCCCACTTAAACTCTAATGCTTCTTCCTTCTCCACCATCCCCTCCCCCTCAAAAAGGCTCAAATTTGAACTCCTTGTTGTCTCACTTGCATAAAGTTTTTTTTTTCATCAAAGAAAAAAATTACCTCTATCTTGGAAATGAAAACTTACATTTAAAGGGTGTTTAAGGTTTCAAGTATTTTTGTGTGATGGGCCAATCAAAGTGACTCATTGGGGAAAAAAATTGAACTTTTGCATGCATCCCCCAACTATTTAATAAACTAGAACCATACCCATCCTAAAACCAGAACCAACCAACACTAATTCATATTTCACTAAGGCAAAACAAATACATTAACCACCATTTCTTCCACACACTCACAACAACATTATAACTAAACATGGAACATGCCCATGAAAATCTTATCTTACTATATTTGGTCATGTTTCATGCATATATTAAAATAAATGTAAATGTTTATTTCGTTTGAATGTGGCTTGCACGTAATTATTGTGGGGCAAGTATCTAGTTCATGTCATGCATTTGGTTGTGTATCTAGTTGGGTATATAGGTATGTAATAACGTACTCCCTAATTGAATTCAGCAACAAACTACCAAACAATTAAAATTTAACTTTGATGCTTGATTTTTTTATTCTGAAATTTTTTGCATGTAATGGTTATATAAAATAATAAACGCATTCATGTTATGCTTATGGGACAATCTAGTGTGTCTAGACAGTCTCAGTCTTAAGTTATTGAACTTTTAAGGTCTGCAATTCAAACCCAATAGTGGAAAACTTGCATATTCTTAATTTTATAAAAAAAATCAACACAAGTAATAAATATCTCTTCAAACATTTGGCAAGAAGATATTTAATTTAATTTTTGCCAAAATTGTTCATGTACTATGGTAGTTAGATACAAAAAATTTAAAACATTCGCCCCATGGGTGTATTTGGAAACCTTAATATATATATTATGGTACTTGTACCCACCCTCATATTCAATAATGAAAAAAATCATATGTGAATATTAGTATTCAATTCAACATTAAAAATAGTTGTGCTTCTTTAACAAAAACCTAGTCTTGGGTAAAAGCATGGTTTGGTGAATCATTTTAACACTTTGAAGACTTCACATCTTACATTAGTTACCATTCTTGTAATTATAATAATTATCAAATATAAATCTTATAATTATTCCTTATGCATTTAGTAACAAATATTAGTAAACCACCCATAGATATTCCTAGACATGTGGTTAGTCAAAAATCATGTGAAAGCTTGGAAATTTCAATATGAAATGAAAAAAAATGAAAAAAAGACAAAAATCATAACATTTTAAAAAATTCAAATGACAATTTTTTATATTGGGAAAAATGCAATGCATTTTAATCTTGAATTCCCGTTTGATGGTGGACTATTTTTTAAAAACATTTTTGACACAATTATGACTTTTTTGAATTCACATTTTCATTTTCTATTCATGATAGACATAATGCCATCATTTCAAAATTCTGTTATGCATCCATTCTTTTCTTAAAATTCATTCATAATTTTTAATATGAACCCCACTAAATTTTATTGCAACATGGATAATAATAAAATTTAACAGTGTTAATGTTCAATATGATTTTACATTTTAAATTCATCTACAATCTTTAAAAAATTCCAAAATTTATCCACCTAATTATGTTTTTACCCTCATACTTTAAAAATTACTTTAGGCATTTACTCATTTGGGTCAAGGCTTAAGGTTCTAGTAAAAAATTAAAACATACAAGCCAAGAAAAAACATCGGGAACCAAAATTTTTGGCCCACTTCAAACAACTTAAATTGTATCTAAAATCTAAGTTTTGCAATTGTTCTGTGTGTTGCCAATTTGTTTGTTGAATGTAAAGATCTGTATGGCCACCAACTTTTATTATAACATATTTGACAAGGAGGTGTTTCATTTCTATAGCACACATTGATGTAAGACTTCGTTGAACGATCAAGTTAAACAACTATGGCTTGTGGAAGTGGAGTGAAGCACTAAAAAAACAACTTTTATATTCCCTTTATTTTTTCTTTGGAACTCTACTAAGACCCTACATTAAATTTCTAGTTTTGCAAAGTTGTACAACATTTTTTTGTAGCTTTTTACTTTTTTTCATTGTAATTGAAAGCATTGAGGTGTGTTTATTGTTTTTTGGAAGGTGATCGTGAGGTATTTTTTATAGAGAGCATGAATATCAAGTTTTTACTTTTGTTTAAAACTAATGTTCAATTTTTTTGGGGTTAAAAGTGTTTGTATTTTGTGCTTTTGTTCAAAAGTTGAAAAGAACGTCAAAATTGTTGCCTTTGGTCATCTTGAAGAGTTGTGAAGCACATCAAAACTTCAATCACTAATTTGTAAACCTAGATAAAGTGTTTGTGCATTTGTCTTTCAATCCTTTTTTAAGAGATCCATCATCCTTCTCACTCGTTTCTCATGCAATGTTGTTTATTTTTGCTTATCACCTATAAACTCCACCTTTAGACTAACATTTGTGGATTATGGACCTCCTACCAACAACATGCATGTTTTTTTGTATTGTAAACAACCAAAGTTTGAGTTTCACACTTATAGCACACACACCAACTAAATATGTTAATTTAATGTGGTATGATTTCCCAAACTTCAATGTAATGATTATTTCTATCTATGAGCATGGTAACATTTTGGTAACAACTTTTCATGGTGTGAACATGGTAATGTTTCCAAAGCTGTAGAGAGTCAAGGAGGTTGAAAGCACATTAAACCCCCTAGAAATTGCAGTCACAAGTATAATCTTTTTGCAATTATGTTTTTGGTAATGCATGGACATCACATCTTGAATTATAATTTTTCATTTAAATTATATTTGATAAACTTTAAAATTAATATAATAAAAAAAATTAATTCCAACAAAAAATAAAAAACTTGAACGTATGGAATAAATTTGTAACAAAAAAATACATGTCACAAAGTTTGAAAAAATTGCATATATGCTTCAAAATTAGGTTGTGAATGGAATTCTTAGGTGATTTTTTTTATGGTGTATGTTATTGATATACATCAATAAAATCTAGGACCATTTAGAAATTTAAAGTTTTAGAATGAAATTTCATTCAAAAATATTTTTGAGCAATAAATGCATAATAATATATTTTAAAAAGAAAAACAACCACTGCCATATCAAAGAGGAGGATATTTTATACATGTGCATTGTATTATTTTTTCATTTTTCTTTTGTTTCATGAACTATAAACATGGGGTCCTATGGCCATAAAAAAATTGTAAGTTATATATTTTATGTACAGTAATTTTATCCAATATTCTTCATCTAACCATTGGATCAAAATTAATTTTGATTCAAAATGAACTTTGAGTTTCAAAATGTTGTGATGCAAATTCCAAAGGTTTTTGCTTTTGTTTAAAATAGCCAAAGGATGCCATCAAAATTTTAGTTTATTGCATATTATTATATTCATTATACATGATCATTTTTTAATAAATGTGGCAAGTGGTTCACCTTTAATGTGCTTTCACCCAACATTCCTCAATTATCCAAAATTAAAACATTTTTTGAAGTCTCAAACAATTATAAAAGGTTGAACTTCATACCTCTTGTAGGTCCCAATTACCAAACACTACCAAGTTGTTGGAAGTTAGGGCTAAAAAATAGGAGGCTACCATGATGTCTAATATACCTTGTAGGCAATGAAGTGGATTGTAGGAGTAAACAACAACATATAAGGAAAACATACAAATAAAAAAAAACAAATAAGTTTATTGCCTTAACCCAACAAAAAAGATGGAGAAATGAAGTTTTAAAAGAAGTAATGGATATAGTAAAAAGAGGTCAAACCTCTTTCAGGAAAACAACTAACAGGTTTTGGCACATATTATTAACCTTTCTTTTAAATCATTTGAATGGCTAGACAAGGTCAAGGCAAGGTTGTTAAAATTGATGCGACATGGCCATTTTGTGTTACGTGTCACATTGGCATTCATTTTGACACATCTGTTGGGATGGATGTAATAAACTTCATTAACATTCAAATAGCCTCCCTTACAAATGGCGATCAAAAATGGATTTCAATCATCAATCTTGTGGCAATTGAAAAAAATTAGTTGTCAACCCTATGGTGATCAAAACAAATTTGGTCGCCCTTTTATGTGGCAACCAAAATTTTTTGGTTGCCATAAAAGGGGGTTGTGTCATATGTTTTTGAAAAACCCTTAGCCCTTGATGAGAGCTTTCCAAAAACATATGACATGCCCCCTTTCCTAGCAACCAAACAAATTCAGTCACCATCGAATAATGGGGGTGTGTTGGATGGTAACCAAATTTTTTCAATCACCATCCAACACACCCCCACCATCAAATGGTAATTGAATTTTTTCGGTCACCCAATAGAGCATTGGGGGGTTTGTTTTTTTTCAAAAATGATATTACATGTGCGCCCCCCCCTTTTCAGTGATCGAAAAATTTTAGCCACCATCCAACATGTCCACACCATCCAATGATGATTGAAAGGGGTGGGACATGTGCTACTATTTTTTTTGGGGGGGGGGGGGAAATCATCCCCCACTTTACCTTTTGGGTGACCAAAGAATTTTAGTCACCATCCAACGGTGTGAATATGTTGGATGGACACTAAATTTTTCGATCGCCATCAGATACACCCCCAGCATCTGATGACGACCGAATTGTTTCAATCGCCCATAAAAGCATGGGAAGGAAGGGCATGAAATGATAATATGAACAAGGGGAGGGGAAAAAAACGAAAAGTGGAAAAAAAGAAAAAAAGAAAAAGATAATAAGGACAAGGGGAAAATATTGGCAAGACTAAACAAAAGGAGAATAGAAAGGGCATGAAGAAGAAAGAGGGAAAATTGGGGGGTGGGAACAAAAAGAGAAGGGAAAAACATAGGGGGGAAACGAAAGAAAAAGGAAAACAAAACAAAAGGGGGTTAGTAAACAAAGAAGGATTAAAAAAAATGAGAAGGGGATGAAAGAATAAAGAATAAAAAGTGAGGGCATATAGGAAAAAAAGGGGGAAAAAGGCGAATGGCGACAAAAGAAACAAGAAAACAAGCAAAATGAGGGGGACAAAAAACTAAAGAACAAGGGAAAAAAACCCAAATGGAGGGGAAGAAAAAAGAAAACAAAAAGAAAGGTTTTCACCAAATGGTAACTAAATTTGTTTGCACCAATTGAATTTGTTTGGCCCCATTAAATGGTGATCCATCAGTTGCCACCAAATTCAATTACCACCATTGGATGGCAAACAAAATAGATTCGGTCTTCACCATCAAATTCGATTGTTGCCATTGGATGGAGACCAAAAAAGGAAGAATATGATAAACTCATTTCTGCTTGTTTTAGTCCCCCATAAGGACAAATGACTTAAAAAAATATGGTCATCATCCAACCATCACAATTTCTCGAATGGCAACCAAAGTTTTTTTAATTATTAGAAAAAGGGGCATGCAATAGGTTTCTTTTAGAACTTTTCAACAATTTTCGACAAGAGCTTTCCAAAAATATATGACAACCTCCTTTTGTGGTGATTGAAACAATTCAATCACCATTCAAAAAATAGTAACAATAGGATGGCGATCAAAATTTTTTGGTTGCCACATCTTGTCCAATTTAATCACCCCCTATGGTGACTGAAAAGTTTTCAATTACCACAAGGACGTGTGACTAAAGAAATTTAATTGGCCCCCTTTGTGGAAACCAAATAATTTTTAGTTCTGAATAGTGCAACGATCGAATTTTTTTAGTTACCTTTCCCTGTGGTGATCAAAACTTTTTAGTCGCCACAGAAAGGGGCATGTCATATGTTTTTGGAAAGCCTCAATTAGGGCTTTTAGAAACATATGACACATCATCGAAGGTTTTAAAAAACATATGACATGCCCCCTTTTTTTGGTGACCAAAAGTATTTAGTCACCATTGGACAGTGGCAATCTCTCGAATGACGCCCAAATTTTTCAATCACCATCCGACACACCCCCTACTATCGAATGGCAATTGAAAATATTCAGTCACCGAAAGGGGTGTGGGTATGTACTATCATTTTGGAAAAACAACCCTTGCTTTCCCTTTTGGGCGATCGAAAAATTTTAGTTGCCTTTTAATGGTGGGGGCGTGTCAGATGGTGATGGAAGACATTTGGTCACCTTCCGCATAATGATTGTGGCAATCAAAAAAATTTAATTGCCACAAAAAGTTAGCTAGTTCCATCCTTTTGGAAAAAAAATGGTCATCATCGAATAAGGGGGTTTGTGGGATGGTGATTGAAAAAAATTGGTCACTATCCGACATACCCCCACCATTGAATGGTGACCAAAGAATTTTAGTTGCCATCTGACACACCCACACCATCAAATGGCAACCAAATTTTTTCGGTTGCCCATAAGGGAAAGAGGGGGTTGTTTTTCCAAAATGATAACATACACCTACACCTTTTTCGGCAACTAAAAGATTTCAATCACCATTCGATGATTGTGGTGTGTTGAATGGTAACTAAATTTTTTTGAATGATGGATGCATTTGGACACAGACATTCCATCTTGATGCAAATGTGATAATAATCATGGGTCAAGGAAGGTAGGCCCACAAGGTATTTTAGCGAATGTGGAAGATATAAAATTCTTGAATTGGGTTTTCGTATACATGATTTAAGATTTTCCATACCTTGTAACAACTAAAAACAAAGGCAATAAAATTTATTCAAATTAAACCTACCCCCTTCAAAAATGGATTACTTAAGAATAATTAGTGGTATTAATTTAAGCATTGACATCTAGAGCTTAGTATTTACCTTTTGGAAGGAATTATTGAAATATGTAATGCACAAGGTTTGGCAAGGTAGTCATGTAACTCATTTTACCAAAACATTTAAACAATTTACACTAAACATAAGTATAATGTTGATCACATCTAGAATTAGACAAAACAAGGACTCATGTCAGATGATAGTTTAAGGCTAAAATTTTGAGAAGAAAATGATCACAGTAGGTTTATAACATCATTCCCAAATTTAGGGGATGGTTAACAATAAATTGTGTTGAGAATATAGTGGGGAGTTTTGTACTTGGATTATATATATATAGGAGTGAAAGGATGGATTTATAAGGAAGATTACATTAAACATTGCAAACCAAGGACACACATGGTAACGCAAACAAAAATATGGATGACATCTATCCTATTCAAGGAATTCTTTTCATTTTTTAAGAGGTTAATTCCAAGGGGCATCTTTTCATAAAATCAACATTTGTGGGTGCAAATGGGATACAATGAACCAACATGATTACTTAAAAAAAAGAATGTATGTCTTTTTTTTCAATTTTTTTTTCATATGAATGAATTTCAAAACAATTATTTTTGCAACTTGTTATAATGAATGCTTATAATTGTCCAAGTACATGACATGTCTTTTTCATCATCATTTTTGAATAAATATGAATTTTTGAAAGTGTCTTAATTCTTTGCAAATTCAATGTTTTGTTTTTTAAAATGATAATAATTTCAAATCATAATCAGATTTTATTTTATTTTTACATTTTTATGTTTTCTCATATAATAAACTACATTTTTTCTTAACACATCATGTACATTTTACCCCATTTATGTGTGGCAAAGGACTTTTGTTCTAAAATTCTAGATCAATTTTGAAAAGTTCTTTCAATTTTTAAAGTTTTAGAATTCCACCTATTTTAAGGTATGAGTGGTTTTTTAATGTGATTAATAAGTCTTTGTCATTTTAATTTTTTCCCCATCAAATGTGTTTTTATCATATGAATCTTTTTTATAGTCCTTTGTAAAATTGACTTTTATTTAATGTGTTGTTGTTCATTTTTTGAAGTCCTAAATCAAAATTTGAACTTAAAATTTTATCAAATGGATTTTTGGTTTGAATTCCTTGACATTTATATGAGTGAAAAACAAATAACTTGCCATGATTGCCATGGCTTTAAATTACAAAACATAAATATTTATCCTATTTTGACTATTTTTCTTTTCAATTCGATGCCCTTGTTTGCTTGTTGGATTGTGACTATACCCCTATTGGTTTTAGATGAACATGGTTCACATGTTAAGTTATAAGCCATAAAATAAACACCATAACTTGCATTGGATATGGTCACCTTACTTTCTCACACTTCCCATGCCTTATGAGCTTTAGATGTGGGTTGTTTCAAACCTTTCAAAATTACTTCTAGGAAAAAAAGAAACAATGCCAATATGTTTTAAAAATCATTGTGGACCAAAGAAACACCACTTGTTGGTTCAGTGGACAAGGGTTTAGATTAAGCAATATAAAAAAAACATCATGAACAAGTTTAAAATAACATGAATCTGGTTTTTTTATCCTAAGGTCATGGATCATAAGACAAGACTACAAAGTGATGGATACATAATAGGACTTATTAACATTTTAGTGAAGATAATGTTGTATCTAATGGAACAATTGATGAAAGTTAATAATGTGGCCTAAGGATGGAGTTGTCCTGGCCTACTAGATTAGTGTCCAATGTTATCAAAGCTAATTAAGCCACACAAATGAAAATGCACATAAAGTTAAGAATATTCATGTGTAAACTACAAGGACCCAAATTCAACACACGTATAAAACATAATCATGTTTATCATGCATGCTTTGGAATTTCAAAGCATGAAAGATGAGATTCTAAAGCCACACCATGGAGATAAACCCTTTAAACACAAAAACATTAGATTCGTGTTCACATTCAATTATGTTCCAACCACAAATAATAAAATATAAGAAACAACTATTTTATAATAAACAATAAAAGGCTATTAGAAAAATGTCAACAAATATATTTTAACAATCATTGGTTTGAAGTTATAGTAAAAGAAGCAAGGGACACATTTCACAATGTTTTAAGATTTAAAGCCCATCTGCTAAGGTTTAAAGAGGACAACCTAAGGTTTACATCATAGGTTTAAAAACTAGTTAGGGCAAGGAAAATGGTTTCACAAAAAGCCAAAGGTCATGTAATTGCAAGGCTACAACAAACCATTGACCCATGAAAGTTTGGGGGGGGGGGGGGGGGAGAAAAAAAAAAAAAAAGAAAAAAAAAAAAAAAAAAAAAAAAAAAAAAAAAAAAAACACACAAAAACAAAAAAAAAAAAAAAA
>Ga0116229_10000480_pt1 | contig 52785 bp, 48 predicted proteins | sample S1TSphgellanicum_3_FD_87313 | JGI IMG/M metagenome (GOLD analysis project Ga0116229, IMG submission 87313) | Host-associated microbial communities from peat moss isolated from Minnesota, USA - S1T2_Fc - Sphagnum magellanicum MG | ecosystem: Host-associated > Plants > Peat moss > Unclassified...
AGTCTTTCGACTTTTTTTGTTTTTTTTTTTGGTTGGGGTTTTTTTGTTGTTTTTTGTTTTGCTTCCTGGTTCTTTTTTTTTTTTTTTTTTTTATGTGTTTTGTCCGTCAGCGGGGGTGCATTATGCATCAGGTTCACACTAGTATTTGTAAATGAAAGATATCGTATAGGTTGTAATTGGGTGGTACCAATGTAAGTGGGCATTTCAAAAAGTCAAATGCTTGTAGAGATTTCACTTTTCAAAATGCCTGTGTTATTATAATTTTTATTTTTTTTGGGTGGTGATACCTGGATGGGTACCTGCTGGGTATTACAATAAAATGAAATGAAATAAAAGGACATGTTGATTTTTACATTGTATAATGCGCATAGCCTTAAGCATTACCCCTACACATAGCCTAACATTCAGAGATTTGAGAGTGACAGTGTAACCCTAAAGTCCTGTAATCCTCTTCTCAATGGACAAAAAACTCATATCCAACATGCCCCCATATTTTGCCGCCCCTTATTTTGGGGACGCCCCTACCCTGGGTTTGTACCCTACAGTTTATCTGGAATTTTTTTTACCCTGCATGGGGTTTTTTTTCCTTTTCACTTCACCTAGGCCTACGTTGAAGTGAAAAGAGGAAAAACTTCGAAATTGTCCACAGCCTGTCAACCGCCTTCGTGGATGAGAAATGCGTGAAATTTACTTTTCTTATTCATCCAAGATGAAGCGAAACAACTCTGATAAAATCCTCAGAACCGTCCTCCATCCTCTCTGCATGGATGGCTCTCATCTGTTTTGTGCGCGTCCCCTCGTAACTGCCGCAGCTCTCGTTGCAGACGCGCAGTCTGCGTGTTGTCTGGCTCTGTGTGTGTGTGTCTTTCTCTGCGTCCGTCCCTCTCGTGCGCGACCTGCTCTCATCTTCTCTTGCGATTTGCAGTTTCCTTCGTCATCTCTTCTTGTTGTGTTATTGTGGCTCTGACGATCATCGAGCGGACGTTGTGCGTAATTCCGGAAAGAAAAATTCGTTCCGAGAGATGCAGGAGAGAGCGAAAGCCCATGATATCATGTAATTAGGCAGCTAGAGAGTTTGTGCTCAGAGAGTAGTTTGCCGGCTGTTTATCCATAAATCCGCGAGCCATGTCTTCGAGAGTGATAGAGAGTTCGATAGAGGAGTCGTCTGCGACCGCTTCTGATAGCAAAGAGTCGTCGAATTGGGGGACAACTACTCCTTTGAGCTTGCCGCCGTACAAATGGTGGGAGAGGATTCGATTGCAGGTGGAGGCGTTGTTCAAGGCTTTCACACTGTTGGACAAGCAGCATCAACTGAAGCAGATCGCGGCCAGCCAACACGTTCTGAAAACGTATCACGATTCCTTCCTCTTTGGCAAAGTTCCTCTTTCTGTGAAACTGCGAGCGCTTCTTCGGACTAGCACCGTGAGCTTTGTGTGGCACATTGTACATACCCTCTGTACCATGACCTTTTGTAAAACTCAGTCATCCACACGACTACTGTATCCACACTCCCAGATAGAGACAAACTAGTGTGCCGATGGTTTGTTGGAAGCAATCTTGGACGTTGTCAATGCAGTCTGAAAGCAGGCCATTGTCATAGGGGTTAGGACCAGTGTTCTTTTTCTTCAAATTTGTGAAATAGGTGGGTTGGCAATCATCCACAAGAGGACTTAGCCAAACTTCGGTACAGGTCAAAGAGGAAAGTAGAAAAAATTAGGATTCCTCTTACATTTTGGCAACATGTTGGAACCTATTGTCTAGATATGGCGACTTCAGATTTTTTTCCCTCATAATGTGGCAACTTGGGCCATTTTTCCCGAAATATGTCCTTTGTATCATTCCCACCTCCATGCAAGAAGAAAAAACACTAAGTTAGGACTCATTGTAATGTCAAGTTGCCAGTCATTCTAGTGCTCAAACCACCACTACTGAGTTGCATGCTGCATCTTACCCATATTTAACCTCTAGTCTCACAACCTCTTGGGAAGAATGAGGTAATGTGTTTCTGCCATCCCTCTCTCTCTCTCTCTTCAAATATAGTCTCCAGTCCCCCACCTTCAACAAAGGGGCAGAAGAGCTCTGATGAGGGTGCAAAGTAACCCAGGGACTCTTATCTGCCAGAGATGATGGCAATTTTCATTTGACAGGCAAATGCATGTAAAGAAAATTGCAACTGGAGCTTCTCCATCGGTGTTTCTCATATGAAAGCTGAATTGAATGCTATGGATTTGACATCCATATCCTAGAGGTGTTCAGTACTGTTGTGATTGTGGTAAATACATGGTTGATGGCTTGGCGTTATTTTGTCTTTTCTGCTGCTTTTGTCAAGATATCTCTACCCTTGGCTCTGTTTCATGGGCTAGAGAATTGCCAGTTTTCCACCTTTGAGTCTGCAATCAAATTGAGTGAAGCAGAACAGTTTTCATCATGAAAATAGGGATCAACCTGTATCTAATTTTACTTGTGTATCTGAGATGGTGTCACAGCTCCTGGTTTTCTGTCTTGTGTTTGTTGGTCCAAAGTGGTGTTCTAGAGCACCAGCTGTCTCAGTGTTTAGGTCTGTTCATAGCCACCTCTCACCAAAAAGTGATGTGGCTTGTTCCAAAAGGTGAGCAAGTGCTGACTGCGATCTTGCACATCACTGCTACATTCTCCTGTGCAGAGGTTACTATCTGCAACCCTGCCCACTTTCTTTCATGGTCACATTATGTAGAACATCTTCTGGTACAACAAACCCTCTGGGCTTTGTGTGTACATCTGAGATAACCACTCTTTTCACTTATATGCTACCCTGATAACTATGTGCTTTGGTTAATCAAGCCTGCACAACAATCTATACATCTTGATTTGTGGGGGTTTTTTGTGTCATATCTAGGGCTTTTTACTTCTCCAGTCATACATCCATTGTTCTGGGTGGTTCTGTCTACTAGTGGTGGAAATACATGAACACATTCCAAAGGGTTAACCCAATAAAGAAATGGAAAGTCCTCTCAGTGACTTTGTTGTCTTTACAGCAGCATTTCTGGTCTTTGTGAGCTGATAGATTCCATAGTGCTCCCCAGATTTGGGTTTAAGCTTTGAGGATGAGTCCCAGAATATCAGTGCCTGTGAGCCCTCCTTATTGGCAAAATTTGTGTCATCAACTGTTGATGGCAAATGATGCGAGCCAATTATTAGATAGTGAGTTGTTCTGCAGTCACAAGCTGAAGTCAGTTTGAGCTTAGTAGCCAGATCCCGGAGATGACCACTATGCTGCATAGATAGGAACTTGACATATTGCAAGCCAACTGATATGGGTCTTGGAAGTGCTGCAGATGGAGGGCTTGCTTGCTATTTTGTCTGGTGCTGTGTATATATATACCACGTAAGTTTATTCATAACAAACTGGTTGTCTGTTATGATTGACACTCATGTGTTATGACTGCACTCATTCTTGTGTCAATGACTACAATGTCAAACTGGGTATCAGTTTTGAACCCAGTTTCATCTGTAATCTCAGACATAAGTTTATCCAAAAATAAAGGATATTAGTTTTTGAAGGTAGTCTTTATATGCAGGGGAAGAGGATATCTGCAAGTTCAGAACATGTTGGAGCACTTGTCTTCATATTGCTTGAATGTTAACATTTACATTGATGTTACAGGTGATGTCTTGTGGTTGTGAGGGAAGTGTGAGGATCACTAGAGAACTGAATGATTGCCACTAGATTTAGATGTTGTAGTAGACATTTGAAAATGTATTATAATGGCAGCAGGAGTCTTAACAGGTTTCTTGTGTGGGGAGCTGTGTTTGAGCAGCTACCACTTCCATGAGGAGCATGAGTGGGTGACACTAACTCAGGATACTGTGAGCTGCTTATTTCTCATGGATTATGTTTTGCGTGTGTATAGGTGAGAATGAGCAAAGCAGTGTCATGTGTTATATAAAATAACAATGTATATCTACTAAACAGTTAAGCTGGTAGCAAACAATAATGAGGAGTATAGCAACTCCAGCAGAATTTGGTTCTGAGATTGCATGCATATATTCATGGTTCACCATGATGTCTTTGGTTCTTTATTCAATCATGTAAAAACATTTGGGTCTGTGAAATGTAGATGTAAATTCTTGCATATTTGAATAACATAAATTCATGGACACCCATGAAAAAAAATGCCAAGAGATGATGATTGCTACTGGTATGTCTTTGCAGTGAACCGGTGCGATTACAGTACATGTTTTCATATATTGGGGTCCTAGATTTTTTGAGTGCGACACCCATCATTTTTTTATACCAGTATGTTGGCTTTGGATTCCATATTCTTGTTGTCTGTTAGCATGATCGAATGGATGACCTTGGATTGCACATCCCACCCCTTTCACTTTTGCATATCTTTACATCAAGCTAACACTTGTACACCTGTTAGCCCTGAAACTATATCTAGTGATGTTGCAACCCTATTGGTTCTTTCTCCTCTGTCACATAATACTGGTGCACATGCGTTCATTTTGAGCCTGGCTGTCGATTTTCTCAATTTGTGGTGTCCACAAAGGTTTACATTTATCAACTTCTCCTTGCATGTCTCATGGTCTGACAGGCACAAGAATCCAGTGGGTGGTGCAGCTGTTCTCCACCTCTTGCAGTTTTCACGCTTCATCAGGTTGGAGTGTTTGTCTCTCTCGTACACTATTTGTTCATTCAATAGATAAGTCCAACCATCTTTTGGAATGAAGGATGAGGCCTCACTTGTGACAAACAGGTGGGTTTTGGTTATGCATCCATCCTCAGTTGAACATGGATAGAGAGGTGTTTGTCCTTGGTGGTCCTGACTCACCACCAATGTGTATGTTCGCCCTGACTTGTACCTGCATGGGTTTGCTTCACAGGATATTAACATTTCCAACAAGTGTAGGAATAGTGGCAAGCACAGTAATCGAGCAAATACTATTGTTAGTGGTATCCTGTTTTGGAGCTGGTGAGTGCTGTCATTAAGTGAGCCATTTGCTATATATGCCAACACCTTGATTTGCTTCTTCAAGATGGCCATTAATCAGAAATGCCAGAAATGCAAGATATCCACACCTACGTCCTTTGGTAAATTTTGTATGTCTATCTTTGGCTGAAGTTGTTAGGCCTCCTCCCAGGTGCTGGAGACACACCTGAGCAGGTTTTGGTTGTAGTGCTGCCAAATATTTAAGTAAATGATTCCCAAGTCACAGCATTAAAAGGTCTGTAAGGATTGGTCGTATAAGAATCGTAAGGGTTACTTGTGAGTGGGTGCAGTGTTCCTTGATGCTGGGATTGTACAGTGGATTGAGTATGCAGCAGCATCTGAACAGATACAACAGAATTGTCCCACAAGTGGCTGTATAAACTTTATGGATGCCTTCTATTATGTAGTTTCCACGGTATGGGTGTGCTGAATTTCCCTTTTTGCTGAGAAATACTCAAATGCATTGATGTGGGTTGCCCATGCTGAATAACAATTATGTTGCCTTTTGTGGTGCTGAAGATGAAAATTGTTCTTGACTTATATTAGTAATCCCACAGGGTGGAAAACATCCTGTCTCAGTGCTTGACATTGTTTTCACTTCATGCTTGCTCCTTCACCCAAGCCAAAATCTGCATTGTCTGACAGATTTCCACTGTTGGATATGGAGATGTCACAACCAAGACCAATGCAGGGAAGATTGTCTGCATTGTGACCATCATGTGTGCTCTGGTTTTCATACCGTATCAGGTTGCTCGCATTACTCGTCTTGCATCTAGTAGGTAAAGCTGGCAACTACTATCCCTTCAGTCAAAATGTTTTCCATTCATACAAAGATGATAAGATATGCATCACATCCCTTCAGAATCTGGAGATACCAAACTCAAAACCTTCTTTTGATACCACAATGTATTTGTATCTGTCATAGCTGCTGACAAAGATGATCATTTGTTTCTGTTGAACAAGCTACTGATGGAAGTCAGAATAAGATGCTGGTGGATTGGTAGGTGATCTGTTGCTGAAGGGGATCTAGTAAAGGGGTTGTGAACTTCAGAAGCTAACAGTAAAGCTGTACATGTAATGCAGGCCATATGGAGGCACATTCAATGCAAGGAAGATTATTGGTAATAGATATCTCATCATCAGTGGAAGTGTCTCATTCCAGGCTGTCCAAATCTGTCTGGCAGAGTTTTATAATCCAACCCACTGTGATGGTTTGTGAAATTGTACCTTCTGTAGGTGTGTGTCTGAAAGTATACTTTGTGCCAACTCAATCTTCAGGATTGTTTATTAGAAAGATCCTCTGTGTTGTATTTCTGCTTGTAACATGCATGACATTTAATTCTGTGATCCTCAGTGGAGCACTATATTGTGTGCTTTGTAGATGAACTAAACATTGGATAATGAGATAATCTCAAAGTTTTCCCCAACACCATCCTAGCATAAGGTAAGGCCATGACTTGGTACTGCGTGCATCTACAGATATCAAAGCTTACCCCTTGCATGTGAACATCTTGGCACCATTCATCCCGTCGTAAGTGGTATAGTGTCACAACCTTGAATCTGGCACCTGCACATGTGACTCAATAAATATTATTTCTTTCATAGTTGGGCAGCCAGCTGATGCAAGTTCAGTGGTTCCTGATTCTGATTGGCATTTCCCCTTTTTTACCAGAAGCATTCAATATCAACACTGCAAGGTGAAGCTCTAGAGCAGGCTTACATGTCCTTACTTGGCAGGTTTGAATTCAAAAAAATGCTGTCCCTCTACAATGGGCATGTAGAGTTTATGGAAGGGTCTCCAGTACATCAATCAGACCTAGAACGAGTGTGTGCATCTCATGCTGCAGCCATCTTCTTACTCGCCAATAAGCAAACCAACGTAGGTTGCTGCATGCTTTTAAAGTTTTTGCTTCATGCATCTGTTGACCATCGACATGACTCTCGGTTGTAAGGGTCTCTGCATTTGTACCAATTGCAGCAGAGATTTGGTAAAGTTCCTATTCTTGCTGCTGCTATGTGGTGTCAGATTTATGATGCCCACCCACCTGATTGTCCCTGGTCTCCAAACTGATGCACAGTTTGCTCATTGTCACAGGATACAAAGGTGGAGGATGCTGCACAAATAGTGAGAGCATTAGCAGTGAATCGACACTGTGGCAACAAGGTGCGAATTATAGTAGAAGTGCTGGAGCCAGCAACACAAACTTGTGCAGTTTGGGATGAAACAGAAAGTGGTGCTATTGAAGTTATTTGTCCTGCAAAGATTCATTATAAGATGCTCTCCAGGAGGTTGCTCTCTCTCTACCCTTTGCCATGTCCACTAATCTGCAATCTGTTTGTGCTGTCATGGTTGTGTTTTTTTTGTCTAACAAGCAACCCTGCTGTAAGGGGCCACTTCATAAACTGGTCATCAAAAGTTGTGGGTAGAATGTGTCCTCCTTCAAGAGTGAAGAAACACTGAGTGATGGTTGGTCAGTAGAGTTTTGTGACTGACCAGTAGACAGTTTGGTCCAAGTATTGTGGGTATTTGATACTTCTGACAATATTCTTATAGGTCTGCCCTCTTTTTCTGAGGAATGCTCTTGCAGATTATGAAAGACGCAGGCTCAATGAAACTACATTGGAAGTTCCTTCTCTTTGATAAACCTCCTTTTTACATTCATTAATTCAGGGAACCTCCCTTAGTTTAGCACTCATGTTTAGCACTGTATTTGTGGATGGGAGAGCAGCTGTGTTGTGAGAGGGCTGTACACACTCATAACTAATCTGTTTACATCAGAGATCAAGCTGAAAGAGTTGCCCAAGGATCATTTTATATCTGAATATTTCCACAGTTTTGACAACGAAGTCTACCCTGTTATCTTTCCAATTGTCTTTCACAACATGCTCTTTGAAGAGGTTTCTTTCTGTCGCATCATTCTGTAGCTTCATACTTTTATCTATTCTTTTTCTAGAATTACCTGTAGAGTGTCTCATACCCACCTAGGTGAGAGTATGTGGCACTTATTATAAGACTCTTTCCTCTGTGTCAAAGTGATTGGGACATTTCACAAGTGATTCTGGTTTCCTGGAAGATATCTTACATTGGATAAGATCTTGCAGGTAGCAGCATTTGTTTACAGGACCTTCAATGCTGTATTATTTGCACTGGACGTCACAGTGCTACACAAGGACAAGGATCATCATGTTCAAAAGGTATGTAGTTTCCACTGCAACAATATCAATTTCTTAAAGAGGTAGGCTTGATTATTCTGTTGCATTCATTCCTCCTATTTCAGCATACATAGCAACCTTCCTTCGGTGTTTCAATAAACTATTTGCCAAAAGAAAATATTGTCAGACAGATCCCAGGTTTACTCATGACTGGAGGAGTGCTACAAATGTTCATGGAATTATTACTTGAGTGATACACTAATAAGTGTAATAGAATGCAATGTTGTGCAGTTCATGAGGGCTATGGCTACTGTGTGACATTCAATGTGCAGTGACGGGGGAAGAATGGTCTATTAGGTGATTGTAGATGATTGTAGCTTTCTTTGTAGAGGGTTTAAATTGCCATGGACTTTCTTGTCCAGGTGTTGCTGCATCCTAAAGGTCACATCATTAACCCTTATGATGTTGGTTTAGTAATTGCATCGGACCTTCATACTGCTTACTCCATCTCAAACTATCGAGACAAGCAACAGCAATTAAGTTTCATTGAAAAAGTAATGAATACAAAGCATGAATCCCAGTACATGCATTCTGCAGTAGAAAGGGAGGCAGAGAGTGTCATCCGGCGGCTGAGGCGCACAGGATCTTATACTGTGGGGACTTTTCATAGAGACTTACATAAAGATGAGAATGGAGTGGAGAAAAGTAAGGTGCACACTTTTCCAGTCAGTGCAGAGGGGCATTACAAGTTGGAATCAAAGCTGAGGTCAGCAATCTACCATGCCAACAATGAATGTCAGATTGAGGCAGGCCGTAGAGCACTTTCAAATTCAATGAACAAGCATGATGGAGGATATGATATGTCCTCATCTACCGGCATGAAGAGTGATGATGCCAGCAGTGGACTCCACCTCACGAGTTGTACACTAGAACAGGCAACTGAGGACTTACTGGCATGGCCTCCACTTCTGGACCATGGTCATCCTCATCCAGCAGTTCTTGAAAGGAGAGCTGATGTGATATTGGAGGACTTGAGACAGCACACAGTTTCTGTAGTTCAATTGGATGAGCCACATATTCTGGTTTGTTGCCAGAGGAACTGGCCACACCACATATACTACTTCATCAAGGGGCTACGGAATCCATTGTCTCCCACTCCACCAATTGTAATTCTGTACCCAGGTCAGCCAAGTGCTGAACAATGGGGTCTGGTGGGCGTCTTCACTGATATATATTTCATCAAAGGCTCCCCAATCTATGAGCTTGATCTCATGCGAGGTGGAGTTCTCCATGCAGGTCTATGTCTTTCCACTTCTGTATTTACATCCTTGTTCACCTTATGCTGAAAGTTGCTGCTGTCTGCTGTAAAGCAACTTGCTTGCTTTAGTTATTGCAAACTTTTGTTTGTACTTCATTGAAAAACTAATTCAGGTCAGAACTTGAGAACTGTGCAGAGAAAGTAGTGATCCTTGGGGATCAAGGTACTCCTGTTGATTTGCACGGACAGGAGGTGCAAGATTTGAGAAATGCTACAAGAATGTCAGCATATACTAGTGATGTGGATAATATACTGGTAGCTGCCAATGTGGAGCGTCTGGTAGGAGAAAAGCAGGAGATCCTACTGGTGGAGATGCATGATACCATTGGGTTCTTTTATTTGCGCCCCCAGTTTGAAATCTCTCGGAGTCAAGTCTGTGCGACTGACTACAAGCGCAATCGGAATGCAATTGTTCACCTTGGCCCAACCTTCATGGGTGGAAAAGCTGTGTGTGCCATTTTTCTCGGTTTTCTGATGTAAGTACCATTTTTCTTTCCGTCTTGTTCTGCATATGGCTTATCATTTTACCCATATTTTGCTGGTGAATCTTAGGGCAACTCCACTGGTGCTCAGTAGGTATGTGACTCTGCAAATACAAATCAGATTAAGAAAAGTCGAAACCTCTTGGTTTGGCTTGGTAAAATGGTTTTGACCCAGGTTTTCTGCACAGTTTGGTGAGGTTGGTAAAAGGCACAGCACAGACTAACACCTCCCAGAGGAAAGTAATAAGTATGATCTGTGTGCTTCTCCCTGTTTTTGATTGGCCAATCATAATCATTGGTCGAGGTGGTTTACTATTAGTTTCCAACTTATTTCGAGTCCTATTAGTTATAGTTTTATGGATGGGGTTGGAAAAAAAAAAAAGTAAACTTGGATGTGAGAAATATTTTTGCAGGGTCACATACTGAGCACCTCTAGTGATGCTCTTAGCTGTGTTAGCAATACCTGATCTTGTGTTTCATTGTTTTTCTGTCTGCTCACCCCAGAACCCTCCTCAAGCTGCTGGAGGATAAACTCTTTTCATTTGTAGCCTTGCAACTTACATCCCAATCTTCCTTGACAACCCTGGGTGAATATTCTCAGAGCAAACTCTGACAAATTGCAAATTTTCTTTCCTACTGTCTTGGCATTGATCCATCACATGTTCCTCTGGTTTGACATTGATGAAGCAACAAATGATTGGAAAAATTTGCAGGCGGTCATCATTCTTTAACCGGAACACAGTATCTATAGTGGAACAAATGGTGGAGGGAGGCTGTGTGGAACAAGATGGTTGCTTGGGAGATGATCAATCACGTTTGCTGCAGCAAATTGAGGTGCCAATCCAATATGTGAATCACCAGTTCTGTGATCTCTTCACTGGCCTTCTGCGGGAGAAAGGCATTCTGTCTCTGGGCATATACCGTGCCTGTGGCACACTGGGATCTCCAACAGCATACGTGTTGACAAATCCTTTGAAGGAAACTATTATAAATGCTGGAGATCTTGTCTATGTGCTATGTTGATGTAATAATAAATTTCAGTCTAGATCTGCACTGCCAAGCAAGCGGTACTCAAGGCCTCATCACCTTACAGCTACACTCAAATTTGAGATGAAACAGGGATTAGAGGCCAAACTAGGGCCCAAAGACAGGGTGACTTTAGGGATAATTCTAATAACATGTACAAAGTTGCTAGGACTTTTTGCAATGGGTACTCTTGAGTTTCCCAATGTTAGCTTTAAGTGCACCATCGTGTAGAGGATATCAATAAAGGTTCAACTTGCCAAAAATGGGATTCCTCAATCAGTTTCTACTTGTGGAGTTGCAACAATGTGGCTTCAGAATTTGCAGAGTCAAGCTACACCCAGCTAGCCCAGTCTGCAACTTCTGCATATCTTTGCATTTTGTTGTAAGATGGGTAAAGCCAACTGAAGGTGGAAGATGACATCAAAATGTCAAGCTACACCCAGCTAGCTTCTTATTCTAGGCTTTTAAACAATAATTTTTATGATCTTGCAAATATAGCATGTTTAATATTTTACATGATCAAAATAAAATATAAATTAATTATTTGTAAACAATTGTATACAATGAGCTTGACATATTTGTTATAATGTTCTTAATTTTGCACATCATGTTGATGAATCTTTGTGACCTGATTATATATAGTCTCACAAACTTTATGAAACAATTCATAAATATATGTGAACTTGACAATTGATTGATCAATAAAATAAATGGTACACCATACTTAAGATACAAATGCAAGATGAAAATGAGAGAGAAGCACAGGGTCAAACAAATTTGCTTTTCAAAAAAATAATCAACGATCAAATAAAACTTCCATTGATAATAGGCTAATGGTGCAAGATTTAACAAATAAATATTGGAAAACAATACAAAAGCTCATGAGTTAAGAGCTCCTAATCTACTAATTGAATCTATTGATAAATAATATCTAAAATGTTGAGTACACAAACATATATGTTATAAATATATCTTTTCTTTTTTTAGTATTGTGCATTAATGTGTATTTATATTAATCATATTTTGATTTTTAGAACAAAGATAACTTTATTATAGAACTAATTAAATTATAATTTTTAATCAACAAAAATTATAGGAGATCTATATGTTTTCACTTATGTATAATATCTTGTAAATTAAAAGAAGAGTGTCCATTCTTATGACATTACATGCAAGTTGAATTTGAATCCAAATTCCTAAATTAAATAAAATTTTCATAGAATTAAATTCATAGTCGATTAAATTCATTTTGAAATTTGATTCAATTCAGATTCAATTGATATGATACATATTGGTGCATAAGGTATTGAAAATATGTTTATTACTTCCATCATCTGTGAATACGATGTTGACAAAAAAAAAAATTCAAAAAAGACACCTTTCCCTTCCATCTAAAGCAGATTCTAAACTGAAATCTATTTTGGTAGGACAAAATTAATAGTGGACCCTAAACTTGTTTACCCTGTACCAACTGTAATTTTAAGAAAATTTAAAAAAAAGGTTGATAGTTGTGATGTTGGTCACCTCTTAACTTCCAATCCCAGAAACCTAGCCCTCATTCTCATTGCTAATTTGTTGTGTGTAAGGTAACAGCTGAGGATGAGGGCATTATCTGTAATAGTGTTTACACAAAATGATAGCCAAGCCCTCTGCCCAAGTTCCATAATGTGCTCATCATCTAAGGGCATTACCCCAACTGAAGCTGTTGCAGAAATTTCCTTTTTCTTTGTGTAGCCGAGATCTGCAAAAAAAATGGAAAAACCTGCTCCAAAAATGGAAGAAATTGTTTAGAATATGGAAGATCCTGTCATGGAATGGAAGAACCCTCTTCAAGAATGAAATAATTCCATTCCATTGATGACGAGAAATTATGGTTTAGAACATGGCGTCTGAATAATTTTCCATAGGTCTTTTATGTGTAGGGTAATGGCCGAGGAGCAGGGCATTACTGAAATAAGAACTCCTGAGGCAGGAGCCGAGGGGGTTGGGTTCTTATTTCAGTAATGCCCACACTCCGTGGCTGTTGCCCTATAGCCAGATTTTTTTATTTGAATTTTTAACCCGTGATATCCGGCGGGTATACATCGGGTATCAATGGTTTTCAAGGTAAAAAAAAGGTTAAATTGCATTTCGAGAAACGGAATGAATTTCGCACAACTTTAGGAAGTGCATTTCGTTTTTTGAAATGCACTGCCGTCATATTTTGCTTTATAACATAACCTTAAAATACACTAAAAAAATCTAGCAGTGCTTCACGTGCTATTCCGGTAGTAGTTGAACTAGAATAAGGGCTGCCCTGATTCTGGTAATGCCCTCCCTCAAGGGACTTACCCACGTACTAATTGGTACACATTGTTTCTTTGTTTGTCTCTAGATACTTCATGGGTATTTGCTGGGTATCATGAGCAAATAAAGAAAATAGAGGCAAGGAATTTCAAAAACCAAAATGAGTGCTCTAACGAGTATCTGGATTTTCGAAATGCCTTACCTTGTTGTGACAACTGTGCCTCTAGATACACTAGAAAAATGAAAGCAAATGTAAGTATTTTGCTTTTGATTTTAAGGCAATTGTGAGGCAGCATGGCGTTTGGGGGTTGGGGGATATCATACTTGTTATGCCCTCTTTGGTGGGTATTGCTTACATAGTTATTGTCCCTGTTTGAGGTGTTAACTCTAAGACCCATAAGGCACTTGACATCTGGATTTTACTACTTTCTACTAATTTCAACAATTTTGTACTAAGGTTCATGCTCTTTATATTTGCCGTATGTCAAGGCTACCACCCAGGTGCAGGGAGCTTGCACACCCAATTCCCTCAATGGGAAGCAGGTCCACCCACACCTCTATTTGGGCCTGTACCACTGTTTTATGACATTTGCCGTAGAGTGTCAATTGGTTCCCCAGCTCCATAAACCAAGAGACCATGTAAACGTCACCAAATGCTGGCCAATGAGAAACACCTATAAAGTCTCTTAATGGGTCATGTGGAGATCACTGTATCTTGTGCAAGTATACAGGCTCAGAACACAATTGCTCTGCTGTTCTTCATCCAAAAACATAGCATACATGCCATTTTACTACTGTGGGTGGAGATCCTCTTAGAAGAGCCCTACACAAAAATACACTGAAAAAAGAAAGACACCTTTAAGCTTCATATTAGTGTTTTTATTTTTGGTGAACTTTGCATTTTTTCGACCTGAAAAATATGATTTCGACATGTACCAAGGAAATTTGTGAAAAAAAATGGCCCTTATTCACGACAGATTTCGAAAAAAATTATATAGAAATTGCCTGATATCTACAACAGGTTCAAACCAGTGTTGGGCAGTTCCCCAGTTCTTGGAGGGACCCCGGATAGATTCGTCTGTTTTTCCAAAACCGGGACAGTCCCCATTCTAAAACCTAGAGCTAAACTTGACCAGTTCCAGTTCCCTAGAACCTGTGATTCCCAATAACCTCTAATTCCAGCTTCAAAATTCAAAAAATTCAGAAAAAATGTAGCTAGTAGACTAATTCAAATATAAACCAGCCAGTCCGAATTAAAACTTATAAAAGTAAAAATAAACAGTAAAAATATTGAGTAACAAAACCCCTAAACCTAAAGTAAACCAATTTCTTTTCAATATTCCAGTCTGGTTTTGGTTCTAATATCATTTTGGAACCGTGGGTCCGATTCCAGTTACAATCAAGGTCAGAACCGAGGATTGGTTCGCACCTGGTTTCAGAACCTTTTATATATCAACCTGGTTCTGGTTCTAGCCGGTTCCAGCCCAACACTAGTTCCAACAAGTAACCGAAATATAAAAGAATTCTTCAAATTTTCTACTTTCACATCTGGTCTGTAGCCAAATTTGGCTAAATCTTTTCATCAGCTTGGCTATAGGGTAAACTGGCTCATCACCGATCGCCTGTCTATGACCGAACACTTTGGCAGATCTTTCTCAATTCTTCTCCATTTTGAGTGATTTAAAATGTTATATGTTCTCAAGCTCTAACAAATCATCTTTGAAATGCAAAGCCGAGGATCAGCAAAAAAATAGCTATAAAGAAAATACGTTTTGCAAAACGTGATTTTTAAATTTTTTGACTCTTACTTCCAAATCTCATTACTTTCTCATTTCTTATTCATTTTAAACGATTTAAAAGTGTTATAGGAGTGCCACCTGAACTTCTACAAGTCACTTTTGAACTCTAATAACAACAGAGTAACATTAAAAGGAATTTTTTGAGTGTTTGAGAATCGACCTTTGTAAGGTTAGGTGGTTTGTTTTTTTTTTAGTTCTTGACTTCTGTACTTTGGGGGCTGTAACTTTTTGAATTTTATTCCATTTTTAATGATTTTTAATGCATCAAATGCACAAATAGGAGGGATTCAAGTTTCGTTTTGACACCAGCAAGAAGGGGCCCTCAGAGCCCTTCGCTTGGATCTGGCCTGCCTTGAGCGCTTAAGTGTTCAATCACCAGCTGGTTTACCCTAGCACAGAATTGAGGAGAGAAAAGAAAAAAACACCTTGCTTCACATGGTTTCCAAGACACACTGAAAAAGAAGAGAACAGCTTTGGCTTCTCCAAATGCAAACTGTCAAAGAGCCACACTTTTTGCTTCTCTAAAATACGCTGAAAAAGAGGACACACTTTTTGCCTTGTCTAAAATACACAGAAAAGAAAAGCTTTTTCTGTAGTCACGAATATCCTCTCTCCTCTTCTTTTCGTTTCTTGAGCTCTTGTCCTGAAGCGATAGTATTTTACTTTGTGTTTCCAAATCCAATTCTGGTTTCTTGGCCTTCTTTTGGAGCTTTTGGGTGGATTTTCAGGCTTGGGTTTTCCTCCTTTGTTTGTTTCTGGGTTTTCCTTTTTTAGAGGGTTTTTGTTGAAACAGCTTTGATTGTGAGAAGATCTGGAGCTGGACTTTTAAAGAGAAGGTTTTTTCTTTTTTCTTGCATGCGAATTTCTTCTGTTCAGAAATGTTGAGGTCTCTGCAGTTTTGGGATGCTTTGAGGCTGTTTCTGTTGTTGGTTACCTGTGCTGGTTTTTGAGCTTACTTTTTCCTTTTGGTATCGATTTTCTCGTTAGCAAAGCAAAGGGGTGTCTGTGGTGTCTGTCGCTCTCCAATTCCCTCCTTTGAGGTACTTCGGTTTCACTCTCCCTTTATCTTCCTTTCGCTTTTGCCTGTCTTCAGAGTCATGCAATCTTATTGCAATCTTATTTTGAAAGAGGATAAGAAGACTTGTAGATTCTGTTGTGGCTACTATAAATTTCTTTCTCACTGGTTGCATTTGCAAAGGTGAGGCATGAACCTGATCCATCATCTACATCGATTAAGATGCTGCTGGAATGCAATCTTCTTTGTTATTGTTGGCGAGTGTGTAAGGCTCGCTCGCTCGCTCGCTCTAGGGGAAAACCCTAACCCTCAATTTCTCACAAAGTATAGCTTATGTGTTTTGGTTTCAGACAGATCTGAAAAAGAGAGCTCTGTATGATTATTATTATTATTACATTTGTCTCTTTTGTTGCATTGCCATGTGTAGTTGATGAGCTGCAATGTTGAGAAAAGAAAGCTCAAGTTGTAAGGAAAGATTGTGGAATGGAATTCTGATACCAATTTGCTATTGGATTTATGGGTGGGAGTTATTTCATCAACTTTAGAAGCAGTGTATCTTGAAGCCTGGAAATTCAAATGATCACAAGTTTGTTGGGTTGCTGGTCAGCACTTTGCCTGTTCAAGAGTGATCAGTAGTAGTAATGACTTGGCTTTTGGCTTGATCCACCAGATTTTATGTAGTTTGAGGAGCAGAGGAGATTGGAAGCAATGCAAGGCTGCAGCATGTTTTGATGCTATTGAAGACACTGCAAAGTGAGAGAGTGATGGATTTTTGCTGGAAATGCTTGACCATTTGATTTGGAGGCTCATTGATGGAAAAAGAAAGTCTTGAATGCTGGAGAAGAACAGGAAACTGAGATTCAAAATCGTAGGTGTTGAATCATTGTATTTCTAAATTGTGGAAGGGAGTTTGGTGTTGAAGATTTACAATTTGAGGAGTCAGGATTCTTTGGGGCATTTGGAGAATATAAGAAGTTCTCGAGAAGATTTGAGGTTTAAGAGAGTTTGTAAGACAGGAGATTGATCATGGTACTATGGGAGCTCACATTGGCCACAGCATATGTGTTGGGATTGCGGCGAACATATAGACTTGCCTTAAGACTGCAGAGACGATTAATTGGACCAAATCGCCCCAAAATCCGTGATTTTGCATATAGGTGTTCTTCCTTTGACCCTCGTTGCTTGGTTAGTAGTCTTGGTGGCTAAAGTATGTATGTGTAGTTAGGGCTGGCAAGTTTCTCAGGACAAAGGGAGTGTCTGTGAAGAAATCATAACTGGATACGCATTAACTGTGTTACTAATAGCCATAACATAAGCAATCATTCAGATATTGTATTTCTCTTACCTTTCATTTGCCGTGATTTTGGCAGCAGTAAATGGTTTGCATGATCATCAAGAAACTTAGAGCTGCCATCATTCTGATGTTATTTGGTTGTGTTTTTTGGGTTGTAGGCGCACGAAAGATGTCTTCACTATGGCCCTAAATGTACATAAGGAGATTCAGAGACGAGACATCTCAGTTGGAAAGAACATTGGGAACCGGATTTTGAGAATGTTGGATCGCATGCGCCCACAAGCCAACATTCGAGGGCCTCCAACACAAATTACCAAGGAAGCTCTCAAGCCAGAGCAGGTACAGGAGGGTTCAAAGAGTGGAGGAGGAGAATGCAGCAAGGACCCAACTAAGACCAGTCTAAATGCATCAACCTCAACAGCCAAAAGCAAACCAGTCAATACCTTGTACAGAGCTGGGTTAGGTGGTCAACATGGGCACTCCATTGGAAGTGGACTTAGTAGTGGATTAAGCAGGCTTGCACCACAAACAAGCCGACAATCACTGCCTCTTGTTATGGGCTTATGGTGGCAGCCAGTGAGGAAAAACATGGAGTTTTTGGGGGAGAGAGTTTCTTCTCCTCAACTGAGATTGCTGGAACTTGGGTCAAAGTGCTCAATTGCATCTAGTCATGGGTTAGGGCTTGGAAGGGGTGTTTTTCGGGCAGACATCGTGACTTGGATGCAGAAGCCACACCATATAAGAGGGAGTTTTGGGCAACCGATTTTTGCACTCTTGGCTAATGCGAATTGTTGTTGATAGGTTTTAGGTTCATAACACTAATGTACAAACTTCAAACCTCAGCCCTAAATCTCACAAACCCACCATTGATACATAAAGTTGTACATGGATTCAGGTTGGAGTTGGAGTAGTAGGATTTTGGTCAGTCAACCCAAGCACAGTGATCAACTCCCTGTTGACATTTTTGTGCTGGAGAATGCTTGTTCAGTAAGATATAATTCTGTATGATGGCCATAGAGGGGGTTGTTGGTTTTGCGTAGATAATTGCAGCAATTATTATGAAAGGATAACAATTGCACACAGGAGAGAGTATCTGTACTGCTTGACTCTTTTGCCATGGTGGCTCTGTGTAGTCCTATCTTAGGCATGCAGGAACCCTGGCACCGCGCTCTTCTGAGTTGTATTGCAGACAACTTGCTGTCAAGCTTTGAGGAAACTCAAATTTCCATATCTGGAGTCTTTCCTAACTTCAAAAATGCTATTCCGATCCTCTGAACAACTGAAGGTGCCCACCAATTCTGGAGTTCAAATGTTGAGTTGTAAACCAGAATGACTCTCCTGGCAATTCCAACTGCAAAGCATTAGTGTCAGACTTCAATAGCATTTCTGGAATGGAAGTTTTTGGTGTCAGAATGCAGGCATGAGTTAAAAAATCATACACAACTGAACAAAAAAAAACCCTTGTGTACAGGTCCAAGAACCCTGAACAAAATTGTACGTAAAATCATCAAACCCTAGATGCCAGATATTACAAGCACTGTTCTTGAACCTTGAAAGCACTTACACTGTTCAAATACTTCTAAAACATTCAGGGCCCATAAAAACCATTGCTGGTATGGTATGTAGGCCTGCACATGGAACATAGGTAGTCTGAACATTAAAAAAAATTCAGGACCCATTACAATGATTGTCAGTATGGCATGTAGGCCTGCACATGGTATATATTCTGGTCCATGCAATCTTCTCAAAGGACCATATGAGACCAGCATCACCTAAGGCAAGACCAGTCTTGTACCAATAGTAGCCTGGTAAGGACAGAGGACCTGAGGTTACAATAGTTTCATACCAGTTTTATAATAGATTTTAATACCAGGTGTATAGCATATACCTGCCCCACGTCAGGTAAAAATCAGTCTTGGACTCCATACCAGGACCAGTTTTATACCAAATTTTAATGCCAAGCATATACTTCCCTCATACCAGCCAAAAACCACTCTTGGATAAGAGGACTGAGTATGTTCAAAAGTCAATCACACGAACACTGGTAACAACCTATCAGAATCCCTATCACTCCATCAATTGGGTCAGCTCCCAATTCTGATGAACAAAACAATTGCATTTGATACTCACATTCATTTGGTTATACCAAACTTGGTCACCATGGCACCCACCTGCTCAAATGAACATCAACTTGTTGCAGTCTCAATTATTGCACTCAGAATTGATTCTATTCAGCTGTAACCAAATTGATTACAATTGTGTGCAAACAGTGTACAAAATGTTCAATCCAGAAGTCCAAGACAGCTAGCTAGAGTCTCCCATAGCAAACACGATTTCAAGCTACTCCCCTTTCCCAGCCCTCAAAAGTCATCTTGATCATGGGAGTCCAAACACTCTCCAGTCTTGGCACTCTCTCTTCCAGTCGAAAGCCAGAGCTGTAGGTGGAAATCTTGCACACAACATTGTGCGTCAAGATTAGTCTGGCTCAGTCCAAGCTAAAACATTTTCAGTTCTTCTAAACTGCCCAATCAACACCCCTCCTCTCAAATGGCAAGTAAAATTTTGGATGACTTGTAACTGACAACTTCAGCAGAAGCTACTCCAAGGCTGGCCTACTGTGCAACTTTGGTTAGGAACCTAACTAGGAGGATGATCAGTGTACTTGCATCAGTGGTGTCGTGTATGTTGCACAAATATGAATCAAAATTGAATGATTGCCACTACTTACAGTGGTTGTGGCATGGCTACTTGGAGTGTTATCTAGTGGTGTCCACTGATGAGGCATCCACTTGGCTTGGGTTGGGATCTATAGTTACAAGAAGAGGCTGGTTGTCACTAGAAGTAATTGGGGATGGAGAACTTTGCCACAGTTCTCTAGAATGTGTGTCACTGGACTTTGACGAGAGCTGGATTGTTGAGTTTGTCAGACTAGGAGCTTCTGATGTTGTGGCTCCTGACCTTGCTGTGACAGGATCTGCAAGGGACACTCCAATTGTGCTTTGTACAGAGATCTTGCAAAGTGGGCAGCTTCTATGCTGCTGTAGCCAAGAATCCAGGCATGCTACATGGAAGATGTGTCCACAGGTTGGTATGCGACATAAAATCTCAGGGCTACTGTAGTGAGCTAAGCAGATGGAACACCTGCAGGTCCAAGACAAATGTTTAGACTGAAGAGCCCAAGTAGCTGCATTCATGTAAATGTTCAGGAGCTTCCCAAGAATCCAAAGGCAAAAACTAAAGCTTCCTGCAGGACCCATTAATATGCAGATTGAATGTCAGAATTTGACAGGTGGACCATTAGTGTCCTATCATAGACATTTCCAAGCCAGTTCTAGGTTCAGTGTCCTATTGTGGGATTTTAGGCTGAGAAATAAAGCACCTTGAATCATCGGTTGGTGGCGTGGGTTCGCTGAAGACAACCATTGGGAGTGCCCTCAATGTTTGCATGTCCAGTCCCTGCACTTTCAGTGTCATCAATTCAAAATGCCTGAGAAAAAGGGTAAATTGTACTCCCTCCTGCCCAGAAATCATTAAGTAATACATTTCTAACGAGTCAATAAGGATTCAGCATTTGATTTAGACTTTGTATTACTCTACACAGTGGTATTATGGTGATACCTGTGTAGGATTCCTTGAGCATACTGAACCTCAAGGGCACATACAATCCCTAATTTCTGACTTCCAGCCCAGCCAAATAGTTTTGTGGTGCAGTTTTGTTGTTTCTATAACGAATGTTGAGTACCTTATGGTGTCTTGATACACAGAAAAAGCCAATTCAAGTCAAACAATAAATTCTGGACAATATCTTGATTTATTGTTCCCCTGTTGCAAAGAATGGGGCAGAAGCTGAGCACACACCTCAGGATTTGGAGTTGCCTCAAAATCAAGTGTTGTATTGCCAGTTGTAGATACCTGGCACTGCATAATACATCGGATTGAAGCCATTGCGGCTGCAACAAACAATGAGCTGCCAATCGCAATCACAAGTATAATCCAGATTGTCAGTTGCTTTGAGCCACCTGCAAGGCAATCAACAAAACAAATGGTCTTTTCTCAGATATGGTCCAATCAGCTGTTTATACATGCATTACTACTCCTCTGTACACCAACTGTTCTAGAGTATCTGTGGCACAATAAACTGTTCTGGCCAACTTGGCTATTAGAAACTCATTCACACTGCTGGAAGCAGTGCCTGGTAATGATCCTGAAATTCAGAGGCATGAAATACTGCTGAGGTCAGGAACAAAAATATGCAGCATAAGATGGTTAAAAAACAGGTGCCTCAAAAGACCCCTAAGCTTTCATCTGAGTGCCCCCATCTACCTAAAGGGTTGGCTTGCTTGACTTGCTGAGTGGCTGGCAAGTTCAGGACCATTTTCCAAAGGTGGTTGTGGTAAAAGCACCAGATGGATTTGCTTAGGAAAAGGATTTCACCTAGTAAGAGGATCTCAAACTGAGTCTCCCCTTGGACAAGATAATCCACATTGAAGACTGCAAGAATAAAGTTGTTGTCATCTGAAGGGTTGCTGTCAAGCTGGTAAGTGTTGGAAGCAGTTGGCTGTAGATTTGCATCTGTGAATTTAAGATAACAGTCTGTAAGAGTTGGATAGCTTCCTTGCTTTGCCATGAGAATGGGATGCCCCCCAGACTGGGTGAATTTTATCAATGCACGCCCTCCAGCATGCAATTCGCTGTGAAGCACACTGACATAAGCCCAATCACCCGGAAGCAACAGACCACTGACAGTATTGTGTGGTTTTGCCGACCATAATGCTGTGCATTGGAACAAGGCAGTCACTGAGACAGAATTAGCTATGCAGATGATTCTTTGCATTGACAAACATGCATGGTACAATAAGATGGGGACAATGATTTAGAGCAGCATAAGAAAAGTGTAGACACTCACATCCTTCACAAAAATTGCCTCCAAAACCAGGCTGGCATTGACAAATGTTATCCGCTATACAACTGCCATTTGGATGGGAGCAATTCAAGGGACACAGGCTTGTAGTGCTATTTGGAGCAGCAATGGAGACAGTGATGTTGAAATAAGTCTCATTGCTCATACAAACATCATTGTTGTATACTCCAATGTAATAAGTTTCAGCAGAAGCAATAGTATAGATATGGTGATGGCTAAGTCGATTCTGAAAACTCTGGACATCTGCAGATGAGTTGAAGTCATCCTCTGTAGGCAACTGAGCTAACCCAGAGCCAATACCAGCAGGCTTTAAAAATAGAACAACATCACCATCTAGCCGTGACATTTCCACCAGGATCCGGCTGTCATTCTCCAGCACCTGGCAATTGACCCTCTACTTCAGAAACAGCACTCAACAAATCATGTGCAGGAACCCAGAGAATCTATAAAAAGCTTTGGCACTCTAAGTTCTACTGCCCTTAAAACTGTCTTTTTTACTTCATTAGGGAACATCAGTCGTTGGTATTTACGACCTCTGTGACATGGAAAAAGGAAAACATCACCTGAAAATCCAGGTACTTCCACCCACCAGGTCGCAAGGTCTCTTGGTTGTGCACAATATATGAACTATCATCTTGTACAAGATCAAGATCGTTGTCCCCTGGCAAAGAGAAAACGTCTGCACATGTATATTGCAAGTTAGAACTCAGGATGGCACACGATGCTCAGCACCATCATTCAAATTTTAGAGGTGCACACAGAATATAGGAACCAACACCATGTGACCCAAAAAAAGCTAGATGATTGCCCATCCACTGCACAGAACAAACCATAAAGGAGAAGGTGGAAAGTCAATACTAACCAATAGAGCAAGAAGTCTCATCAGGATGCCTGATACATCGGCAAGTGTGGACACTGACACATGGCCCAGTGTCAGGATCACTGCAATTTAAGGCACATCCATTTGTTGCTGCACAGGGCACCCAAAGTACACCAAAAGCACAGCAAGTCAATTGCAAAGTTGAATTGCAGACATCTCAATTTGCTCATACACTAGTGAGGCTGGCATAGTCTGCATATATAGAAATTGAGTGCTCCTGTTAGATACACTGAAGCATACAATAATGGTAAAAGGTGCAAGTTTTTACCAGAGCACCATGCTTTATAAATAATGTCCACCGTATCAACTGGAGTGTATACACTTGCATACCAAGAAGGTGATGTTTCCACAGAAGCTGGAACTGGCAGAGTCAATAGGGCGTAAGGTTGCTTCTGCTCAGAAACTGCCACAAGAGAACAAACATCAATCTCAGAATGTCTTATTCTCGGACATCAGCAAAGGAAAGGTCCAAAAGCAGTTGATCCTCCACAAGGAAAGACAGGTAAGAATGTAAATTCCACTTACCGATATGAATAGCACTTGTTCCATCACTTGGTAGATCATCATCATCATATTCAGGGACTAAGCCTTCTGTGTTGACAAGCAAGGACCACTCAGCATTTGCATCTGAAGTGACCCATGCAAGCACATTGACAAAATTTGAACCAGTGCACTGCTCAATGTCAAGGGTATAGTAGCTGTAATTCCCTCCTCCAACTGTGTCACTCAAACAAGTTTCGTCTGCGACTATTGTCACATTTGGACTGAAGTTGTCGTCAGAATCTAATAGCAGCCTGATGGAATGGCAACCAACAAAACCTGCAAAAAACCTTAAACTGGCCACTCAGGCAGTCTACAAACAATGAATGCTCTTCCATATCCAAATGCAATCCGTCCAGCTTTGTCCTCCATTGAAGCTGGAACCAACATAAAGAAACCCTGCAACCCTCTCATCTTCAACTGTGGTGGCTATGTGCTCTGGCACCAATGCCATCCAAACAGTTCAATATCTTAGCAAGCCATGGCTTGATGCTCAAAGTGTTCATCCTGATCTAGAAAGAATTCCACCAGGATCTTCAAATGGAGATTGAAGACTTCCACATCCAGGAGGCAAGGGATCTGGCTGGCAGATTCAGGATTATTACAATCTAGAGAGGTGATCAATGAGAAACCTGAAGAGAAATTTCTTAAAGAGAAAGCTTGAGGAGGAGGAGGAAATTCATTCTTTTAGGGCGTATTGAAACAGAAGTGAGACTCACAGAGAAAGAAGGTCACAAATGTCAATGTCCAATGCGGTGTCCTCCTCGAGCCACGCACGAAGCTTGCACACCAGGTTTGCTTGCAGAAAGATGATTTCATAACCATCTACCGTCAGCTTCAGCAGAGCGTCGGAAGCTCTGCCGAAGCACCCAAAAGGGCCACTTTGCACCACGACGACTAAGCTGGCTGCTGAATTTCTCCAAGCACCAGAGCTCCAAAAACCGGTCCGAAACGGACGCCCAAAAAAATCCACCGGCAAAGCTTCAGATGGAATGAAAAACCCGCAATAACAACAACGACAAAGGAATAACAAAACTCCCAGAGCTCGACTTCAATCCCGAATCAAGCGAGGACAAGAAGAACAAAGGCTGAGGCAGCCGCCGAGAGAGAAGCGCAGAACGAAAACACACCAAACACAAGAATGCGAAGAAGAGCAGCAGCAACAGGAGAGAGATGAAGAAGCAGCAACAACACAAGGGCTTCCTGGTGGTAGAGAAGCAGGAAGAGGAGACAAGAAGCGTGGGGGAGGCCATGTCTGGTGTGTGTGCGGCCTTGGTTGCGAATAGAGAAGCGCGAACCGGGACAGGGGAGAGGGGGAGGGTAGGCGGGGCGTGGCCCGTGCGAGGTGAACTGGGCGTGGACCTGACACCTACCCTGGTTGCTACCTTCCTGGCCTGGCCAGGCCTCACCTGCCCTTCCCTCCCCTTGCAAGTTCCATCCCTTCCTTCCTCGGTTTAGTAGCTAGTTCATACTTGCTCCCTGGAACAAGGAAAGGAAGGAAGCAAGCAAGGAAGGAGGTGCAACCAACGAACCAGTGAGTGAGTGTCTCTGCAAATTGGAAATTTTCACCAACACGCAAACAAACAAACACACAAGTGTTGACTGCAAATATTGTAGCTACCCATTTTCGTAAATGGAACTTCTGTCCAGAAAATGGTTCTTTAAGTACTCCTGTTCTTTTCTCTCTCTCCTTTTAGGACTCCGGAAAGAGTACTAGTAGATGGGGAAGGCTTCTAGAAGTGCGTGAACGTCCTTAAGGGAGTATAGGGGAAGGGTGTATATGAGTGGAGGTCTTAAAGACAGTAGAGGCACAAGGGCCCAAGTGATTGGATGTCCTAAAGAGAGTAGAGTAGGAAGGTGTTAAGTGAGTTGGAGGTCCTAAAGAGAGTACACAAGAAGGGCCTAAATGAATTGGAGGTCCTAAAGAGAGTAGAGGAGGAAGGTCCTAAGTGAGTTGGATGTATACTACAGAGAGAGGGGGAAGGCTCTCAAAGAGCAGAAGTAAACTAGAGAGAGTAATGGGGGAAGGGCCTACATTAGTGGAGGTCCTAAAGAGAGTACAGGGGAATGGCTTGAGTGAGTGGAGTTCCTAAAGAGAGTACAGGGGAAGGGCTTGAGTGAGTGGAGTTCCTAAAGAGAGTGCAGGGGAAGGGCTTGAGTGAGTGGAGTTCCTAAGAAAGTAGAGAGGGAAGGGCCTAAGTCAGTGGAGGTCCTATTGTTTTTGTGGGCTATTTGCAGGCTAGTTGAGGACCGCCATATAACAGAAGGCCTGACATTGACAGGAGGGTCCTTCTCCCCCCCCGCCCCAGAGCCAGAGAAAACGGGGAAAGGCCTGCCTCAAATAGGCAGCTGGGTCCTTCCTCTTGGAGAGAGAGTTTAGGGGAGAAAGGCTTGAGTGAGTGGAGGGTCTTTCATGTAAGGTAGTGCCTGAGGACAAGGGCAATAGCCAGTGGGGACCCTTATCCTGGTACTGCCCTCGTTCAAGGGTGCTACCCAATGTAAAGTCGACAAAGAAAATATTTGAAATCAGAGATGTGGGAAGAGAAGGAACTTGACAAGTATGCAATGCCCCCCCAACATGGTGTTGTTGAAATGAGTGATTACCCGAGTTCAAACCAGGGGATGTTTATTTTTTTGAACACCCTGTTATGAGACTGTTAACCAATGTAGAACGTCAGCAGATTTTATTTTATTTTATTTTATTTTATTTGTCCCATGGTACCTAGCAGGTACGCCAGAGATCATGGAAAAAAAGAAAAACAAATGAAATGTCCACTACAGCAGGCATTCTGCTTTTCAAAACGGCTTACCCTTGTGAAGGAAAATTCCTTTTTAGTAACATGCCCTCCCCATGCACTTGAAATTTTCTGCCACTGCTTCAAGGCTCAGTAAGTAATTAATAAATAAATAAATAAAGGAAAAGCATCCGGAAAGGGAACAAGAGAAGAAAAATGAAAGGATCGAAGTCCAAACAAAAGAACACACCCCAAAGTGTAGAATGCACAATGGGGAGCCCTAAGAGGAGAAAACACCTAACCTAGGACCTAAACCCATCACCATTAGCACGAAGCAAGTCATGCAAGGAGATGGGCGACAAATTTGGAAGGACACCAATCCTAGAAGAGGCCTCTCTTACTACCACAATGACTCAACACAAGATAGTGGCAACTTGAATTCTTTGAAGAGCCATTGACACACTTTGCCTATAAAATGAATGTATAATCGAAAGAAGAGGACCTCCAAAGCCCTTTGCTAACCATGCCATGTTGGCACATCAATGAAAGAAATCATCTGCTTGTTGGTGTAAACATCCAAGTATCTCTACCACCAGAAGGATGAAATCATATTAAGGTGTCAATTGCAATATGATGTGACCTTTGCCTAAGTTGCAATCGTTGTCGCCACTCCTTGGGAAGAAACGACTCACAAAACAAGATCTACACAAGTTGGATCAACAATGATTACATCGGCCAAAGTTTGAATACCATTCAATGTAAGCACAATTCCACTTGTCACCATGATGATTAGAAAAATGGTGTTGGGAGAACATGTGTTTGTTCATGCAAAACATGGAACTTGACATCCTTAGCAATGGCGGTGAAAGAATTTAAAACTACATCATGTGTGACCATGCTCTCTCCCCATGAGCACAACGAAATAAGTGTATCCTTATCGAATTTATGGCCTAGTCACATATGCATTGAGAAAGACCATGAGCTATGGGATGGAGGAGGCCCAATCTAGTGTGTAGTGTTAAGGAGAAAATGTTAAATGTCATCCTAAAAAATGGGATGATAAGATAGGTAGAAAGCCAAGCATCCGAGCTTGGGCCTACACAAGATCTTAACCAAACACAATGACAATTTGAAGACAATTATAAGATGATGTTGGAAAATGAATGCTCATGCATGCTTTTTAAAATGTTCTTTTGAAGATGATATGTTCCTCTTTTTAATAATTTCTTAAATGGTGAGATGGCAATTTGAGCAGCTTGAAGTAAAAGGTCACGAACTCATTTAAAGTGAGCTTGGAATGGAAGTGAACCTGAATTGATCACACTTATAGCCCCCAATAAAAATGAGTAGTTATCCTACAAAAATTTAAATGAATGATTGGGGCGATAAGCTTCAATTCCCCAAGTACGTGCTAGGTGATAACCTCCATAAAAACAAGACCTAACTAACTTCTAGAAATGGGAAGAAAACCAAGGGCCCTGGTTATATTTTAAAGGATATGCCCTACATCAACATAAAAACACATTAATAATAACTAGAAAAAATCATTAATTGAATCATTTGGGTCAAATAAATATCAAAGGTGTTCAAATACCATGTTTGAAGGCCCTCTAGTCGAAAGGTGAATTGAATGGATGAATGCCAACTTAAACGTCTCTAAAATAAATTCAAATGTACTTCTAGTTGGAACTCCATCAAACAATCTGAACATGGCAAGGATAAATCCAAAAAATGAAAAAATTGCATAACAATAATGGTTTCTAAAGAGATTGAAGTTGGTGCCAAGGGGGCAAGGGTCTTTGTAGCACAAGCATACTTCCCTACTCACCCTAGGGCTAGATTTTGATGAAGATGATAGGGCCCCAAATGGGAAGAAAACAATGAAGGCTTTAAGGGAAGAACACTATCTAAACAGGGGGGGACTAGTAAGGTAAAGTAGCTGTTAGGGCTTGTGCACGCAATAAATGTTTTTCTTGAAGCTTCTCCCAATTACTAGCACAGGAAGTAAGATGTCATTATTTTTATTAACTAATAAACCATGTTTTAACCAAGTGCTTTTGCATTTTTTAGACTTTGAATTCATGTTAATTACATTATATATGGAAGAAATGGGTTGGGTTTCTTGAAGCATAGCCATCATTGTGACAATAGAACTTGGCAATTTGATGCAAAAACAAGTATTCAACGAAATATCACATCTTGAGATGGTGCCAAGGTGACAAATCTTTAGGACCATTAAAAGAGGTTTTTGCTTATTTTTAACATGTGTATTATTCAATTAAAGGAATTTATTTTTTAATCAGATGTCTTACAACTAAAGAATTTTAAATGAAAGATTAAACTTGTTTGATTATGCTTGAAACTAGATGCAATTTTATTTAATGCCTTGTGATGTTAAGGATTTAAAATTCATCTCATGTGAGAGGAAATAATGAAAGTTTGAATGGGAAAGAAACCATTTCACAACTTATGTTATTTTCAATCAGTTTTAAGGACTTCAACTTTTCAAATTTTGAAAAGTTGGACAATGAATGAACCCCCTAGAAGTTGAACAATTAATAATATATCAAAAAAGTTGAAAAAGATGTAACACAAAAAAAAAAATTAAAAAAAAATTAAAAAATTTTAAAATTGGAAAATGGATGAACCCAAGGAAGGTCAAAAAAGATTGAAAAAAAAAATTGAATTCAAGAAAGTTGAAAAAGGTAGACAATGAACCAACTCAAGGAGGTTAGGAAAGATGAAATTCAAGAAAGTTGAAATACACAAAGACATTATGATTGATCAGTTTGTGAAGGAAAGTATAACTCAAGAATGAAGGGCTTCAAAAACAAACCAAAAAAAGTGTAAGCATCACCAATTGGCATAGCCAAACTTGCATTGGAGACTTTATTGCCTTGAGTTGTTGCACTTGCTTAATGTTTGTCTAAGAAAAAAACATTTGGAAGAAGGATGCCAATGGAACTTAACTTTGAGTTTTTATTGATAAGGAAAACAAGAGAATAGGCTTCACAAACGAAATGAAAGATGATAGACCAAGCTCCAAGGTGGCCCCCACTCCATATTAAGTTAGTAGATAACATATCATAAATTAGAATACAACCAATACAACATTGGTACCTCAACAATGGTAATAACACCACAATAACAAAGTTTTCCAATAGCCTTTAAATAAAAAATTTCTACATGATTGGTAGAAAAGTTGCTTCTTTCCACATAACCGCATATAAAACACATAATTTTTTATGGGGTGAAAAATGGACCTTGTTGGTTACTTTCCATATAGTTATTATTGAAAGTTATTTTCTTTTCAACAAAATTTTATTGAAACAATTATGATGTGATCTAGAGCTTGGCATATTAATAACAGACATGATTTTCCACATGAATATATTAGTGGGTTTCTATATCATTAGCCCCCCCCAAAAAATCAATTTTTTAGATAACTAGGTCATGAAAGGAAGAAGAAAAAAATTGTCTCTATGTTTTTTCATCATATATCATAAGAGGTGGGATTGTAGCAAAAAAGGAAGGACCACATAATCCCACATGTCCTAGTGAATTAGGTTGGTCAACATGGTTCAATTTTCATTAAATATAGCAAGTGTTCAACCAACATCAAATCATCATAAATATAATATTATTATCATTTTCCAAAATTTGTCCAAGTATTTATTACCAAATAAAAACATTTACAAAACCAAGGAAAGTAGTTGCAACAACATTGAAATGAAGTGTTTTAGTGAATTAAATCTCTCCAAACCCCTTTCATTTGATATCATGGTCGTTTGTTGGGCATTTAGTGATTGACATAACTGAGAAAATTGTTCACCATCCATTATTAAGCTTAGGCAGATCTTGACAAGGCATTTTCTTGAACATTGACACACATCAACTACCCCGCATCCTTTAGAATTCTCATTTAATGCAAAATCCCATATCCCCAAAATTCCCACTCAACTAGGTCTTTTACTACCCATGGATTCTCAAAATTCAAATGACCTAAATAGTTGCAATTCCTCCTCTCTTTCTTGGATGCCACTCACAAACCATTAGTTATTTTGTGCCCTATTATCTTTCATCACCTTCACCAAACATACTTCTTTTATTATGTTATAGTTCCTACATTTGTTGTCTTGACATTCTAGTGCGTAGTAGAATAGCTCTAGAGTCTAGTTGAACATAAGTATTTGAACACACACAACTATCTTTCACAACAACAACTTCTACAACAAACAACTTTGGTATTTAGCTTAGGAAATGCAACTTGTTAAATAGGTTTTTCCACACTCCCATTCATCAATTCCACCAACAACCTTTTTCATTAAGCTAAACCATTACCAAACTTCATCAAAAGAAATCAAACAAAGTACTATTATTGCAACCACCATGAAATCACTCACACCATGCAACACCACCAATTTCAGATACACACGATCCTGCAACAAACAAACAACCCAACTCACAACCACTAAGAAAAAGATCAAAATCATTTGTTTTTTCTTTTGTCCCTTTCAATTTCCGGTGCTCCTCCTTTCCCTTTTCATTAATATAAAAACCATTTGACTTCTCTTCATCCCACATCACAACTTATAAAGAGATTCTAAAACAAACCTATCAAAAGCATTAAGAAATATGACTTTCCAAAAAATCCAATTGTGAAAAACCCAAATCTCTTTGAGGATCTAAGAGATAAGATTTTTTCAGAAACGCAATTGTGAAAAATCACATTTAGAATTTAAAATTGACTTTCAAAGATAAAAAAATCTTTAAATTTAATATTTTTGTTCACTTGGTTGAAAAATTGTGAAACAACACATGTGCAAACCAATGGTTCAAGCACTTTTCAGCAATACCAAAAGTGAAGCAAGGGCCCAAAGGTTGGGATGCTTACGGTGTGATCACATCCACAACACCAAACAAACAAACATTATAAAATGTGTTCTAGAAAGTTGCATAAACAAGTGCAAGAGGGATTTGATCTACTAACCTTCATATCCTATTGAGAATGCACTTTACTTTTTATACAAGTGATACAAGAGCTTCCCCAACTCTTGATGATTTTTCATGCTGAAATCCATTTGCATCTTAGTTCACCACTAGACACAAATTTGTTCTAGTGACTCACCACTAGGCAGAATGAGCCTCCTAGGGCATGTTCTCTAGCATGTTAACAGTGGTTAGTTTTAATTCTCCCTTGGGTTCCTCTAAAATTATCATATAACCCAGCTCAGTTTGTGTGATACCCACCAAGTATCATGGGTATCACAAGAATTTAAAACCAGATCCAGTTTATACTCTGGGCAAAGTCCTCAAGGCAGGGATTTACTAGAATTGGAGCTCCCCTTGGCTCCTGCCTTGGGGGGCCCGTATTAGGGTAAAGCCCTGCCTGGTGGGCTTTACCCTACCACATTGGATCAACTGTTCAACCTGGGTGCCAATTCTGTAGACCTAATTGGCAGACCTTGCCAATTCTGGAAAGCAGTGGTTTTTTGGGTGAAATTTTGTCAAATGTTGATTTTGTGGCCTTGCCTACCAAGGGAAGGATATTGTGTTTAGATTCATAATAGAGTATAGTAGCGTAAGGGATTTTGGCCCCTAGGTAATAGGTCTATTTTTATATGAGGATTTTTGAAAGATGATATTTTGGCTTGTGTTGAAACTTGAGATTAGTTATAGAGTTACAATGTCTTGAAGGATTTTGGTTTCTTTTAGAGGAGTTTTGGAAGATTATATTTTTGCATGGTGAAATATTTGAGTTTCCATAATTCTTCTTTTGCCTTAAGATACTTTTTAATGTACATGGGAAAGCCACAGTGTGACACACCCCTGGTTTTTCAAATTGGTGGAAATTTAGTGTCTTTTGAAAAAAATTAGTTACCAATTTTTAAAAATTTATCAGATTCTATCCTAAGTTCCAGCATTTAGCCAAAAACATATGCTAGATTATTTTACTTTCATATTTTTTAATTTCCAAATCTGGCTAAATCGTCTTATCAATAATCGCTACTTTGGCTACATCACAAAAAAATGAAATAAATAAAATAAAAATAAAAATCTAATACCTTTATCAAATGCATTAATTAAACCTTCCACTCCCGCTTGATTTTGACAATGTAACAACACGTCGTTGGGGGCAACTTCTGTGGCACTTTCCGGAACACTGTCAGACGTGGCAGCTGACTTGCTTGCTGACGTATGACGGATGGTTTGTGCTTACGTAGGCCTAAACATTCCAGTAGATTGTGGCACGTGACTCTTTGTGGCCAAAGTCCCTTGGGTATTTTGTGTATTATGCACTTTACCTTTTTCCTGTCCTCAATCCCGTCTCAGACTTTCCACGTGGGGGTACGTAATTGCTAACTTAATTACCGTACTACCTTTACCATTTCGGCATAAATTAAATTACTTTTCGGTTTTGTCGAACTTTTGAAAAATTATATATTTTTGTGCCGAAATTTTAATTAAATCAAAATTTTGACTGTAAAGTTTGAATTGCAGACCTTTCGGGACCAACACCGATAACTGACTTAGTCTGGACACACTAGACTGTTCCATAACTATTTATTTATTTATTTTAATATAACCCTTACTGCCGAAAATTGCAGAATTAAAAAACCAAGTACCGAATTTATATATATAATTTAATTAATTATTCGGCAACAAACTGCCAAAATGGTGAAGGTACTACGATATTATTCTCTTGAATAAATTGATACTATAATCCTTCCTCAGTCTCCTATTTAGAGAGTTTTATTATTTTACTTTATTATTTTTTTGTTGGGGGAAAACAAAATTTAACCAGAGAGTGGGGAGATAATTGAGTCGCTCTTGAGTGGGACTAGAATGTGCCACTAATAACATGTACATTTCTATTAAATTACATAATTAATTTACTAATTAAATGTCTACACAAAACCAAACTAAAATATGTGTAATTTAAGGTGTGTTCACACTTGGTGTTAGGGACTCTAGTGTTGAGTCCATTATCACCATACTAATCATTCAAGACTTAAACTTACTTATCAGGAAGAGTTTTTGTTAAACTAACATTCACTTAACATTAAGCTATGGCCCATTTAACATTGGGTGCCACCTAGGATGTCGCTTAGATTTAGGTTTAACATTGATTTAACATCAAGTGTGAATGCACCATTATGAAAATATGAATAGAAGTATTTTTTGCATTTGGTTTAGGTTGATAGCATTTGAATTTAACCCTTTGTAACTCAAAGTTTAGAGGCCCACCCACAATTATTGACATAAAAAACATGGCCAAAACTTTATAAATTTTCATCCAGTCTCTTTTTATCTAATGTTAACCCTTGATATGTGTCCCTCAACTAGAGGGGTGGAAATTGACACCTGTGTTATACCAGTGTTGGGCTGTTCTTTATTTTAGTGAACAATCTCCAGTTCAGTTCTAAAAAATAAATGAAAAAATATTTAGATTCTAGTTAAACAAAACTGGGACTTTGGTTTCAGGTCTAGTTCCTCAAAAGACATGTTTTTAAAAAATTCTGAATTTGGTTGTGGTTTTGAAAACCAGACCAAGTTTTGGTCCAGATTTTACTCACTTGAATTGGAATTGGGGGTTATTAGTCAGTTCTAGTCAATTTCTTTCAAAAATCTCAGAACTTGTTCTATTTTCGGTATTGTTGGGCCCTGTCCCCCAACTATTGCATTGGATCCAACTTTTGGAAGTTTTACCTTATTAGAACTGGTTTCTTTGGTGAAAGCGTTTAGAGTGTTTAAGTTGGAACGAATTTTTTTGGTGTTCAGTGTGAGCACAGTAGGTAGATGTACAACATCTTATCTATTGGCAGGGCCAGCATGTTTGTGATGCCTTGTTTCTAATTCCACACCCCAGTCAAATGGGGAACCCAGTTATGAGTTCAGTTCTTTAATAAAATAAAATAAGGTTCAGCTTCTTCTTCTAGTTCCCATAATCAGACCTGATTATAGATAGGTTCTTCCTAACCTGAACTAAAATCAATGGTTCTTACCAGTGTTGGTTGATTATTGCAAGTAATGCCTTTTGATTATTAACTTATTGGATTTTTTTATAGTAATAACCGTTGATTATGTGTAAGGATGAACTCTTGAACACCCGCTTGAGAACCATCAGTTATACACCACTTATAGAATTATATATATTTTTAATTTTTTAAAATCCTGTTTTAAAAAATTTCTATCATAAATGTGTTTAGTGTTTGAGGATTGATAACCTATTTATGATGATAATCGAGTCATCAAATTAGGTTATTAAAACTTGAAAATTCAATACCAGACAGGTGGGTTATTTATTGAGTTTCAGAAAAACAATACTCCATTGATAGGTTATTGACACCCAAACCTGGATGGTTACCCAGGTTACAAAGCAATAATTGATCAACACTGGTTCTTAACACTGCGCGGATATCCAGTTTCGAATGTGAAACCCGGGGTTCAAGATCAAGTTTTTGTGACCCACGCCCAAGCTCACATCTTTTTGTTGGAACGAGAACAAAAGATACCTATTGGAACTTTTTTTTTTTTTTTGGGCTAGATCTGAACTTGAAACTGAAATTGGAAAATTGGAATTGTGAAAAAAAACCTCTTGGAAAAGAGAGGTAAGTTCTTTAAGTAAGCAAGTTGTTTTTTTTCTTTTTTGAAAATTTAACAAGTAAGCACAATTTATAAGTTAAATATTATTTTTATTAGTCGTGGAACTTCATTACCTATATAAAACTTGATTTTAATTTGATATAAAATTAGTTGTCTTTACAATATTTAGCATAGAGGAATGTGTCAAGAATGTGTAATGTCTGCATGAAATCATATCTAGTTTTGAACCGGGCCTGGACTCTGGAGGTTCTTGAATTTGAAAAAAAGTGTCAAAACTGAAACTTCAAGGTCTTAAAGTGAGAAGAATGGGCTTAAACCTGCAACCTAAAAAACCTCCAATTTTTGTTAAAGAATCAAAACCAAGATCAAAGGTTCTTTTAAAAAAGAAAAACCACATCAAAAGAGGTACCTGTCCAATGCCTCTTCTTATACTCTGTCTTACCATTCAAAACAAGGTTCAAAAAGAAAATTGCTGCCAGCCCAAAGACACCAAGTGATATGTTTGGCAACCTTTGGGGAGGAAAAGGTAAACTCATTCTTTGGAAGGTGAAAACTAGTCAGGCCTCTTCTCACAGTCCAAATATAATATGGACAGCACATTACCCAACATATTTGTCCCTCCACTTCTTCAGGGCATTTTGAAAAATAGAATACCATATTTCAGGGAACATTTCATATTTTGAAACACCTCCATTTTTTTCATGAGGCCAGGTGAGTACATGATGGATATCACAGGAAAAATAAATAATATAATTATAATATAATGTTTTATATACAGTGAAGGCCTTGGCCACAAGCTTTACCAGAATAGGCTCACATTCATGCAAGCCCTTATTCAAGTAAAGCCTGAGGCCTCAAGGCTGAGGCTTTACCTACCTCAAATATCCTATCAATCATGGACTGGAAGTACAAATTTAACGTTTCCATTGTTTGATATAGCTCACTACGGGCATCTCCACCTGTGCTCGGTATGTGACTCCAGAAGGTAAATGTATTGCAAAAAAGTGTGCAGGTTTAGCTCAGGAAATTTAACATATGAAAACATGTAAAGGTGCAATAAGAGCTAAACTTGCTTTCTTAGGTGATTGTTTATTTTAAAACATTCCCAAATATCCTAGAAATATTTAGTTTGTAAATTGGAACAATTCAAATCTGACTCAAAAAATGTTGTAATATATTATTACATAAATATATGTTTAGAAAATCTTCATCAAAATATGACATGTTTGAAAAATCTCCCCAAGATTAAGAATCATTATAATGTTTTAAATCATTTGTTATATGCTTAATGAATGTTTTTGGATATTTGATCATCATTAGATTTATTTTGAATCATATCACATGTTTCCACAATATATTACATACATTGTCATGAATGTTTTTGCATGAGTTACAATATTAATACAATTTTTGACACTAAAACATGTGAAAAATCAAGCATTAATTACAACTTATTTGATTCATATTAATGTGCTTTACATTTGAATATGAAATGAAACAAGTAGAATTATCGTGCAAAAGCAAACCTTGGATTCGTGTTGAATAAACTAAAGGTAATGGAGGGTTGTACCTTTATTTATACCCATTTTGGAATTTAATTTTAAAAAAATTTCATAAGAGTTTCCATATGTTCACATTTCAAATAACCTTTTCGGAAACCTTTTTTTTAATTAATCATTTTAATGTTAAAAAACACGTGTTATAATGTTTAATGAATGTTTTTGAGAACTTTTTATTCATCAAATATTTTTTAGATTAATTCACATGTTCTAATAATATATTGTGAACTTCATTATATAAAAAATCTTATACTTTCAACACCAAATTAAATTACTACTTCTAAATGTGAAAATTTGAGCATGTGTTACACTTGTTGTGTCTCTTGTTAATGTGATTGCACCCAACTACAATAAAATGAAAGCCTAGGAATATGACTTGATGATGTATTTGTGAAATAATGCAAGGTATATGTTTTGAAAGAAATGTTATGAATATGTATGGGAGTTGGGACATTAAGAAATCTTCATACATATGTTTCCAAGTAGATTTGGTTCTTCTTGAAAATTTCCAAAGTATGACTTTGGTGATTTTAACAACTAATGCACCACATCATTCTAACAAAATCACATTGGGAAATATATTAAGGTCATTAAGTGTAGTTTTGATGCAAAGTCCAAATATGAACATAATGGTAGTCTTCATGTTCATTGAATGTTGAGATTGTGGAAATTTTTGCTTTTCATGCTCATTTTATGTACATGGAGTGTGATTCCATTGTAAAATTTGTAACTTGTGAAGTGTGGCATGTTGTCACATGTATTGTTGTTGTGGTTGTACAAGTGCATGGTTTTGTGAAACAAATGTAAAAACTTCTTACTATTGATGGGACATTATTTTCTTCCTTTGGAAATTTTTTTCCTTTTTTCATAAGGAATTGGTAGATTTGTTTTCAACAATGTACATGCTATAATTTTTTTAAAGAATGTTTCATTGATTGTATTTAATGAGGTGAAGTTAATTTTGGCCTCAAGTTCTATCATGATCACTTTAATACTAGACAAATAAGCTCAAAAGAATCTTAAGTTGGTTCACAAGGCCTTGACCATCAAAATGAACCGTCAAATGAATTTGAAAATAATCTTCTTGTTTGTGTTCAAGCCTTGTTCAAATAATTTTTAAAAAATTTATAATAATCATTCATTGTCATTTCTTAGTATTTATTTACACTCCAATGTATTGTGTTGATTTCACATTTCAAGTTCTGCATCTTGGTAGAATAGTTTAAACATTCCAATGTCAATGCCATTTGTACATATCCCTAGCTACTTATTATCATTTCTCCAAGCATGGAACTTCTTGAAATAATTTGTAAAATTGTGATTTCTAAACTTAAGGTTATTGTTAAAGTCCTTGGACTATTGCTAAAGTGCTTGCAAGGAAATTTGAAGTGTCCCAAGAGTTTTCTATCTCATTTGTTTCAAACAAATGAAAATGTTCACAATTAATTTCTAAAGGTTTTTAAATTGAAGCAATTTCAAGTATATAACCATTTGCTCTTCATGATTACAAGGCAAATGTGTAATTTCCAAACATCAAGATTCAAAGATTATTTGATTTGAATCCCATATGACACATCATGGGCTACAACATTCAATAGACCATGTAAAAAACTTGAATGAATTTTCCATCAATATTTATTATTGAAATTTACAACATGTATGTGTATGTTTTTAGATTGTGAAAAAAAATTTATTTTCTTCATTTCAAATTAAGTTTACTTCCCATTGCACATTATTACTTCCTTTCAACATTCAAATTAACTCCCCATTCAAAATATTCATATTTCAATTATTGATATTCCAATTCCTCATGGCCGTCAAAGTTTTTTTCTTACAAATCAAATCCACAAAAAAATTTAATCATGAATTCCATTTTTCTTTATAAATTAAAAATAGATATATGGATTTAAGTTTTTTTAAAAGGTTATGTATTAAATTCATATCCATTCACATATGTCACCAATTATGCATTTTTTCTTTACAATTATGGATGTCAATCACATGAATAATTTAATTTTCTTCTCATTCAAAATTTGTCATTTTTTCATGCAAAGTCCATTGATAAAACTATATGAATGGGAGGGCCATCATATTTGAAGGGCACCTTATTACCTGTATTCTTCATCAAAAAAATAATTTTCATAATGAATTAGTGACTATGGAAGTTTATCCTTCATTCGGTCCTTATAGTTGTTTTACATAATTGATTACTTTGAATTTTGCAAATGTGTTTCACACATGCATTGCCAACTACAACAAAACCTAACACTAATGTGTTGCATTACCACCTAATAAGATTTGTCTATTTTTGACATGTTCTTTGCACCACCAAAGAAGATTGTTGTATTCATGCATAAAATGTTTCTTATAAACAACTTAGTTCCTTAGTATCAATTGTACTATAAGAGCTTTTGGTAGCAACAAGGGCCATGTGGAGTTTGGTTTTCAAATGTGAAATACAAATGTTGAATGTGTCTTTGAAATAGCCCCCCATTAGTTATTTGGATGATTCTTAATGTTCATAACCATCATCATCAAATCACTCAAGAACTAATTTTTGATATATAAACAAAGTTTTCAAAGTTTTTCAAAAAAATTAATTAATCAACTACAAAGCTTCATGTTGTTTCATAAAACCTACTACTTTTTTGAAGTTGGGTGAAAGCATGGTAAAGTACACTAATTGGCGATCGCTATTAACAAATAAAAGTAAATTTGGAATCTTTTGGATTTTAGGCATTTTAGTCATGCCATAAATTTTGGGGTGTACTTATCATTAAATAAACCATATATGATCATTCTTAATGTATATTTATTTATTGAAAGTTTATTATTTTGGCTAATATTGCACAATTTTCAAATCAAATAATTCAAATGATGTGTTACTAATGTTTGAGCCATTATGCACATTGATATATATTTTTTGGAATTTGAATTTTTGGATTATGACAATGTGAAGCCCTTCAAAAGTAAATTTTCAGTAAATTCAAATTTGGCATCCAGAACATGTTTTTTGATATGATACTAAAGTGCATTGCATTTGTTTGAGTCATTAAATCATGCCCCAAACCCTTTCAAAATGCAACATATGAGTGACATTTCCAAATTAATTTTGTTTTACCTACTTTCAATCTACTTTTTCACAATAGGACAAACTGGCAAATTTTGCAAAGTAGATTGAAAATAGGTTATTAAAAAGGTTGATATAACTTTTGAAACTTTCAAAAACTTTGACATCTCATATTTGATGCCCTCATGTAATTCAAAAAGACAATAACCTAAGACATCACCTACTTTCTAATTTACTTTTCACAAATTTGTGTTTTTTTACCTAAAAGGATGTGTTTTTTTGGTATACTTTAACATGCTTTCATCTAGTTTTCAAAAGAAGCAAAATCAATAGGGGTTTTTCCCTTTTTCAAATTTTCAATAAAAAAAATTTGACAATCTTTTTCCTGTAAAATAAAAAATTAATCGAATTTAAACTTTTAAAAATTCCCAAAATTTAGTTGAAATAGTAACAAATTTTATCCACAAAAATCACTTGAACTACTAATGTTTCATTAATTTATTTTTAAAAAAAATTGGAATTAGTAGTTTAAAAAAATTGAAATACCCAACCAACACTATAAAATACATATAACTAGTAGAAAATGGTCATTTTGTAATTGGCCCTTGTGAATAATTTTTAATTGCAAGTGACATTTGCAACTAAAATTGTGATTGTCAAGTTAGACAAGTTGCATGTGATGCTAATTGCAAACAACAAGAAATTTTGGATGAAAAAAAATCAACAAAATACACTTTTGTCTGTTGATTAGCCATATATGTATTGTTGCTTGCAACTAGGAAGTGATTTTTTGGGTGAACAATGGGAGCAAATGATTTGTTGCCACATGTTCCAAATTTTAATAATTTCAAATATTTTTATTATAATTTTGAAATAATCTAAGACATATAATTTTTGTGTTTTAATGGTTTTAGATTATGACATTATGCAAAAACAATTTGCCACATGGCATATCAATTGAATTTGTCCAAAATAAATTTAAATCAATATTTAAGTATGTTGGTCAAGCCTACTACCTACCTACCTACCTACCCACCTAGGCTTACATACCTATGGAGGTAGATAAATAGGTAGGTAGAATTTACATACCCATTTACGTAGGTTAGATACCTACCTAAATAGGATGTATTTACTTGCCTAGGTTAAATATCTACTTAGGTAAGTAAGTAGGTAGGTTAAGGAAGTAGGTAAATTAAACGTCAGTTCATGAATATTTATATATTTTTTTGGGTTAAATTTTTTTAATTTACTCATCCATATGCCCATGGTTTTAAATATGAAATGTAAAACAAAACATTTTGTTTATATACATTTCAAGATGATAATGAAAGCAAAAACATATCGCATAAACTTTTTAGTTGAAAGAAGTTTGTGATTAAAAATATTTATCCCTATTGTTAGGAGAATTTTAAATTCACACCTTTTTTGGTTAAATTCACACCCTTTCTTTGTGCGTTTCTTCGCGCGTCCGATTATATGCAAATTAAATTTGAGTGTGTCTGCCCCACCCCCCTTGATGTCTAGATGAAAAGTTATTTTTTCCAAATATATCATAATTTTATTAATAACTTTTCATCTAGACATCAGGGGGGTGGGGCAGACACACTTAAATTTAATCTGCATATAATCAGACATGCGAAGAAAGGGTGTGAATTTAACCAAAAAAGGTGTGAATTAAAAAATTTCCCTATTGTTATCCTCATTTTAATTTTTGTTGATTATATAATTAGGTAAGTGACTACCTAACTACCTTATTAGTTAACTAGTAACTTAGTTAATTAAATAATAAAAATTACATGTTAATAAACGTGCTAATTAATTATTTGACAAGTAACTAGAAAATAAGTAACTATTTATAATGTTAATTTTCATTACCTAATTACATATTTATACAATTAACTAATTATATTATATTATATTATACATTATTATGATTAATAATAAATCTATTAGTTAAATCAAAATAAAAATATATAACTATAATTATATATTAACTATTATGATCTACTAAATTAATTTAATTAAATAATATTGGCTAATATTGGAAATTTTAACTGATTAATAATAACTTATTAATTAATAGTTCCTAAGCAAATAAATTAATAATTGGGATATTGAAATAAGTATATTTTTCCTTTGAAAATAATTTTTACATCTATAAAATGATTTACTATATTTCCTTACTTACTATTATAGTAATTATTATAGAATAATAAGATAATAAAATGAAAATTATATTCCAATAATTGATTATAATCATCAACTGATTAATAATTATTAATCAAAACTAGATGTTAATTATATTAGTACGTAGGATATATATTTTTTCTATCATACTAATATTATTTGTTAATTTTAGAAAACAATAATGTTGAAAATAATTTATTTTTATAAGATAATTAATTAAAATTTAATTAAAATAAATGTCTTTGGAATATTTTAGGAAGTATAATAAAATAGTTTGGAAAAAATTGTAATATGGTTATTCATATATATTCAAAATATACATTTGCAAATCCTAATATATCTAACTACACCCCTTAGAATACACAAAATACACCTTTGTATATTCATAGGACTATGATTAAATTGGTCACATTTGTAACTAATTAGCATAAGTTGTTCTTCTTGGATGAAAACCAAATTAAATGTTGTTCACATGGAAGGATGAAAACCAAAATAGTTACAAATTAGTTGCAATGTAGTCGTAAGAATATGATCAACACAAGAAATAGTTGCAATGATTAATAGTCACATGTAGTTGCAATTAGATTCCTTACATTTTGGCCAATTTCTACTAATATTTCAATACATAACATTAGGATGATACAAATGAAACAATGAATTTTACACAAATTTGAGAGGAACCATAATTTAATTTATTGAGTACAAATCCATTTTTGAGACTTTTTCATTGGAGTGGAATTAAAACATGTAGGGTGCCCTAAATGTTTTGCCCTAATTGAAAATTCAATTTGTTTCATTGCCCATAAAAATAATCTTCCTTCATTTGTTGAAGGTCATCAAGCGGGCATAATTTTTGTTGCAAATATATTCTTATCTCACAAATGTAAAAAAATCTATTTTCACACACCTTTATTAAGGGGTTATATATAGGTTTTAAACATTCAAACATTCTAATGAAGTTAACGGTTAATTTTAGGAATGCAATTGGAAGATTAATCAAAGGAATAAGATTAAAACACTCAAAAAATCACCAACAAACCTATCTTTCAAATTTGAATGAATTCCACCCACCTTTAGACCCCAAATTTCTTTTCTATTTTTTTCTCTTTGGGCCAAATAGAAAAGTTTGGGCATCCCCCAAACCAACAAATGTTTCTTTTTCCCCCATTTGAAATTATGTTCAAAAAGCAAGCTCATTCAAGTGTAATATGTTTTTATTTCAATTTTGTGATGTTGTCACACCAACAATCATCCACAAGGGGTTTAACCATGTTTCGCTATAGATATAAACCAACTATGAAAGTAAAACAATATTAAGATTATTTTTGTATCTTGGCTACTTGTTTGAATAATCTGTAGAAACATGGGAATTTTAAAGATTTAAAAAATTATTGGCAATTGTAGAAAAAATAATTTGATAAAATTTCATTTTTTATAAATCAAATTTCCATTGTGAATTTTTTTGTGAAAATGCCAAGGTACATGGCTATGCTCTTTATGGCAAGTTCAAACTAATACAAATAGTATTGATCGCCATAATAACTAGTGTTGACAAGTTCAAAGTAATTAAGTAATGTTGGGTAATTATCTATTTTTGCAATGAAAGAAAACCAATAATATATTGTGTTTAGTATGTAAAACCTTGACTGCTAATTCTAAAAGAATCAAATAATTGAATTTGACCAAAAAACATGGTTCTTAAAAACCAAATAATTAATCCAAAGAACCTATCTTAAATAATCAATTATTTTTAGTTTTCCAAAACCCACTTGTATTTTGAATGTTTTCAAATATTAGGAACTAGAGGGTATTTTGATTTTAAGGTTTTTAAAATACCCAAAACAAGTTTAATTTGAATTTCCAAAAACAAAATAAAGGAGGTTATAAGAAAATGAAATACTTAATCAACATTGGTAATAACCAATGTTTGGTGGTTTTCATTTTTTCAAATAATTGTTGGGTTGGGCAGTTTAAAAAAATTAAATTCATAAAACTTGGTTCCAAGCTACAAAGTTTTTATTGTCAAATAATTAACCAATTGTGGTTTTTTTAAATTTTAATTTTGTGAAAACCAACAAGTTCTGGGGGTGTGGGAGTTTAAAGGCTAGTTTTTTAAGGTCATTTTTTCATAGAAATTGGGTTGGTTCCTTTATCCAATTATCATTAAAGTCCCTTGACTTGTTTCCTTTATGGCAAGTATTATATTTGCCATGGCCAGTTTTTTTAAGTTGGTTTTTTAACAAATTCAAGGTTCGATTATTTGATTTTTTGTTTTTATGAATAGAAGGTTTTTTAATAGAATCCAAACCCAATTTTTTCATTTACATTGAAAGAAAGAAACATTACAAACTAAAAATGTCTTGTTTCTTTAAATAAAGCAAGTTAATTACAACTTCACAATTCACAAATTACATTAAAGCTTGTTGAAATTAGCCATGGGAAAATTAGATTTGCAAAAGAACCTAACCAAGGAATCCATGAAGTTAAATGAGGTTTTTTGACCCACAATGAAAGGAAGAAATGAACAAGTTCCAAAACCTTAGTCTAATGAAGAATGAAAAACATTTAAACAAAACAATTTTCAAAGAAGGAAATCATAAACATGTGGGAATTCTTCCTGCTCAACCTTATCTTCAAATTTTGCATCAAGTTCTTTTGACAACTTTGATTTCAAGCCATGCATGCATTTATAAGGTCACAAGTACAAGGTTACAATGTTTTGAACATTCAACCTTGGATCATGGAACCAATTTTTGTTGACAAAAATCATCTAGTCTAGGTTGTTAGTTTACAATTGACACCTCTAAAGTGCAATCATAATTCTAGCAATGGTGAAAATCCTCTTTATTTCAATTTGGCTTGCTAGAATCCCAAAAATTTGTCAAGCCACCAAATCTAGTATTGGAACTTGTGTTTTTCCCCATGCCACCAAGACAATGCACATTTGCAATTGTCCACATCAACATGGTTGTAGTGACAAAATGCATCAAGTTCCTGTGCCACAAGTGAAGTCAAAACTTTTACACTAATTTTTGTCATTTGAAACAAATCCTCACAATGGAAGTTTGAACTTTCCACATGAACCTCCTCACCAAATATAGAGGGCATCAATGTTTTGTAACATTGAATCAACAAAGGCAATAACAAACCAAATCATATTAAACAACCAATGCGGATGTTTTTCCATGACCTATGTAATTGGTCACCAACCACAAATTTTTGAACCTTGGATCTAGCATGAAAACCAACATATTTGTGACCCTTTTTTTTCCTTTTAAACCCATGCAAAAAAGAAAGGAAAGGTTGAAAAACTTCCAAGATTTGGTGCTTCATGTGAACTATGTGTTCTTCCAGCTTTGTATCAAAAACATTTACCTCATGATCACCCATTCTTTTGGGCACAACCACATTAACAACCTCATCACAAAGCTTTCGTGTCTTGGTGATGATAAAATGCAATGCAACTCTAACCAATCAATGTCCATGGCTTTTATTCAACACATAACCAATCACAATTGGTGATAATATTTTTGTCACCATTTCACTTGTAGCCTAGGTTCTTGGAGACGGAACATGACTTTGTAGTGCCATTGATTGTCAATAATAACACAATGCAATTGCACTTAGTAAATTAACACATCTTGGGACAACAAAATGTAATTTGCAAACATGTAATCATGGATGGTAATAAATCACAATAACAAAACAAAAACGATGGACTTCTAATAATTGTAATGACATACCACATTGTTAAACATTAAAACCCAAGGCTTAAAAAAATTCCTAAGAGTTGCCATGACATACCCAAGTTAATAAACAATAAACCTTAGTCGCTTAAAAGGAATTCCTAAGAGTTGTAGGAATTTCAAGAGCTCAAACCCATGAAAGAACCATTGTGAAGCTCAAATAAACTCAAAATAATTGAAACCGACCACCATGAATATCAAATGAGCTCAAATAAATTCAAACTAGCCACCACAAAGAGCCACTAAGAACCTCAAATGAGTTCAAATTAGCCACCATAAAGTTCAAAAGCTCAAACTAGCCAACATAAACCTCAAATGATTTCAAAATGATTGAAATTGACATCATCCACATAGTTCAAATTAATTCAAACCAACCATGGAAATGCCCAATTTAGTGAAACCCTCCACCATGAAATTCAAATGAATTCACAATTATTAAAACCAACCACCACAAAACTCGAATTAATTCAAATTAATCATGAAAATGTTGAATTTAGTTCAAACCAGCCACTTCAGAGCTCAAATAAATTCAAACCAATTGCCATGGAACTCAAAATAATTGATACTGGCCACCATAAAACTTGAATTGGCTCAAACTAGCCACCATGGAGCTCAAATCACCTCAAACCAACCAATTTTTTTGTTTAACACTAAGAAAAATTAACAAAAAACCACCACAAATGCCATGGAAAGAAACTAAAATCAACTGTCACAGGGTTGCATACCACCACAAACTTCAAGGTGCCATGGAAACAAATTATGGATGTAGAACTCAACAATGAAAAGAAACCACTCCTAGAAAAAAAACCAACCATGAAATGAAGTCAACCATTAAGAAATTTAAACTAAAGAGAAACTAACCATGGAAAAAATTAAACTAAAATAATTCAACAATGAAAATAAATCAACTATGTAAAAATCAAGGATGTGAGGTGGAGCTTCCTTCTATGCCATTGGCTAAAATTATCCTTGGGCTCTTAGAGGTTGAAAACCCATCCCATATTCCCCCATTACCCTATGGAGTTTCACAAATTGTCACTTTTGACATTGATGCCAATGACATTTTAAATGTTTTTAATTGAGATAAAGCCATGAAGAAACACATTATCACAATCTAGTCATTAGGAGGCATGTCAAAAGTAAAAGGTATACATTTAAAAAATGATGAAGGTTATAAAATTTCACCACATACAAATCTAAAATAGATTCAAGCAATTGATGTGGAAAATGAAACCAACACCACATTTTCTTAGTGGATTAGAACTTGATTAAACATAAGAAAAAAGATGTCATTGATGTTATTACCAATGACTGGCTGATTTGAAAAAGTCAATGGAACTTGAAAAAGGTTGGAACATAAAGTTCAAGATATTTACTCACTAGACAACTTTAAGGGAGATTGGACAAATGCAAATGAGTCAACAATAGCCTTGAAACTAAAATGAATCTAATATTGGGTGGCTAAACAACATAAGCAAAATATGAGGATATGAAAAAAGGAAAATAATTATTAGAATGGGGATATCAAAATCCAGGATGAATTTTCAAATAAATACCACAAATGATTAAACAAGATGTTAGTCATATTCATCCTAGATGCAAGAGGCTCAAAACAAATGATTCATATCCACAATATAAATTGGCACCACACTCACTTTATGATAATCCATTACACAAAACACTTGGACAACAAAATTCAACCATTGAATTGGAAAATCAGCGACAAAAATGCATGACCCAAAGAAAAATTGAAGTATGGAAAATCCAGCCATTCACCCAAAAAATCAGCCATGGAACTACACCAGCCAATGAAGAAATGAAGTATTTAAAACTCAATCATTGAATAGGGAAAATTAGGGACAAAATTGCATTAATGAAAAAAAAATTCATCAATGGAAAAATCAGCCATTGAACCATAAAATCAACCATAGAAATGCATCTCCCAAGGAAGAATTCATCGATGGAAAATTCTGCCATTGAACTAGAAAATCAGTTGTGGAAATGCATCTTTGAAGAAGAACTCATTGATGGAAAATTCACCCATTGAACACAAAAATCAGCCTTGAAAATGCATCTACTAAAGAAGAATTTACCAATGGAAAATTAACCCATTGAACACAAAAATCAGCCTTGGAAATGCAACAACCAAAAAAGAAATAAGGTATGAAAAATTCAACTATTCAACAAAAAAAAGAACCACAAAAATGCGTCTCCCAAGGAGGAGATAAGAGGTTTGGAAAGTTAAGCATTGAACATAAAAATAAGCTGCGAAAATACATCACCGAAGGAAAAATTCACCAATGGAAAGTCCAACCATTGAAAAAAAATCAGCGATGGAAACATAAAATGAAATGTTTCAAAATTCTACCATTGATTAGATTAAACAAAACATAATCACCCTTAGAAAAAAAATGAACCATACTCTCAGAAAGTATGTTGTTACAATAACCTTAATGATCAAAATAGGCCATGGGAAAAGGAGAAATGTCATTGTCACCTACTTTTCAAGTGTTTCTTGAATTGGTTTGTGAGCCAATATAATTGCTTCTAAAAAGTTGTTGTTAATTATTGTTGCATTACATAAAAAGATTTTATGTAAACTTAAGTGGAATATCTAAAAACCTTGAATTTTTTTTTAGCTTACATGATAACCTCAAATTGTTGGGAGTTCAAAATCTAACAAAAACTTGTAAAATGTTAAACCATGAAGCATATAAGCTTAAGGTTTAGAAAGTTACTTCGTTATAATTGGTATGTTCAATCTGCGTGGGTTCAAATTAGAATCTACACACGCCTTTTCCCACAATTACCTCCCTTAATCATGTGATATATTTTTGGATGTTTGCTTGGGCATATTTGATTGATGGATAATGTAATCCATGAACCACTTTATCATATGAAGTGGCATATTGACATACTTTTGATAATGCATGCCCATAACAAAAGCTATCAAATGGTTTAGCTATGCCAAGATCACCACATGACACCATTAATTTGAGAGCTTGATCATAAATTTCCAAATTAGAGCCCTCATCTTTGACATAAGCCAATTTTTTTTTTGTGTGAATGAAAACTTGCCAAAAATTGTTTCAATTTCATAACCATGGTAGCACCATTTGTATCATGGGCTTTAAACAAACCAATAGTGATATGTTTCAACTCCTAGTTGGTGTAGAGAAAATTCATAACCACTGCAAAAACATCATGGGCCCTTGTTGACATCTAAAGATTGAAAGCGCATGTGGCTATCAAGCATTCTGCTAAGGTAGGATGCACATACTTTGTCGAGGTCTTGTTCACCAATGTAGGATGAACTTCATTAGTGAAAAGCTTTTTGGATGGGAAGGTCACCTTCGAGCACAATTGAAGAACCAATCTTTGCAACCAAATAGATTCAATCATCCTTAATGGAAAGAAACCCTTGACAACATTATGTCCTCTTGTTTCATGGTCTTTTGAAAATGGGTTTGAAGACGAAAAAATCAAAGATTGAACTTAGGGTTATATTCTATCATTAAATTGCTAGTTTCAATTTAAAAGAGTTTAAGGAAAATTGAACTTCTCTAAACCTTCGAAGCAAAGAGACATGTTCTTGCTCCACATGTTTCGTCGTAGTTGATATGGCATGAGCCTTGTTGTCAGCAATGATACCTTTATGACATCTTGTGTGTAACGCCAGAATCTCACACCCCATAGTTTTACTATGACAAACAATGCAACGCATAAGTTGGTTTTGCTTCAAATCAACCTCTTAGTTGTTTACCTTGAAGAACACCCGTGTAAATATAATCATCCAATGAGGTTACTAGGAGATTAGCTACCTCTTCATGCTATGGAACAATGCCTCCTCCACTATTAGAGCATCAATGTTGGCATTAAACAAATCCTCTTGCTCCACACACATCACTATGCTACAACTATTAGCATAATCAACAATGTGCCCAGAAACATATAGCACGTTAGAGACATGTGCATTAACAATTGGAGGAAAAAATCCATAACATAAAAAAGAATGAAAGGAAGAGTAAAATCAGAAAGTCATAAAGAGCAATCAACAAGAAGTTTGAAGCAATGTGAAACATTTCTTGGAGAAGATGACCTATAGTATGACAATAATTAATTTGTCACTCTTGGAACAAAGGGAAAAACAAACAAAATAGGTTGCAGCAAAGAGGAAAATGAGATGATGAGATAATAAATGACAAGAAGCTTGAATAAACAAAAAATAAAAATAAAAATCACCTTTGTCCATATCCAGCTCCATGAAAGCCATCATGAATAAAAACATAAAAAAAAGTGGTGATATCTTCTTGCCATTTCTGAGGTCACATTCAAGGAGGAAAATTGTGTGATGCACACTCCCTGGATTTGCCAATGCTGGAAGCTCAAACTTGGCAACCTCGTGAACCCTAATTCACAGAAGAAAAACCTCTAGTTGTTTAATTGGATGAGAGCCAGGTTTCTATCAAAGAACCCTGGTTTTTTAATTACACACACTGGGTTTCAATTAAAGAACCGCAATTCTCTGATTCCACTGCAATTGTGTTGCAATCAAAGACCTGTGAGTTTTTAAAATCCATAAGCTCTGGGTTTCTATCAAGCAACTCCCTAAAATTTGAGGACCCAGGTCAGAGGGGAAGGCGAAGGTGAATGTTTTTTGAGTGCTGGGTCGGAGGCGGAGCCGGTTTCTTCTTTTTCGACCATTGCCGGGTCAGAGGCAGACATGGGGGTTTCATGAAGTAGTACCCAGCGGTGATATATACACTTACTCAGTCTAAAAACCGGCAAAGAACCGGATTTGGTTTGAAGAAGTGCCAAACACTGGTAATAACCAGTGTTGGAACTTGGCAGGTTGTGCAGTCTTAAACCCCGTCCAGATTGTTGTGTTCTGGATCTGAGCCAATGAGCACCCTTTTGTTGGATAGGGCAGGTGATGAACATTCCTCAAAATGTGGGACCAAATGAAAGTTACTCTGAGCATCACCGCAGGTACTCAGTAAAAAACATTTGGTGAAAAATCGCCTAAAGGCGAGACTGGCTCCAAAATCTGGCGAAAGTGACATGTTTTTTGAAAAAAAGTCGCGAAATTGAGTCAAATTTGAAGTTTTGGTAGAGAGTGTCACCACAGGGCTATCTGTGGGCGACATTTTTAATGATCAAATCCTTAAATTGTCGCCATTTATGTCGCATTTTGACTTCGGATTCTCGCAACCCCTGCTACAGCGCAGATTTAAAAAAGAAAACCTTGCTCAATATGCGACCCTGAACATTATGAGATGAAAAAAAGTTAAAATATGCCGTTTTGGTCCTGCAGACTTTCTGAGTTTGTAGAGGCTGGTAAAAGACGCAGCAAAGGCATGCACCTACTGGAGGAGACAGTAATAAATATGATCTGACTTCTGTTTTTGATTGTGGAAACATAATGATTGGTCCAGGTGGTTTGCTATTAGTAGTTCCCACGGATTTCCAATCCTGGTTTCAGTTTTACGGGTGCGGTTGCAGAAAAGTAAATACTTAAATAATTTTGTAGGGTCACATACTAAGCAGACGTGGGGGATGCTCTTACATCATTCTCCCTTACTCCAATAAACCCACTGCAACAACAAAATCCCTAAGTTGAGTGCTAGTTAGGTGTTCATTTTTTAATTTAGTTGCTTCTTTTTGCAATTCCCCCACCCCGAGTTCCAACTAAAACAATATCGGTTAAGAATGTGCCCCACCCCAGAGCGACAGTGTTCCCAAAGAGACCGACTTTTGATTCTTGGGGGAATCGAATCACGGTGCCCAACAACAAACATCAATGGATCTCAGTATCTCCAGATGTTCCCTCGATTGGTTGCTCACCCTCGCGTGGGGTAGGATCCATTTGGGTCAGTACCTCCCCTACCCGGTCTCAGCCGTAGTTGTAGGGTGAGTACTTTCCCTACCCGGTCTCAATCGCAGTTGTAGGATCAGTATCAACGTCAGCCGGTTATTTCTTTTTCTAATAACTGCGAAGTAGGTTATAAAAGAAAGGGCCATGACTAATAACCCCTTGGTTATGCATAAGTTTAGGTTTTCAAATAACTGGTTTTGAACCTTCTGTTAACCTGTCAGTTATGCATTTGATTACAGGGGTTTTAATTATATATATATATATATATAGTATCAGTGTTTGAATACCTTCCTGGATCACAATTGGGTCATCCATGTAGTTTTTTTATTAGATTGTGAAATTTCTACAACAAGAGGTTATCAATTGAGCCAGTTGTCAAAACTCAATAACGGACTTGAAAACCGGGTAAAAACTCAATAACCGGCCAAGACTGGTCAGTACTTAGTACTTTCCCTACCCGGTCTCGATCGCAGTTGTCGGGTCAGTACTTTCCCTACCGTTCTCAGTCGCAGTTTTCATTACCCGGTCTCAACCGCGGTTTTACTCGCCCCCAACCCCGGCCGGTCGACGGAGCGAGGGGGAAACGCGACTGGGTCCTCCTGCGACCTGTTGCACAAGAAACCGTCACCAGCAAGGACGATTCTGTCACGAAACCGTCACCAGCAAGGACGATTCTGTTATGAAACCGTCACCAGCAAGGACGATTCTGTCACGAAACCGTCACCGGAAACGACGATTCTGTTACAAACCCGTCACCGGAAACGATGATTCTGTTACAAACCCGTCCTCGGTTACGACGACTCTGTTACAAATCACAGGCAACACTGTCGCTGGCCGCTCAGTTCCTCCAGAGTGAGGACGAAAGAAGGGAAGGAGCGACGCACGGACGGCCAGGCGGTGTTCAAGAGCGGGTGAAGGAGAGAATCTTTGGCAAGTCGCGAGAGAACCATTTTCAGTCGATTACTTTACGAGCAAGCTTCCTTGAATTTTTGTGATACAATTTTTTTGTTCGTATCCTTTCCTCAGCTCCGTGGTTCTCATGAAGTTTCATTCAAGAGACCAAAGCAAAGCTTATAATCTATTTGCAGTCTAGATTCGCCCGGCAATACTTCTCCTCCTTCAGCATTTTCCTCCAAGAATGGAGGAGGTTCCAAGGACATCTGTTTTACGGCTCTTCAAATGTTTCATGACTTCTATCGCACAAACCCTAATAGCTTTTGATGCAACCTGATTCAAAATCCGCATGTCTGTAGCAATATTCTGCAGTACATGATGCTGCTTTATACTACGATCTCTTCTTCTTCACAAAATTGTCAAGC
>Ga0116229_10000481_pt1 | contig 52718 bp, 26 predicted proteins | sample S1TSphgellanicum_3_FD_87313 | JGI IMG/M metagenome (GOLD analysis project Ga0116229, IMG submission 87313) | Host-associated microbial communities from peat moss isolated from Minnesota, USA - S1T2_Fc - Sphagnum magellanicum MG | ecosystem: Host-associated > Plants > Peat moss > Unclassified...
ATGACCTGACTTCAGCAGGCCCTTCTGCCTGGATGTTGACTGGTCAACAAGAGGCGTCGGCGCTATCCTGTCTCAAAAGGAGGGTCGATTTGAGAAAGTCGTGGCATATGCCAACAAGGGTCTGACGGTGGCACAAAGAAAATTTCACCCCATGGAGGGGGAGTGTTACGTGCTAATATGGGGTATCATGCACTTCAGGCAATACCTGCACAGGACCCGTTTCACTCTTAGAACTGACCACAAGCCACTCGAATGGCTAGCGATGGTGTCGGATGCAAGTGGCAGAAAAGGAAGGTGGATCCACCTGCTTCAGGACTTCGACTTTAAAATTGTACACCGACCAGGCTTAAGGCACACCAACGTGGATGCTTTGAGTAGGAATCCTGTTGGGAAAGCCTCAGAAGATGACGATTTAATAGGGAAATTCAGGATGTTGGGCCTCCACGAGATGACCCAAGTGAAGAAATGTTTGCTGTTCGGTGTGATCAACATTCAGACTGGTTTGGATTCAGGAGGACATCACGGGAATTTGCCAAGCACCAGAGGTGTTGTTCCGATATCAATCGAAGGTATGGTTTGGAAGAACACCAGCTGCTCATGCTGGATGTGGTTACTGAGACAAGCCCGCTGCAGGGACACAGCAATTCCCTAACTCAAGAAGAATTACAGGGAACGAGAACTTTGAGCCCCACAAATCACCAAGCTAAGGCAGACGACCCACGTGTGGAAGTGGTGGGAGCTGTCACTGATGAAGGGATGGGAACTGGGCATAGAAAGCAAGAGCCATGAAAGGAAATCATCAGACATTATGACAAGCGTCAGTAGCTGGAATTGGTCCTAGCTGCTCAGAAGCTTACAGAATCTGATGATCTTGAGTTGGATCCCACAGAACCTAGTGAAGAAGAAGACCACGAGGACGACATTAGGACTGGCGACATTTGGAGCAATGCTACCTGCCTGACACTACTGAGAGATGGGGTACTACCTGACACAATGGATGTTGAAAAAAGCAAGAGGGTTAGGAAAAGAGTGTCTAATTACTACATCAGGAACGAAAGGCTCTACTTTAGGGATCTGTATGTGCCCAAGCCAGAGGAAAGGACTCCACTGGTGATCCAAATACATGAGGATCTCGGGCATGCTGGAGAAGAAAGGATGTTGATTGAGGTATGCAGGAGGTACTTTTGGCATCATCGGACTGGGGATGTAAGAATTGTTGTGAAGACATGCCAACGATGCCAGATGGTTAGAAGGATAGGAAGCGTGTGGTCGGAAGATGAAGAGATGAGGAGCATACCTGTTTGTGACCTGTTCCATCGGGTGGCCATGGATACTGCCAGACCACTACTTGCAACCAAGTCGGGGAACATGTACCTTCTAGTAGTAATCGACCACTACTCTAAGTGGTGTGAAGCGAAGGCTGTGGGTGATCATGGGGCTAAGACTACAGCTAGCTTCCTAGAAGATGACATCATCTGCAGATATGGCGTTCCCAAGTTCATACTTATGGACAATGGAGGCAAATGGGCAATAGAGTTCGACATTATGTGCAGAGATTATGGCATCCAACATCAGCACACTGCGCCTCAATGGCCGCAGTGTAATGGAATGGTGGAACGTTTGATCAAGACTATTAAACATGGAATCACCGTTCTTGCCGCAACACCGGAGGCTGTAGATTGTTGGGATGAATTATTATTTGGATTTGGCCAAGGTATTATTTGGATATAGGTGTGGGATTCAGTCTAGCACCAAATTCTCACCATACATGATCCTAACTGGTCGAACACCTCGTCTCAGGGTGGACAACTACCTGCAAGCACTTACTGATGAGACTGATGACAACATTGGCGTTGAAGCTATGGCTGCACAATTTCTGCAAAAGATGAAGCTCATTGCAAGCATACACAAGAATGTATTGTTCAATATAGAACAAGCGCAGAAGAAGCAAAGGGTGACCTATGCGACCAGGAGAGGTAAGCATGTCTTTGAGGGCCTGGTTGTAGGTGAGACAATGGTGAAAATGAAGAAACCAGGCAAGAGGAGAGCTCTTACTGCCAGTTGGGAAGGTTCGTACCTGTTCGTTGGGCACACTGACGGAAAGGGAAATCTGGAATTTGAGGAAGGCAGTCGAATTTGCATTATTCAGGGTGCTGATGGGCGCCAGTGGGAGAGGTCTCGTCGTGATCTTCAAATTTATTATGTCCAACAAGAATGAAGCTGAGGGACTCAACTTTTCAAGGAACGGAGGGGTGACATATGTAACCGGACATGGGGTGACCAAACAATGGAGCTACGCTGATTCTGATCCTGATTTTTACACTGTCACTTGGTTGGCTGCGCATTACGTCTCATTACTGCAACTATGCATGGCAGCTACTCTGGTGTGATCATGGATGCTCACCACACTTGAGGAGGACGGCACAAAATTATGGCAAAGGACGTGCTGGCTTTTATGATTCAAGGTGGTTAGGATGCATGATGGCCCCGGAGCTAACAATTCAATGAGGAGGAGAACTGCAATGGAGCGGAGAGTCCTAGTTTTTTTTGGGAGGAAGGCAGATCGAGCTAGGGAGTTCAGAGAGAGGGCATAGTAGAAGAAAGGATTTGTCTTGGAAGGTGGAGGTGAACTGAGGTGAGGTAGAAGTTTTTGGAAGATGCTGAGGAGCTCAGAAGATGGCTAGTTGCTGATTTCTTTTGCTACGTTAGTGACTAGTGGATGGCTAGCTCCTGAATCTGGTGAAAGTCAAGTCAATTGTGTCTGAACAGTTGTTAGACAACTGATGAACGTTCTGTAGCTAGAGGAAGCTTGTGTGGACAAGGATCTGTGTGAAATTCGAACTATATGTTTTGGTCCTTGAGATTCTGTGTGGGAGCCGCATTTGCAGAGGCTCCGGAAAGATTTTTCTTTTTCCAATAATGAATCTCTTGTGTGAATCTAGCTGCCTGGATGTTGCTATGATGTTTCTTTGAGGTGTGATTGCTTGATTCTCGTTCTGTCAAAGTGAGATCAACTTGAGGGGTCTGGTTGTTGTTTGGTCCCTCTCCTTTTTGGTGACACTATGACAATCAATATAACATAAAATTTGTAGTTACACCCTAGTTATAATTTAATTGCAATTAGGTTGCAATTTAATTTCAATTAAGGTAAACATTTATGACCATAAATTTCAAATTTCAAAGGAGGTCAAATCCTCACAAATTTTTCCTTTGTTTTTACCACTCAAATAATATTTGTGGCTTTCAATGTTTTCAAAGTTACAACAAATTTTCAATTTGGTCAAGGAAGAGGATATGCATGGGTTGTTTTGTGTAATGGGGTTCATGTTTGGTGATAAACATGTTAAAACAATTTTGGATTTTGAAATTAAATTATTTGGTCATTACTTTTTTGCTTTTTGAGTACAAACCCTAAAAACAAACTAGGTTTTTTTAACCAATCAATGTGATTACTTGCGACTATTTGCCGTTTGCAACTATCATTGGTTATTTCTACAATTATTTTTTGCATTTGGTTGTGCTTGCAACTACATTCCAACTACCTTGCAACTAATGTTTTATTCATTCTTCCTTGGACAATTTATAACATGGTATTCATCCAAGAAGACCAATCTATGTCCCACTAGTTGCAAATGTGGTAAATGAATTACAACCTTATGTTTATTCAAAGTGTATTTTGCGTATTATAAAGTGTATGGGTTTTGAATAGTGTATTATATGTATTCTACTCACTACTATATGGGTGCATATTAAGATGTACATGTGTATATGATGGGTTATGCATAATGGTAATATTTTTACAAAAATTATTATGATCTATTAGTCATAAATAATTCCAATAATTATAGTAAAACTAATTACTACAATTAATCTAACATTATTGTAAAGTCACTATAATTATAATAGTTATACATTAATTGAAATAACTATATATTTTATAATTGAAAGTAAATATGCATAGTAATTTTTAAACAAAAAGATTATTTGATGTAATTATTGTAATTCCATGATTATATTAAAATAAATTAAAATATACATTTATATTTTTAAATATTATATATTCAAAATATTCAAAATATTCAAAATAATTTTACTACAATTAAAATAATCAACTTAATTACTATAACCATAGTAATTGAATTAAAATAAGTTATTTTATTTGTAACCAATACAAATTTATTTGAAAAAATAAAAATAATTTTAACATAAAATTTTACATTAATATTTAATATTTTGAATAAAAATAGAGTTATTATTTAATAAGATATTATATTACGTAATAATTAACATTTTAAATGAATTGAATCTTCATTTTTATATATCGAATCATATTTTAATTAATTAGTTAATTCTATAATTATGTAAATAAACTTTATTTATGAATTATCACTATGTGTAATTAGTCTATTTTTTTTGGTTAATGATTTAGTCAAGCAATTTATTAGGTAATTAATTAAGTACTTAGTTAATCATTTATCTATTGAAGTGTATAATTTACAAACATAAAGATTTTAAGATAAAAGATTTGGAATAAATTGTATACTTGGAATTAGTTTGCAATTAAACTTTCTAATTGCAAAACAATTTGCAAATAAGCTCCAAGTTCGAAATTTATTCCACAAGGCTTGTCTTGAATTCTCATCCTGGAAAGTATATATAGAAGGTTTTTGCCTCACATTTTTGAATTCAAAAAATGGGCCATATGGAATGAGCCAATTAAAAGGCTTAACCCAAATTTTAAAATAATAATTTATGTACCTACCTCATAGCTACCCTACCTCCCTAATCAACTTATTAACCTCTAACTATTTACCTATCTACTTACCTAAGTAGATATCTAGCTTAAGTAGGTAGGTAGGTAGATCCTACCTACCTACCTAGTTTGACCTTCTTACATACTTACTTAAATTGATTTTGAACAAATTGAATTAATATGCCACATGGCACATTTTGATTGTGCCACATGCCACAATTAAAAACCATCCAAACATATAAATTGGATGTTTTAGATTATTTCATAATTTCATAAATAGAATAATAATATTGAAAATATATTAAATTAGTGACACATGGTAGTATACCACAAGAGCACAATGTAAACCAAATTAATTGCAAACTAGTTGCAAGTGACAATACATATATAGTGGATCAATGGATGAACATATATTTTGTTGTCTCTTCTTTCCATCCATGAATGGTTGTCATTTATGACTAATATTGTTTGCAACTAAAGGAAATATAGTCGCAAATGATGTCTACAACTAGAAATTAGTCATTGAAACTAATTGAAAAAACCTTGATTTTTTCTAGCGAAAGATCTCTTGTAGATCCTTAGTTGACACACCTTAAGTTTTAGATCACAGAAAATAAACTAAATATGAGGAAGATTTGGCGCTTGAAACTAAAGAGGGTCTAAGATATTTCTTCAAAAAATTTAATATAAAATATCACTTGTCTCCTCCTTTTCTTGTGCTTTCTCCATTGCTCTTTTGTTTTTGGTGCTTACAAAACATTTGTAATCCTCCAGTTTACACTTCCAATGACATAAAAAATTGTTCAATTTTGTTAAAGAATGAAAAAGGTATTGAAAAATGTTCAGTGACTTAGGCTTATGTTTAGTGTTGGGTGGTTTTAGGTATCTAGTTCCCAATTACTAAACTATTAGAACAACTACTGCTTATAATAACTAACTAGCTTAATCTATTTATTGATTATTGTAGATAATAATAGCCAATAGGCGATGATAATAACAATAAAAATAATATTATCATTATTGTAATTAGTTCTAGGCTAGGTTAATTACATTCATATACTTATAATAATTAATAAATTTAATAATATTATAATATGATCTTAGTTGAAACTAGTAATTATTAGCTAACTACATGGCATTTAGGCTTGGTTAAACTAGGTCTAACCACCTTAGGTTAATTAAATGTCTTATGTGGCACCCAAGGTAGGCTTTGAACTAAGCTATGAATCACCTAAATTTAGGCCATGCCATGTGACACCTAATTAGCCATGCCTAAGCCTATGGAATGCCATGCTTGACACATAAATAACTTTAAGCATAGGCCAAGTGACACCTAATTAATTAAGCCAAGATTTAAATGGCATGGTGTTTAGGCTAGGTGTAGACCTAGGCCACATGGCATCTAGGCCTAAAGGCTAGACCTAGACCTATGCAAGCTTTTTATTAGTGAGTTTGCATAGGTTTAATTCAATATTGAGCTTTCTATAGCTATAGGTTAGCTACTAGCCTTTTATTAAATTTTCAAATATTTAATAACCTATACTTAAAGGACCATGTTATTATCTAGGTATGTTATTAATCCTAAAACACTAAGCATTTTTACAATAAAAAAATCAAAAAAAAATTCAAAGGAATTAGGTTGCATATTTGATAATGTTATAAATTTGTCAACAATTGGAATTTAATGAAATTTATTTCATAAGTTTTGCACTTAAGATAAGGGAGATATTGAATTTTAAATAATCATCTAGCATAGTACCAAATTTGGCACTCAAGTGCCAAATAATTATTTAATTTTTCGAATTCTACTTTGGTAATTAAAAAATAATAATTTTAAATTTCAGAATTAAATATGGTGAGCTTTTTTGGTAGGCTTCCTAGACTTTAACCCTTTAATATAATGAAATAAACTTTCAAACAAATCCTCCTTTTTAATTTATAAAAAAAATGACAATTCAATTTGATAATTTTAAAGAAATTCAAGATAATTTCCAAAAATAATTTAATAATTGTCGAACCTAAAAAGGTACTATGGTATTGGCAAAGTTGGACCAAAATTATAACTTGTTACACTATGTTTCATCCATCCAACATGATACATTATCATCCATCCACATGTTTCCAAAATTACCAAAATAGTTCAAATTTAGACTTGTGCAATGTTGCCACATCACCCAAAGATCTTGTTACCAATATGATTCACTTTGCAAACATGAAGGTATGTACGTGCTCCAAATGTGCTCTAAATGATTTAGTTGGCATTTCTTGAATTGAGGATTAAAGGTAGTAGAAATATTATTCGATACATTGATCATTCACATTATGAGGATTTATGTAGAGAGATTGGGTTATTTAAATAGAGAAGCTATGTGGGTTGAAAGGGAAATGAATGACTTACATCAAGATCATATCCAAACCCAAAATAACCCAAAATCATTTACAAATATTTTTTAAATCACCAAATATTTATACATTGTTTTCAATCTGTAGCCATAAATATAAAAATTTCATTAAATATTTTTATTTATTATTTGGTTTATAGTTATATTTTCTTAAATATTTGTATTCATGATCACCATTTTTTCCACATCTTCTTATGGATGATTACCATTTAAGTTATATAACAAATTTCCTAAAACAACCATAATATAGACTATCGATTTGAAATTTTGATATCTAAATATAACTCCTTTAGAATAACTAAACAATATGATGCCACTTGCATTAACTCCTACTTTCATTATTTATACCTTCAACTTATATATTATAAAAAAATAATAGAAAAAAAATAAATTATGATTTTCAAACATTTAGGATGGTAGAAAATATGTTGAAACATTTAAAATCATTTTACATGAATAATAATTGTAATTATTTTCATAAATATAAAATTTATAATCATTAAAAAAAGTGTGGAATGTACTTTAATAATCAAATTAATTTTAAATTTTATAATAAAAACTATGAAATATAATCATTCCTTTGAATTCAACCATTACATATAATTTACTAAAACATTGTGGTCAGGGAAATGTTTTAGATTAATCCAAGGTTATGTAATGTTAATTCATTATATATATATATAATTAAATATCATTGATACTTTTTTAAAAATATCCAAATTTTATAATGCAACTTGCATTTAATCATATTTTCATTATTTATACCTATGGTTTACACATTGTAATTTTAAAAAAAAGAGTTATTAGATAAATGTTTTTTTAGAACATCTACAATGACAAAAAAATGTATTGAAATCATTTTACATGTGTGAATTAATAGTAAATATTTTTATAGATATAAATTTTATAATCAATTCAAAAAATTAAGGAATGTACTCTAATAGTGAAATTCATCTTTAAATTTTGAGTTTATGATCTTGAATGTAATGTTTGAGCAAGGTTTCAAAGTGAGCAAAATAAGTTGTGTAGAAATAGTAAAATTGAGTTGTTCAAACTATAGTTCTTTCAATAACATTTTTGACACTTTAATGTGAAAGTTTTAAAATTATAATTAATTTTCTGAATATATATTTGAATAAGCTTCAAGATCATACATTTATTGTTTTGTTTCAATACATTTTGATTTTAAAAATGCATGTCAAAGTGCGGATTTCTAACAAATTTCTCATTGAACAAGTTAAAGTAAAACTTTGCCCCTTAATTTACAAAAGAACTTATGTCCCTTGATGGTTAAGGCACTGACATTTCTTCCATGAAATTATGGGTTCAAATTTGTGCAAATGCATACACAGGTACAAACACACATATGTGTACATGTGTGTATATCTATATAATATGTACAAATGAATTATCATTTTGAAAATATGAATGACATTTGTTTATGGTGATGGACAACACAATGCTATGATTGTTGGATGCCATGTGGTTAGATTTTTCGAAATTAAAAAAATTGGGACCAAATTGCTTGAAATGTTTTAGAAAATCTTAGGATTTCAAAATTTTGATTATAAATATAATTATGAAATTTCTTTGTGCAACATGTGACTATTTGAAATGACCCACTAAAAATGTCTTAATTGACTAATTATTTTACATAAAAACTAACTAGGTTAAATAATGAAAATGTCCATTTTTAGTGTTATCTTATTAAATTTTGGTAATGCAAGAGAACAAGACTTCGTGTTGTCCAATGAATCTTTTTTAAGAAAAAATTGATATTGATACCTTAAGTGGTTCAAAAACTAAAAATAAACAAATAGCCTATTTTGCTGAACATGAAGAAAATAATAACAAATAATAATGGAATATTCCTACCATGTTCCAATCCCTTATTTAATTGAATCTCACCTTGCACTTTTTGCTAACATGGCAAGGGTTGATTATGGGGGGTGCCAATAATGCTTATGTTTGTATGAATACAAGTGAATATGATACTAAAATAAAGACAAGTATATGCATGTGAACCCATTAATTTCAAGGATGGGATGCCTTGCTAACTATTACATGACATGTTTAAGGTGCTTACAAACCATAATATAAACCAATAAGGTGCCCATTTTCTTGTACATAATTGGCTTCCAATCAATGGTGTGCTAATGGTTGTTGCTTTGCTTTTAGAAAGAAAAACATTTGTACCTTTAGGCTATTGCCATATTTGTTCCTTTTATCCCACTTTAGTTTCCTCCAACCCTGTGTTGTTGTATTAATGGTGTTTACAAAGTTTCCTCCTTCCTTTCCCCTCTTGTTCTTGTTCCTTCAAGATATTATATTCCATGGTCTATTTTTAATGTCAATATGTGATGCTACGATGAATCTAGTGTAGGGTGGGTATTTGATTTTGTGAATGCCTACTAATTTTAGTTTCTAATATATCTCAAAATTTGGAAACTACTAGTTCCAAGTTTATGAAGAAATTGATTTTTTAAAAAAACCATCAATTCAAAGTTCTTTTAAAAACTTCAAAAACATTTGGCAATTCCATGGGTGAATATTTTACTTTTTCAATTTTTTGAAAACCATGGTTCTATATTAAAATTGTTCATTTGATTTTTAGAAAACTTTGATTATGAACCTTAAGAACCTCCATGATACCCAATAGGGGTTCAGTTCAATTTCTAGAATACTTGCCAAACATTAATCCAAACTAATATTGGGCAATATTCATTTTGTTGAAAACTATTGAATCTAGTTTTCACATAGGATTTGAAAAACTTGTTTGGTTCTTTTTTTTCTTAATCAAATTTTTATAGACTTGGGCATGGTACCAAAATTTGAAATTTGTATTAAATGGGTTTTCAAAATATCACTAGACTTCTCATAAATATTAACTTCTTTAAATTTTTTGTTTGTAAATGACATTTCTTAATATTAGTTTTAAAATTAACTAAGGAAAAATCCTTTCAATTTCAATTAATGATTCAACAATTCCTAACATTTGACAAGAAAGGTGTCAGGGACAAGACAATAATACAAACAATGAACAAAAATTAAATGATTTTATTAATGGGTGTTAGTCCTTTAGGGTGGCACAAAAACAATAAAGTATCCAATGGCTTTTGTATTTTGGAATACCCATGGGTTAGTTGCAAAATAAAGGCCATAATCGAGAAAAAAATTTAGTTTTAATGAATCCACATAACTTGTATTTTGTATAGTGACCAATTAGGGGACCACAATTCAATAGATGCATGGTGCCTCTTATTATCTCGAACAAGTATTTCACAATATTCAAGAAGGAATAAGGAAAATACCACATTGGACTACAAGAAAATGTGACTTTTCAGAAGGTCCAACTTGACTAAAATGTCCACATTGACCAAGGGGAATGGTCGTTTTGATTAAAGGCGTAAAGCATGAAAAACACGAATTACTTTTGATTGAAACATTTGACTAAAGTGACTTTTTTAATCACGCAACAAACTAAACATCTGTTAAAAAAGGTTAGAGGTCCACGAAGATGACCAAGGCTTAGTCAAATTGACCACATTCAATAGCCATTGTGATTTACAATTAGTCAAAATGGCCAGTCTAATTTGGCACTTAATCAAATCAACCATATTAATTTGTCTATTTCACCTACAAGTTTATTTTGCTTAGGGTACATACCAAACTTAAGTTCATAGCTAATAGGCCTTAAGTTAGGCATATTACACCTAGTAGGTACTTATAAAATTTAATATGATACATACATGTTACTTTTAGGCACATATAGGTACTTAAACTTAATACATTAATTAACTTATATTTAACAATTGATAGTTAATATTCCATAATTTATGATTAATATTTTATATAATTAATTAGTCACCAAATAAATGTTAATTAATAATCAAGAACTAATTTATCCATCAAGTTGTTAATTGATTAATTACTATTATTGAATTATTAATTTTATCTAATTTTTTTGGTTAATACTTGATAGTAATTTACAATATTTAATGGTAGTCAATATAAAATTATCAATAATTATTAATTCATATTAATTAATTAATCAATAATCAATCACCAATAATTTAAATTTTAAAAATCAATCATTAATAGTATATTATTATTATTTATATTTAAATATTTAGTAATTAATGGGAAATAATAAACTATTAATCTTTTATTTTATTTTATTTTATTATTTATTATAATTGATAGTAATTAATCAATCATTGCTTTTTATTTTTATTAATTATTTATTAATTGAGTTAATGGTATGTATTAGCCTACTAGGTGTAAGTACCTACATGTTATCTAAGTAGATACTTGGTACATGGTATAACCTCCTACTTAAATATGTAATACAAAAATATTGAAGTTCATTGATGAATGTTACAGTATGTACATCAAAACAAAAAGTTCAATCAAGTTTATTACAATATGTTAACAAATTATTTCAATTTTTGAAGTGGTAATCCAATGGTAAAAATTTGATTCCCCAAAGTGGAGGTGAGGAGTTCAAGTCCTCGCACATACAACATTGGTTACCTAAACTACCTTGGCTTTATGTGGCTTAAATAACTAACTTAGGTTGCCTAGACAAGTAGGTCTAAAGGTGGCCACCTAGCTTAAATTAAATAATGCAAGTGGCTAAATTTATATATATATGTTATGATTATTTAAAAATAAAATCATATATAATTACTATCAAAATATTGTTGATGAGTAAAAACAACAGTAAAAAAATTCAATAAAAAAAACCAACCAAAAAGACCCAATTAAAATGGCTTGGTCCAAAATGACTTGTCCAATATGGCACCTTGTTCAAGTTGGATAGGGGTCATTTGGGATACCTATTGAGCAATTTTTCCAGTAAAAAAACCCTTGTTTTCTTGTAATCCACATAAATCAACAAATTGGTCATTATGGCACTGAACCAATAAAGTTTTTATTTGAAAACTTTATAGGATGTTAGTACAAATCATTTTGAATAGATAAAGAGGTGACACAATGTCATAGATTACAAAAAGGGGCATTTTGAAAGGTGGATAATTTTTTCAATTCAGTCAAATTGTAAAGATTATAGTGGGTTGTTGTTGATTCTATTAGGGCCAATGCACATATATATGTTACCTATTCATGGCTTAATTTGTTGCACAAAGTGATTTATGTAACATATTATTTTCGTATGATGCAATGAAGGTGTGATGTTTTGGACAAACGTAAAATACCTATAAAATACCATGCAAAACCAATTGCATCTAATTCACCTTTTGAAATCATGATTTTCTTATTGTGCTTAATTTTCCATTTAAAACAATGTTATAATCATTTTTAAATTGTTATCATTTTGAAATTTCCATAAAAAAACTACAAAAGTTACTCAAGATATTATTTTTATGTCGCCTTAAAGGATTGGCACCCTACTTAAACAAAGCATGATGCAAGTTAGACATACATGTTAAATTAAGAGTATAAATTAAGGCCACAACTTGCATTGACAAAATATAAGGATGGTGCACTTAACCCTTCTATTTATGTTATATGGAATTTTTTATAAGTTCACCTTCTAGAAATTCGTGCCTACTAATCCTTCTACAAACCTTCACTAACCATGTCTTTTAATTAAAACTACTACCAACCATGTTTTCTACAAGTTTTTGTCAACTATGTATTCTAGAAACTTATGTGAATCATTTTTCTAAAAGTTTCCTTGAACCAAGTTTTTAATAAATTTCTATTGATAATTATTTTAGAAGGTTACACTAATTAAGGGGTCAAACCTATAACTAGGAGCCAAGGGGATTACTTTGGAAAAGGACTGCATGTTTTTTTTCCCAAAAAAACGTTTACATGCAAATGAATTTTTGAATGAATTTTTTTGTAACTTGTTCCAAAAAATATTTAAATGTTCCCCAATGCATCACATTTTTTTTGTTAGTCATTATTGAATAAATATGAATCTTTAAAAGTGTATAGACTCCTTACATATTCATGTTTCATCTTGAAAAATGATAAAAAATTTAATTCATCACCAAAAATTAAAAATTCAAATTCTTTAAGTTTATTATACTCTAAGCTATAACTTTTCTTCATACATCATGTACATTATAACCCATTTATATGTGGTAAAGGACTCTTGAAGCTCTGAAATTTTGAAGTAATTTCGAAACATTTTTTGAATTTTTAAAGTTTTAAAAAGTTTTAAAATACGATTGATTTTTGAATGTGGCTAATATGTTCTTATCATCTATATATTTTTCAATGAAAATTCTTTTATTATATGAGTCCTTTTGATAGTTCTTTGCAAAATTGACTCCATTTAATGCAATAGGTGTACATTTTCAAACGTTCTAAATTAAAACCAAAACTTAAAATTGGATTGAATGAATTTTTACTTTAAGTTCCTTGACATTTATATGAGGGAAAAATGACTAATTTGCCATGATTACTATGGTTGTAAATGGTAATAAAAAAATGAATGTCTGATTTTGACTAATTATCTCTAACATCCAACGCCCTTTTTGGCTCTTAGTTACGTGTTTTGACCCTAAGTCCTTTAAAAAGTTCTTTTAATGTTTGTAAAAAAATTTATACATATTTTTTGGATCTTCTTAAAAACTTTTCAAAACTCCTAAGCATAGTCCTTAAGGATCTTTTTATAAACTTCTTTTGTGATTAATGTAATAACATAAGGGGAAAAAAAGGAAACATTGATTCATGTGTCTCCCACCATTGAAGAAAATATTGATGCCTTTCACATCCACTTGGTACTATTTGAAAATGAAAAGTTTCATGTTGACAAGATCTTTTTTTGCTAGTTCGTTTGTATTTGCAATTTGCTCAAAGGTATCCAAATGATAATCTTCATTAAGTCTTTGGTCAACAAAACTACTTTCAAACTCTACCAAGGGATGCAAATGTTGATGGTCAGGTAAATGCACAATATGGTGGCTCACTTTTGTTGGCATGTCCATTTTTGCAAGGTGTCCTTTCCTTGGACACTATTAATGAATAATATAATTTACATTTAGTCAATTGGCACCTTGTAACAACTTGCTTATGAAGAGACCTATGTAATTGAAGAAAAAAAAAATACACTCATTTTTAACAATAGACTTTTGAAGTCAAAAAATATGAATTGGTTGGCTAATTGGAATAGTAGAAAATTAAAAGGTTCATATTCAGTTTCATCTCAAATTATTTATAATGTCTTAGTATATGGTGTAAAATGAAATGATAAATTTTTATGTGAAATCCTTCCTTTAGAAATCATAACCAAATTTTAACTAAGGATTTTTTATGGCCAAAATTGAAACATATTTTCATAAGTTCTTAACATTGTTGTCTATCCTCAAATTTTAAAACAATAAAACTAAAAGGTATAAACATTTGGAATATTTATTTCAAGTCCTATTAATATGGATATTATTGCTTTTGTTACATGGATTTTTACCTTTTAACCAATGGTATGATAAAATGGATTTTTTTTGATTATTTTTTTCTTTAAAAATGAACCATCTAATAATGCATTTTCCTAGAATTCCATCTAATAAATATGTCAAACTTCAAGCCAAATATTTTTTGGTAATTTCAAACAATTTAATGGCGATAATATGTTTTGACTACCAATTAACTCCCACCAAAAAATTAATAACCAAAGCAAACACATCATGGATTCCTTTTGGCATTCAAAAATCAATTGTAAATTTTACCAAGGTTGATAGAACATATAATTTATTAATATTTTCCATTGAACATGATAATAAATATTATGAAAATTACCTTTTTGAACTTGGAAATGAATTCTTGGACATAGTTATTGAATGCTAGACACTTAAACCAAATGTTTTCCACAAACTACATAGGTAAATTGTTTTTCACAATCAAGAGACCAAGCTCTTTGAAAAGTTCTTTCTATTACACGTCATCCTTTATGAAAGAATATAAACATATTCTTTGTTATTGAATTGTTCACTTCCTTTTCAAATGTTTTTGCAACAATAACATGGTTTGCATCCACATTTTTTTTCAATGATGTTATTTTTTTTTCTTATAATATGAAATTAATCCCTTTTTTGTTTGCATTTCTAAATTTGATATATCAAGCAAGGTTCTAAAAACCAATGTGATGTGTCATTTTCATGTTGGTTGTCACATCGGTGTTAGTTTGAATGCATTGGTTTTTGCAATGATCTCAACACATAGGTTAACATTTACATAGTAAATTTTTTGGAACATTTTTTATTCCTATTGTTTACCCATGGGCCATAATTAATGAACACGTATTTAATAACCTCATAACTAACACATGTCAAGATCATTTGCCACATGGAAAATATTGACAAAGTGATTTTTGGCTAGATAGGTCACCCCATGTCTAGATTGTGACCGAAATGATCCGTTTTCGATCGCAAGGTACATGACACCCTATTTAATTTGCAACTAAAATTGGACAAGTTTAGTCACAAGTTAAGCAAGTTTGGTTGTGAAATAAACAAGTCACCAAACCTGTCCATTTTCAATTACATTTAGTTGCAAGTCCTCAACTTAATTGCAATAGTGTGTTGTTTTCTAACAAAAAGGGGAATCAAAATTCAAAACATGTGTTGATTGTCTTTGAGGAAAGAAGAAAAGAGAAGAAAATGTGGTACCTTATAAGGTGCCATTCCCACCCATTAACCTCACTTTTCTCTTCAATGTGTGAGGACTGTCATTGTTTGAGCAATCATTATTTTACATTTAAAAGAAAGTGGTGGGTTTTTGGGGACTAATGAGGCCCAAATTCTTCAATTTTTTGACAATTTGTATCAGATTTCATTGATTTGGCCTCCTTAAAGTTCACCATATCACTCTCAATAATTTTTTAAATTTACATTATAACTAGTTGGTCCCTTTTGGGACTTGGAGTGGAGGTAATGCCCACCTCGACCACCTACTATACTTATGACAATGCCAAAAAATGGATAGTTATTGAATTCCTTTTATTGTCAATGTAATTAATGACTATCACAATAATTCAAGGGCTATTAAAGGAAGGTACCAAGAAAAAAATTTTATTGTGAAGGTGCTTGTGGCCACGTGGCACTCTGAAATTTCAAATTGCATTTTGAGCCTTTAGGCCTACCTCCACTTAATATATAAAATCAAACTGAAACCAAAACCTTTCCTATTAGGATTTTTAAATTAATAATAAACATATAATAATTAGAATAATTAGAATTTTAAAGACATGATGGCAAACTCAAAGGATGAACACAATGACCCAATATCATGAATGCAAGGGCAAAGGCCTCTTCCAAAGAAATGAGCAAAAGGTAAGAGGCATAATGCGAGTACAAGTTAGCCCAACCCACACATGGACGAAGTGGGTTTTTTTGGCCAACACTTCAAGGCTTCACATATGACAGCACCACTTGTCCAATCTACTTCAACCCATACAGGCCAAAAGGGAGGTGGGTTTTGGGCACATGTGCCCACATGTACCATCTTCAATGCATCATTCCTTTCATGGTGCAATATATGTAGGCAATGTGTGTTGTGTCGAACATTATTCCATGGGCGATTTTATGCAATGTTCAACCTAGAACATTGCATGCCACTGCATTGGGAATATAATGTTGAAAATGCACCCAACTACAAAAGGAAGTGAGGGACCACCCTTGTATGGAAATAGCAACATGGTGTGCATGCGCTAAATTTTGTGATGACCTTTGTCAACTTCGAAAAAACACTACCATGCATGGTCATTATACCTTACTATGCCTTGTACCTAGACCCAAATGATGGATGCAAAAAAATTTCTTGCCAAGTGGCAAAGGGATATTGGGATGGGATGTAAGAGCAATTCCATTTTAGAACATATCCAAACGACAATTGGTTCAACTTGCAAAAAGTTGTTTGTAGGAATGTTTTCAATATGGAAGAGTTGCTTAAGTTCTATGTGAATCAATTAAAGAGGACCTCCAATTCCATGGTTGGCCTTTGTATGAAATAGTTCAAGATGTTTTGTTCAACCATATTGCCCCCATATGTTCTAGTTCCTCCAAGGGTTAACATAGGTCTATTGGTTACAAGAGATTTTAGCCAAAGATTTTGAAACCACAACTTGTAATTTCTCATGACAATTAGTTTTACAATGGGGGGAAGGTAATAGTAAGGGGAATGTGAATGAATGAATCACCATTAGAAGTAAACTCCCATTTAGAATAGGGTTGCAAGGTCCAACCACTCTATTAGGTGCCACACGTGCCCTCTTAGACCACTACTTTATTCTTAAAATCTTCTTTGAATATTTTTAATACGTTTTTCAAAACAATATTTAAAATATTTGAAGTTTTCTTAATACTATTATGTTAAGGTGTATATTAAAAAATATCCAAAAATGTCTTTAAAAAATATTTTCAAATTGTGTTTTTAGTGTCAAAACCATTTTAAGTTGCTTTTATACAACTTTTAAGCAATGGTTACAAGAGGTTGAAAATCCATATAAGTATTTTTCATTCATTAGATTGATTCCAAATTTTTATGACATGTACATAATGTATTCACAATAAAATTTTATTAAAAAATATTTTATTTATTATTATTATTATTGTACAATCCAAAATTCAAAAATTAAAAAGTGGTTACGACTACTTTTGGTACATGTTAATATGACTGCACCTTGCACCTATATGGGTTTAAGGTTATTTGGTTGCCATTGCCCACATTATATGATTGTACATATCATTTTTTTATATGACCAATTTTTTGTTGTGTTGAGTTTCATTTTTTCCTATTGTTGATTTCCATATTTCTTTATGAAAAAATAAAGAATTGGAAATTCTCATTTGTATCCAAATTCATTATTTTATAATGAATTACACATACCCTTTTTCATGTATAATTTTCTTATATTCTAGGTACTTCATTTCTCATAAATGTAGTTTATTATTCTTCTAGTTTTGCACTTAGCCACCTTCATTGAACCAACCTCCCAAACTAGATAGGGGCCTTGGCCAAAAATTTAGTCACACCATGGACAAGAGCCACATCCAAAAGGACTTAGGTCTAGGATGCAATCAAAATTTGGTCGCAAGTTAGAAAAAGGCTTTAGTTGAAAGGACCCAAGTCCAAGTTAGGACCTAAATCTAGTTGCAAGTTAGACAAAGGCCATAGGGTGTAAGCAAGATATTTTGTACATACTTACTACCTTGTTTTCTACTTGAATATACAAAAAACACTCTTTTAATCTTTTAACCTTTCTTTAGCATTTCAAAACAAATGAAACTTTTAGTTTTTTTCATGGGCATCTCTAGCCTACTTTTAGCTTCTCAAAGGAATTTGTGTCATATCATTTGGATTTGAAAAAATACCCAAAAGTATCCCCAACACTTACATCATTTTTTAGGGGTTGAAGATTATTTTAATTATGAAAAAAAACTCCATTAACCAAAAAAATTATATTATAATGTTCATGACATCAATATTGAGGTGCTTAAAAAAAACCAAATACTTGCAAAAAACATTTTATCTACTTTCAAGTACTTGTAAATAGTTTTTAGAAAACATAATTTTACAATTTAGTTTTTTGAGTTCATGCAAACAAGAGTTAAAAAATAATGTACCCAAAAATAATATTAATATCCCCATAAAACCATCTATTGTATTCCTTTTATTTAAAGACCCTAGTATTTTTTGCTTACATTACTTTTTGTGTATACTTTACCATGTTTTCACCCCATAGTCAAAAGGACTTAGGTCTAGCTTATAACTGAATTTTAGTCACAATCTAGATAAGGGTTGTAATTAAAAAGACATGTGTCCAACCTAGGATCAAATTTTTCTCATAATTTAAATAGGAATCACATCTAGAAGGACCTAAATGCATCATTTGATCACATTTTGCTTGTAATTTAAACATGGGTTGTAGCCAAAAGAACCTAGGTTTAATCACACTTTGGTCATAATTAAACAAGGGTCATAGCCAAAAGGATTTAAGTCCAACTTGTGATCGAATTTTGGTTGTAAGCTCAATAGGGGCTACAACCAAAAGGACCCAAGTCCAACATGTGATTGAATTTTGGTTGAGTAAGTTGGACAAGGGTTACATAATCTATGGATGTGAATGTTAAAGGTGAGTCATGGATTATAATACCACAAATTGTTAAGCTTTAGTTCCATAGTTTTGCTTAATATCAATGATTTAAATCTTGATAAACCTCCAAGTAATAATTATCAATAGTTGAATTAACCTTTGGATATTTCAACATAGAAGACTTTTTTATTTAAACTGATGCAAGGCTTAGTTAACTTTAGGACCTAGTAAACCTTTTTAAGTGCAATATCCTTTTACGTTGTAAAGAAAGGAAGGGGGATGTAGAATTAAATGTGATTTATTAATATATTGAGAATGCAAACCCATAATTAACATAATCGCCATGACAATATTTAGTTAGTCTATAAAATAATCTTTAGGCACGAATGATGTACTTAAAAGATTCCTAGGATGCAATCCTAATACATCTTTATTTAGTCTTCACTTCTATTAGACTTTTATATAGAATCAAAATCAAACTTAAGTATTAACATTTCCACTTGAGTGGCCTCAGGTGAATTACAACTTAGTAAACAACTTTAAGGGGATAGATCACAATTGCAAAAACTCCAGAATGCAACGAATGGTGCGAGCGAGGTATTCAGCTCGATGTTCCATGGAAAGGGGGTTGATTGGGCCTTATAACCAACGATAATGGCCATCACTAGGAACCCAAGTTCAATAACAAAGATGAACATTGTCGTCTTCACATTAACACTCTTCAAACCGTTCTGGTGCGGCTCCATAAGCAGGAACAAATTATAAATAAATTATTAAGGCATGTGGGTTAGGAGAGAATTGATGATCCCATGCCGAACGATTGACTTGAATGCGCACCACTTTTTTGGATGGTTCTTCTTCGCATGAACGTAGAGAGACATTCATAACAAGCGGTGCTTCTTCAAGCCCTTCCTTTTCTACTAGTGAAATTGGAGGATTCAAGGGCGTAGCAACATCATTCGCCATGACTAAATTCTCACTTGCATTAACAAAAACTAAGAAGGTAGTAAAAACAATGGGGTACTTGCATTCAAAAGGGGTTGAGGCTTTTTATTTAACAAATTAAGGTAGGCGTAAGGTGTGGGAGTGACGGCAAAACCTCATGAAAACTAGAACATCCTAGATCTAATGGATTCATCGAACCCTAATTTTGACAGTGGATCTAGAAGTATGTAAGGGTTTTTGGTGATGCAAATTTTAATTCCAATTTACTATGTATTACATAGTTAATTAATGCATGGAAAAATAAATAAATAAGGGATATCAAAAGAGTAAATTGTACGTGAGGATGTTACTTAAACTATGAAATTGATTTAGTTAAGTAAGGACTCAAGGATGTTTATTTGTTACTACCGATAAATTGTCCTAGTAGTTAGTTACTTGAAATAATTAGGATGAAGAAGTAGGATGTGAAGGTCAATGAACGGAAAAGATAAGGATCAAGTTCAAGAACCTCATCAAGATATCCAAAATAAGGGGAAGGATGAGTCATGAAGATTGTCATCTTATTTGATTGGAGGATGGAATATTTTTTGTGTTTCATTGGGCCCAAGAATTTTCATCCTAAAATCAATTAGAGGGCAAATCATTCTCAATTCTCATTGGTTCTTAAAGGATGAGGAGGCCATTGATTGGATGGGAAGATTTTGAAGTTTCCATTGAACAAAGGAACAAGCTCAAGGAAAGGTCATGGAGATTTACCAAGGGAGAGAGAAGTATCTTGTGTTGGGGGAAGGGGAAAGGAAAAGAAGGAATGTGTGAGGAAAAGATTAATTCTTATGTGTGGAAAGGTGTTGTTCATGAAAAATGTGTGTGCAAGAAATAAGCATGGAAGGATTTCTATGACAAAGCCTCTGGAGTTTTATTTCAAATAGTTGTTCCTCCCAAATCCATTGTTGGATTTGGGTCAAACGTAAAATAGTTTTTGTTTAGGAGGTGTAGAAGGTTCTCTCCAAATTTCAACATCATCGGATTTGCTGTCAGGGAGTTACACTTGTCGGGGGTAAAAGGTGTTTATAGTGGAGTTTATGGAAGGATTTCCATGACAAGACCTCTAGAGTTTTATTTCAAATAGTTGTTCCTCCCAAATCCACCATTGAATTTGTGTCAAACTTAAAATAGTTCTTGTTTAGGAGATGTAGAAGGTTTTCTCCAAATTTCAGCATCATCGGGTTTGTTGTTAAGGAGCTACACTTGCCGGGAGTAGAGGGTGTTTATAGTGGAATTCATGGAAGGATTTCCATGACTAGGCCTCTGGAATTTTATTTCAAATAGTTGTTCCTCCCAAATCCACCGTTGGATTTGTGTCAACCTTAAACAATTCTTGTTTAGGAGGTGTAGAAGGTTTTCTCCAAATTTTAGCATCATCGAGGTTGCTGTAAGGGAGCTACAATTGCCGGAAATAGAAGGGGTTGAAATTGTCTATTTTTTTCCTCAATCTAAGCAAAGTGATTTTTAGTCCCAAGGCTTAACTCTTGATCAAAATAAATAAATAAATAAAAACTTATAAGATTTTGTAACATGGTTCTTTTTTAAATTAGCCCTTTTCAAAAATCCAATGCATGTTAGATTAAGAGGTTGTATATAAATTTTATGACAAATGGAACAAAAGGAGTTCAACCATCAAGGTGACATTGAATGAACATCAACATAATGCCCCTTCACATTCCATCATGGTGAGTTATGATTCTCCCACAATGTCTTTGTATCTTTCAAGTGAACAGAACACATTAGATTCTTAGTGAATTTCATTGCATTACATTGAACCACCTTACTTGTTAGACTACAACTACATAGTAATTCCATTTCCAAGCGGGTTTTGTGAATGCATATCTTCATGTTGAAAGTGTGCAAGAATTCCTCACAGTGTCTATGGTATCACTATAAGATAAAGTGGGCAAATGTGTGTTGTCACCATAAAGTAGAAGGGGGTTGAGTTTATTAGGATTGAATAGAGGATAATTTGAATTAATTTTCATGGCAAGAAACTAGGAATGACATTGGAGGAGTTTTAAATTTGGAAGATCATTTTTTTAGTAATTTTTAAAATTTGTTCAAGTTAGAGTAAAAAGAAAATACTTGATGGAGAAAAAAAATTTAAAAATTATGTTGTACTTTATTTTGATTTGATTATGTTTTAAAATTTAGATATGGATTCTAGAAATTTTTTGTTCGTTTAATTTTTTAATTTTTTATAGTGTGTTGTTATTATAAAATTTGAATGTTTAAATAATGATTTGTTCAAGTACATAATCAAAGATTAGAATAGTAGAAGAAGTTTAACACTTAGCATTTGGTGACCATCCTTGAAAATGAATTGGGGCAGAAAATTCAAAATTCTATGGATTGATTTTACTTTTAGTTGTTTTTTTTATAAGCACAAAAAGGTTATTATGTGAAATTTTTGTTTTCTCTAGTTTTATAGATTTAGAATTGGTTAAAAAGTTATTAGAATTTCAAATATGAACGTAATAACTATTGTAAATATTTAAATATGTAACAATTTTTTTACCAAGAAGAGCAATGGAATGGGGACGAAAATGAGTTGCATGGTGACCCAAAGTATATAGGGATAATTAGACCAAGTTACAATTTGACAGAATGAAAAAGAAAACATAATAAAAATGGGACCACAATTGTTGAGGAGGTAGCACAATTTCACACTCTAGAAAGAATATAGTATATTATGTAAAAACACCCATGACAAAAGAATGGTTTGTAGGGTACAAGATGATGTTTACAACAATTATGGAACCTGGAAAAACATTTATTGGTAGAGCAATGAGGTGACCCAATATCCAAAAGAAGTTATCGTTGAAGGTACTACCTTTGAAAGTTGAACCAAAAGGATGGAAAAACAATGCAATCAAGGTTACTCGTGTAAATATGCAACGAAATGTACAAGAAAAAAAAGAAATGAATCTATCATTTTGAAAACAAATATGAAGAGGTACTACATGTCCATAGGAGGTGCAAAAACGGTGAGATAAGATCAATAGATAGAGGTTTTGCTTGGCAATCTGGTTCACTTTAATACCATCACCCCCTAACAAGTGAAAAGAAAACTTGTACAATGACGAAGTTGAATAGGTGATATTATAATATGTTGATTTTATATTTTAAACAAAGGAATAAACTTTTGTAATTGAAGCAATGTACCAAGGCCAAAATATGGTTGGGGTGCCAAAAAGGATCATTTCCTTTTGTATCCAATGGACCCCCTCATTTAAAACATGTTGTTGTAACTTAATGGCACATTCATATTGAAAGTTTGATTTTCTTCATGGATAGATACAATATTAAAGTATTATTTTATGCTTAGCATGTCAAATTTGAATAAGTTTTAGGATTCCTACCAAGTCCTGGAAAAAAATCTAGGACTTTGTCTACTAAGAAAAAATAAAATTCAAAGACTCATAAGGAATGTTTAAGCAAATTTTTTTGGCCCAAGATTCATACCATAAACACCTTGGGTACTAATGTACATAAAATGTATAAGTGTGACAAAAACCAAGTGCCCTATTAGAATGTAAAAAACTTTAAAATGTTGGGTAATTGATAAAACATGGCCCACATTGGATAAAATTTACTATTGTTACTCTCATAAGTGAAAATAATAGATATTCTAAATGCCTATACAATTTGGAACAAAATTATTTCATTTGACATGAAAAAAAAACGGGAAATCAAAGACAAGTCATAGAAAAAATGAAGAAAAAGGTGAATTTAAGTCCTTAGGAGTGAGTCTTTAGTGTTCCTAAGGGGGTACCCCAATCGTGCTTTGACCCACTAATCAAGGATGGAGATAAGAATTAAGTATAACATCCACCAATAATAGTAACCAATGCATGAATTAATGCAACAGCCAATATCAATGTCTTGCAAAACAATGAATTCAAGGTTAGGTAAAGTCGGCAAAACATGCTACTTGGAAAATGAGTATGAACTTGAAGTTTTTGGGACATGTCAAGTGGTTGTTTATGCTTGCTTCATATTCTACAACACATCATATTTTGCAACCCCTAAATGAATTAGGTATAGAGGAACCACATCTTTCAAAAGTGAATGACTTATAAACTTGTCAAAAACCTTATGTTAGATTTCAAGATGAACATTTTTTAATTGACTAATAATGAACAAAACCATAAATGTCTTACAACATTTGCAAAAAAAATTTGTGATTTTCAACCATTGGAATCTAGGATGTGTGCAGCTAAACTTGACCTAACACAATGATCTAACCATTACTAGAATTGCAAGTTTTTCAAACTGGGTTTTCAAACCAAAAAATACCCCAAAGTGACAACAGTAAAAAAACCCTTTAGTTTTTTAGGACAAATCAATTTTAACAAGTTTAAGATGATTGGGACGGTTTTTTTTACCAACCTTAGGTTGGTGCTTTTGACCAAGTTTTTTGACCAATAATCTTTTTGACCCATGGTCAAATTTGACACATTGTAAGGTTATTTTAATGTCCCATGTGTCATCATGTGATACAAGCATTATTGGTCAAATCTTGGTTTACCACATGGCATACGACCATAAGGTTGCCACATGGCATATGGCCATGGGGTTTGCCATGTGGCATATGGCCATCACATTTTCCATGTGGCATATGGTTATAACATTTGCCATGTGGCCTACCACGTGTATCTACCTACCTACCTACTTTCCTACAATCTACATACCTACATATAGGTTGAACAAATCTACCTACTTACCTATGTAGGTACCTAGCTAGTTTAACCTGCCAACTTAAGTAGGTAGGACCTAGCTACCAACCTAGGTAAATAGGGGAACTTCCAACTATGTTGGTAAACAATGTGAAGGATGTTTCAACTAATGGGTCATTTTTGAAATATTCTTGGCATCTAAGGTTCTTTAGTTGGCACATAGTCAAGACATTTACTAATGTTCAACTATTTTTGTTGATAAAATGTACTAGAGGATGGAGGAAATACAGTCATATTTGCAACTATTTCTTTCAATTAGGTTAAACACTAATAGGCAACTTTAATTTTATACATATAATATTGTAACATTTATTTAAAATTATGATGACATTAAATTACATGTAAATTCTATTTGTATAAATGAATGGTTTTTTTTTGTGCATATAAATATTAAATTTTAATTTCAAAATAAAGTTTAGGAAAATTTTAATTATATATTAATATTAATGTTTCTGTTCAATACACATATAATTTATTATTTTTATGTAGATAATTACAACATATCAAATAATGATACATAATTAATAATATTGTGCAACTATAATGCTTATTCATTTTTATACACATGATATCTTAATATTTGTTTAAAATTATGATAGAAACTCATTTAACACTAATGTACCTTATGTCATTGGCCAAGTTTGAATGCATTCAATTGAGTTTTCCTTCCAAACCTTTTTTTGTAATTTGTTTGAATTTCCAACAACAATACATACTCACAAAAAATTCAATAATATTATTCACATTTTAGGTCTCTACAAAATCAACTTTATTAAATCAAACTTGGTGAGGGCTTTCCAACAATACCAAGAACGCCCCCAAATTCCAATATAATTTTCAATCTTCATTTTTCAAAAAATTCAATGAAAAAATGATTCAATAATCAATAGATTCCACACTGTAGCTCCAAACATTTTAAACCAAGTTGTTGCACCTCTATTCATTGAGAAGTTTTTGATGATAAGTTCCATAACATAACCTAAGACACCATGCTTTGGGAGATAACACGATGAAAAAATAAAGCAAACTACCTTCCTTCATGGATAGAAGTAACATGTGTTGTTGGCCCCAAGTGTGAACACACTCAATTCATTTTCCTTTCTAAACCTAATTTGTTGTAATTTGTTTGAATTTCAACAACAAAATTCATTCAAAATTCAATATTGTCCACACTTTAAGCATGAAAATTATGAAATAAATTTTATACAATCTAACTCGATGAATAGTTTCCAACAACACCAAATACACCTTTGGATTCGAATAAAATTTGTATTTATGATTTTATTAACGTTTATTCAAAAAATGGTTCAATAATCAATAACCTTTACATTGTAGCTCCAAAAAATTTCAACCCAAGTTAGTGCACCCCTATTCAATGTTAGGTTTTCAAAGATATCAATAGCATTATATGAAATAATTTGGTTTAGGAAATTTCAACATGATAGAATGAAACAAAACAAATTATCTACCTTCATTAATAAATTATGTGTAAATTATCTTTGTATAAAATGAATGGTTATGTACAATGCAAATTTTTTTGTGCATACAAATATTAAAATTTAATTGAAGGAAATTTAATGAAATTATGAAATATAAATTTGTAATAATGTGCATGTTCAATACACCTAATTATTATTTATATGTAATTGAATTTTAGTTTACAACATATCAAATAATGATACATAATTAATATTTTTTGTGAAACTCTAATGTTTATTAATTTTTATAGACATGATATCTCAATATTTGCTTTGGATTGCAATAAAATTCATTAAACATTAAATTACACGTTATTTGTGCAAATGAATGTTTATGTATGATGCAAAAAACATTTGTGTATATAAATATTAAAATTTAATTTCAAAATAAAATTCAAGGAAAATTTGAAATATGAGTATGTAATAATTTATGTTCAATATATGTAATTTATTATTTCTTTGTAAATCAAATGTTAATTTACAAAAAATCAAGTAATGATACATAATTCATAATTTTGTGGAACTTTAACGTTTGTTTTTATTTTTATATGTATGATGTTTTTATATATTTTTAAAATTACAATAAAGATTCATTAATTATTAAGGTACATGTAAATGTTTTTTGTATACATGAATGATTACATGTATGATGACTTTTGTTTTGCATATAAATATTACACTTTAATTTGAAAATAAATTGTAAGGAAATTATGAAATTTAAGTCAACTTAATAATGTGTATGTTCAAATGCATAACTTATTATTTCCATGTGAATTTACTTTTACTTTACAACATATCAAGTAATGATACTTAATCAATATCTTTTTGGAATATGTTCAACACATGTGTAATTTATTATTTCCATGTAGATTCAATTTTAGTTTACAACATATCATGTAATGATACATAATTGATTTTTTTGGAATTTTAATTTTTGCTATTAGTTCCAAAAATGTTTTCATTTTATTATATTTATTATATTTATTTATTTATTTATGATTAAATTATAATAATGTTTAGAATGACATGTAAAGATACTTAATAAATTATCATATAATTTCAGAAATTATATTTATTTAACACCACTATACTATAAAATATTTTTTCTTATTTAATATTTATTATACTAGGTCATTTAATATTTCCAACAAGTTAGATAAAAATAAAAATAAAAATAGTTAAATAACTAGCCTAATTTAACTACTAGCTACAATATTATTATTATTGTTTTGTTGTAATTGTAGTCAATTATTAATTATCACAACACTACAATAATTATAATAATTAAAATTCATTTAAAATTTATTATTGAATATTTATTTTAGTTAAGTCTTTGTTTTATGAAACGTTAATAAAAATTTATAATGAATTTGGAATTTTAAAAATATTCAATAATAATCAATTATTTAATAGATAAATACATTTAATTACTATTTTTAAAAATAATCACCATATTATTTAATAAATTATGATAATATGTTTGATTCTTTAATTATACAACTATACAATTAAAATAGTTGATGAATAATTATTATAAGTAATTAAGGTAATTAATTAGACCTAGGCCTAACTAAGCTTAAACTAATCTGTACAACTATTTGAATTGCAATTAGGTTGTAATTGGGTTACAATTAAGGTAGACAACCTAACACCAAATGATACTCTATCACTAAACATTTTCAAGTTTTTTTTCATTTCAAAACCAAATTGAACATTTTTCATGTCATTGGAAGCACAAAACAAAGAGCTACAAATGTTTTTTAAACCTCAAAAGCAAAGGAACAAAACAAACAACATAGGAAAAGAAAGAGTGATATTTTGTCTCTAGACCCCCCTTATTTCTAGCAATTATATCTTTATCATTTCTCATTCAATTTGAACGATTTCAAAGGCTACATATGTGCTATCTCAAAATCTACAAAATTTGTTTAAAGTGAAAAGTAAAAAAGACAATAGTTGAAGAGTTTAAGCTTCAAAATCATACTAAAAACTTATGAAAAAAACCAAACACAACCCCCTTCACTTTGAAAGGCATATCTTTTTCATTTTCGATTAAATTGTAGCATTTTTTACAGATTTGGATATGCAAGGTGGAGGTAATATCTACAAATTAGTTTCATAAGTTAGTAATTTGATCATTTATAGTTAATATTTAAGAATTACCAATTATTTAATAATTTATTTTGTTAAATAGTTAATTAAAAACCTAATTATTTTTTATTTTATTAATTGATCACTAGAATTTCAAAAGGTTTATTTTTAAAAGTAAAAATACCGGTTTTATTCAAAATAGTTTAATAAATAGAAATTTATGATATTTTATAAGTAATTGCCAAATAATTAGATACATTAAAAAAATTTAATGAATAATTTGTGAATTGATTAATTAAATCATTATTTCTAGAAAAACTAAGTACCTATTAAATACCTAGTACCTACTTAGCTTCTCACCTAATTAATAGTTAGGTATTTAATTACTATATATTTAAAATACTAAATAACTAGATCTTTAATAAGTAGTAGGTAACTATTAATTAGGTAGGTAGCCACTAAGGTTGATGTTTAGTTAATTACTAGATACCTACCTGCTAGTTACTAACTAACAATAAAAGTACCTAACTACATAGTTAGTACCTACCTCTAGGTACCGACTAGCTATTACTTAATATGTATTTTCTAGCTATTACTAGCTATTAAGTTTCTAGGTTACCCTAGGTGCATACCTTAGGTGCCACATTAAACATTTAATTAACCTTAGGTGGTTAGCCCTAGTTTAGCCAAACTTAGGCACCATGTATGCTAAATTAATTAATAGGTTAGCTACTAATTATTCCCCTAAGTTAGGATCATATAATAATATTATTAATCATTATAATTATTATAACTATAAAAATGTAATTAACCTAGCTTAAAACTAATTACAATAATATTTGAGAATTAAAATTATTACCTACTATTAGTTATTATAAACTATTAATAAGGTTAAATATTAATAATTATATACTTACTCTCTTTTCCTTTTTTTTGTTTTTGGATCCGTACAATTTTATTGATGACGGTGGATGACAAAGGGTGTTGAGATAGTCGTCAAGAGGTTTGTCATCATGCTCTAGGAGATTACAATTTCTTAACATAAAAGAAAAACATTTTTCTTAAAATAATCTCCTCCCCCCCACCCTTTGCTCCGTGTTGTGAATCCAACAATGCACATATGGATATGTGCAATATACTACTTACCTACTATGTACTTATAAGTACCATACTAGGTACTTACTAAATACCTAGTACTTACCTAACTACTTACTTAGGTAATAGTTGTCTACTAACTAGGTATTTAGTTAATTAGTACTTAGAGTACAAGGTAGTTAAGTACTTACTTAGTAAGTAACTAGGATTCAAGGTTAAGGTTTAGTTTAGTTTGCTACTAGGTACCTACCTACCTACTAATTACTAACGAGCTAGGTAATTAGTACCTACCTTTAGGTATCTACTAACTATTACCTAATAGGTACTTACCTAATACATATTAGGTACCCACATAATAGGTATGTTCTAACTATTATTAGCTAAATTAAATCTCTAAGCTACCTATGTTAAATATTAAATAGGTATTAGGTGGTCTAAGCGTAAGTGCCATTGTATTTAGCTATAAGCCCAACTTCGGTGCCACATACATTATGTTAGTTAGTAGGTTAGTAGCTATTAAACCCCTAGGTTACTTTTGTTAGGTTTTAGATAGGTACTAGATGGTCTAGGCCTAGGTGCTACCTTGTTTAACTTTAGCCCAACCTAAGTGCCACATATGCTACATCAATTAGTAGGTTAGGTTAATTGATAAGTTTAGTAAGTTAGGTTAATTGGTAGTAAACTAGGCTAGGTAAGTAGTTAGGTACTAGTTAAGTAACTAGGTTACTAAGTGTTAGTAGGTCATTGTGATTAATTTGCAATTGGGTTACAACTAGTTAAGTTGTAAATTGGTTACAATTAAGGTAGATTTGCCCATCACTAATTGGCGGCATGTACCAAACATTTATTCATATATTTTTCATCTCTTTTTCATTTTGAGTGATTTAACACTTTATGAGATCACTAAATTAAGCTCTACAATTCATGTTTGAACTACATAGACAAAGGAGTAATGAAGAAAGAGCTAGAAGAAAAATAATACAAAACACGTTTTTTTCAAGATACAAAATGCATTTTTTTCTTTTAGACCCCTTCAACTTTCAAAGCTCATATCTTTCTCATTTCTTACTCAATTTTAGCAATTTGAAGTGTTATGGGAATGCCACCTTACATTCTATAAATTAGTTTGGAACTCTAAAAGAAATAGAGCAATGTCCTAGAACTGTTTTGAATGTTCAAGAATAGGCTTCCAAGTGTCAAAGCACTGATTTGGCAGTGGATGAAGTTCATACAATGGGAAATTATAGTCAAAAATAACTTTTAACTATAATGGTGGAATCATTTCCAATTAAAATTGTCAAAAGTGGCTATTGTTGTGGTGTTGACACATGGTCGTCACTTTTGACTGCAATTTCATTTTTGATTCTTGTGGTAAATAATTGAAAAAAATAGATTGCAATTGAAAAAATAAATTGTAAGACAGGTCATTTTCAACTATAATTGTAAATTGGAAACATAGTCAAAAAAAGGGGGGTTTCCTAATAGTGTGATGATGCTCTTGACAACTTTCTTAGCCAAACCCATGTTCAAAGTCAATAAACCATTGTTCATCTTAGAACAAACCATGGATGTGATGTGGCAAAATATTCCTTGGCTTGTCAAATAAGATTTTACCATGTCATGGAATATTATGTGACATGGTAGAATATGTTGCCACATCACTTAATAATATCCACGTGGTAGAAGAATATATTAATAATATTCCATGACATGGCATGGAATATGCTTTAAGATTTTATTCTTGCCCACCGAGTAAGCTCACCTACTCATGTTCATTTGCTCATTCACTCGCTCGCTAATGTCATTGGATGGTTATGAGCCTCCTTGCCTCCTGCACGACCTACCATAGTTTGAAGTAGTTGATGCATCAACTCTTTGATCATTCGCTTAAACCGTCACCAAGCAAGCATGTCACTTTCCATCCTTTTCTTCCTCCTAGTGTCCTAACCAAACAATTCAAGCAAGGTCTTATTTATTATGTCTCCTTCTTGCTCTTGGTCCATCTCAATTGCATAATTCAACAAAATAAGCCAACTTAGATAAAATATACTTATTTGTTGATTTCTAATTAAGGTAAACTCATGAATAAAGTCGTAAAGTCCACCAAAAAGTTCCAATCTTGGTAATTTTTTAACCTAATAGGATGCTTTTATGATTTTTGTTTTCCACAACATGTTCAACTCCTCTCTCAAAATACCCTGGTCCCAGCTTATTGTTTGCAAACACACTTGAAATCCACACAAAATAATGGCTCCAAATGATTGCAACGATTTCCAACCTATAGTTATAAAACATAGGTGCTTGAACTAGGTGTCCAATTGCCATTCTATTGACATGTTCATAAAGTGAACCCAATGGGTCCACAATTCCTTGCAAATAATCAAATGTTCAATTGGATAGCTATCGAAAACCCTAAACCACATGAACCCTAAATCTACAAATCTTCTTCTATATCCATGGCTAGATCTTGCACCTAAACTTCAACCTTCAAGCATCCATGTGATCAAGCTACATGACCTCTTAACACTTCTAAATGGACTTTTATAGCATTTCACCAAATGTCAAACAAAACAAAATTTCTTACATGAACTTTTTAAATGAGTTAAAACAGACTCCTAACAAGAAATCAACTACTAAACATATTAGCTCCACAGTTTTCATGGGCATTTGAATATAGGTCTACATTGCAGGAATTTGGTAGAAACCCTAAACCCTAAACAATTCCTTGTTTTAACAAAACTATAAAACAACTCCTAGTTTTAACAAAATTGTAGTGTTTATGGTTAGGAATTCATGTTTTCACCACATACACAAAACTCGTTGAAAATCCCAATGGCCAAAGGAGAAAGACCCTTAAGATAATATTGCATAGCTTGTGTTTTATACATAACAACAAACAACTGACCCATAAAGATGTATGTTGCAAACCTACAAGGTTGGATGATATAGACTTGAAATAATAATTGTGTGTTGGAGGTAATTCAAGAATGCAAACTCATCATTCGCAGAGGGAACTTCATTTGAACCATTGCCTGAATTTCAACTCTCACCTTCAACTCCTAGCAAATGTTTTTATATTGGTGGCAAACTCTTAAACACATTGGACTTCGAAACTCAAACGTGAAGATGAATCATAGCTTTATCCCAACACCTTAGCTTCTAGAAATGTTGATGAACATCCACATGTTTGGGAACAACATGTTCCATCCAATTGGAAAGGTTCTTGTGTGGGCACAAACCATTTTCATCAATCGTTTTCATTAAACGATCTTAATGGGTGAACTTTATTTTTTGGGGGATTTTTCATAACCTACAAACATATTATGATGAGGTGAATCCAACATGGGATGTTTTTGGAAAAAAATATAGACAATTCAACATTCCTATTCAATAGTGCATTCCTATATATTGTTGGAATTAAACAGTGGTAGTTGCCATTTAGGGCTAATTAATGTTGGAGATCTTGCCCAATGCACAATTTCAAAATAACACCATGGTGTGGCATAACATCCACTATTTGGGGGAGAAATTCATCAATTTTCAAACAACCTATATAAAAACCTTTCCTTGGGAGAAAGACAAACTCAATTGCCTTGGAGAAAATAAGTTCCAAAATTAGGGAAGGGCTTAGAGTGAGTTCATACTATACAACAATTAGAACAAGTTCATTCATTATGCAATGTTAGCCATGTGCAATAGTTTGCCACATGTCGGCCATGTAATTTCCACGTCATCCATGCCACATCATGGGATTGCCACGCAGTGTCCATGTCATGTTTTCCATGTCTTCGACCTACCACATGTGTGTCAAGTCGGTGCCATGTTAACGCCATGTCACTCATGCCAAGTCATCAATCTGCCACATCATTGTTCCATGTTGGCAAGTAATATCAATTATTCAAAAATGTGGGATTGTGCACACCCCACACCCCCAAATTCCCACATTCCTTGATTTCCCAATTCTGGTATGTGCCTTGGACAATGTCATTGGGTTTTCTTGCATATTATTAAGATGAATTAAAGATTTGATTTAAGTCCTGGACATAATATTGTATTGTAACATATTATTATTTTAAGGGCAATAATTTTTTAATTAATGGTCAAATATTGTTTGTGGAGTATAATTACAAAGTTGTCAATGTATAATATATTAAAACTTTGGCTTACCAAATTGAAGATGAATAGTTGAATTGTACATTTATGTGGCACCATTAATATGGGATTATGGACCATGGACATAAGTGCCTAATTGGTGACAATGATTGTATTATGGTCAAACTTCAAAGACATTGACTAATTAGTATCACTTAAGTAGAACTAGACACTCACTTGTCCACAACCACTTGGTAGACCACCTAATGATATTGACACATTTCACCAAAACACCAATGTGGTTGGAATGCTCAGTGGTTGGAACCACATGATGCCCTAGATGTCAATTGACATTTGCCAAAACACCATGGTTGGAATGGTTAGTGGTTGGAACTAGTTTTGGCCAGGTATATGTTTTTGGATTGGGTTCAAGTCTAGATCTAAATCAAGTTCTAAGATCCGGACTCAATGGTTCAACCTCAAGCAAGAACCGCCCCTAGAGCCGACCCGGTCTAAAAAGATTCTTCAAGAACCGGACCCGAACCCGACTTGACAAAACACACTTCCAACAAGACCCAACCTTGGATTTGAGCCATGGGTTTTATTAATTTTTGGTTAGGTTTGGGTCAGAGGTCTAATCATAGGGGCTAGGGTCCAAGTCTAGCCTAGGTGTATTGCTACAAGATAATAATAAATTTTTAGCTACATGATCTCAACATTCATTATTATGGGTTCCTTTTGACTGGTTGGATTGGATTCCTTTTGTGGCAAAGACACCAAAAAGTGATGTTAAGTGCCAACAAGGATGTTGTAATGAATTGGGTGGTGGCAATGGTGGAATGATGTTAAATGCCAACAAGGGTGTTGTTTTGATTATTGGGCAAAGAAAACATGGATTTTAAAATTATACAATCATTTCAATAATGTAGGAGATGCAATTTAAACTATAAACATGAACCATGTATGAGGTGTTTCTTTAACTTCTCACACCTAGACCCGCCTTTGAACTAGACTGAAGGGTTTGAAAAAATGAAAACTTGTCAAACCCGAAACCGTCATTTTCAAAAAATGAATCCAGATTTGAAATTGATGGGTTTTATTTTTTAAACATATTCCTGAAAATTAGAATCAACGTGTTAAAGGAGTAGTTACTTGTGGTAATTATTAATTAGTATATTTCTATTCACTTAGTTACTATTTTAAGAATTATTAACTAGATTACATAGTTTTTATCACCATTTGAATTTAAATAAAACATAGGACTATTTTTTGTGGAGGAATATTTTGGGAGAAGAAGAGATGAATACCATTGTATCATTGCTAAACATGGAGTTTTAATGGAGTATGAGTGAAATATACTTTGATTTTTGGAAAAACTTTGTTTCCATAGTTAGAATTTATTGTTTAATGTTTTTATAATACTTTCATTCTTGGATTTTAATTTAGAAACTAATTGTAAGTAGATTTGTATGAGCAGACGTTCTTAGTATTAGTTTTATTGCATTTTAGTCCAAATTTTAAACTAGAATATAGGATTAGAAATTTTGTTTTTACCATTTGGCGACCATCCTAGGGTTTGAATTCAGAGGAATTTTAGAATGTTGTTTATGTCTTATTGTTGAAATTTTTGTTTTTATAAATAGATAGTGAATTTCAATTTCATTTTCTACATTTTTTTTCAAATCTTGATCATAGTTTTTTGTTCAGGAAGTAGATCTAAGCAGAATAACTTATTGTGAAGATTTTGTTAGAATGAAAAAGTTTGTTCAGATTTGAATTAAGATGTGGAAAGATGGAAAATAGAATTGTAACTAGAAGTTTGAAGAGACAATTAGATCAAGTTATATTACATGAATAAGTGGAAAATGGCATTGCCATTAACAACAATGCAGATAAAGTAAATCAACGATTTGAAACACCTAAACAAGTTTTTTAGATAGAACAAAGACATTCATGGACAGACCAAAGACCTACGAACCACATAACACTTTAGGCAACATCGATTATTCTCATGAAGTGTAAACTGGTGAAGCACAAATTAAGGCACACCAATAGTTTGTTGTAATCTTCTAGGAATGAAGAACGTTAAATTGAAAATGCATACTCATAAGTTGAGTTTAGATGAAGGAGTCGAGAATCTAAACTTCAACAAAAAGTTATGCTAGAATCAAAAGATTTAATGCAGTAACATACTTCTAATGTTCTGATTCAAGAAAAAGAACAAAGACTTAACAAGTTAGAAAGGGAGGAAGTAGTACCAAGGTACAAATCTATTTCACCTCCTTATTATCGAAACAATCAAAATAATGAAAAGTTTGAACAAAGAGCTTAGAATTTTGAACCTTTGTTTCATTTTGTCGTTGAACAGGAAACCATAATTTAGGGTATCAAAATGTCCAAAAGAGTTAAGCCGATACATGTAATTAGACAAGAAATTGTAATTTTACGAAGAACAAAACCAATGGTGGCAGAAGGTGTTTTTGTGGCGATAAGAGTGAAATATAGTGAACCCAGATTTAATTAGCAGAATGGAAGCATAGTTAGAGGATTTCCAAGGGATTGGAGTAGAGGGATTCATAGTGTGAAAGAGTTCCAAGACCAAATTCTCCACATTGCACATATTGCTATTAGATTGGACATTAGATCAATGAATGTCCATTTATTGAAGATAATGTGGGGCTAGGATTTGTTGAGCATTTCCAAAATTTGAATTCAAAACCTACGAGAGTAGGGAATTATGGACATATTAAGTTAGAGGATCTGTACAATGAGAAGGTCAAAATTCTTGATACACTTAAAAAATAGATGTGGAGAGAAAATAGAGTGGAAATGAAAGCTCATATTATGTTAGATGTAGTACCTATTTTTGTAGCTCATATACCAAGTCTATTACATCAAAACAATATTAGAGTTACTTATGTAAGAATTTCAAATTTCAGAATGGAACCAGTAAGATCTATGCCATTATATTCTATGGCAATGCCCTAGTCTATAATTATAATTATTGAAACTTTGTTTATATTAACACTAGTCCATATTGTTGATGGTGTCTTATCCAGACCACAAACTTTAATGAAACAAAAATTGTGAGTTTGCATGAAGATATACCCAGAGAGGTGAACAAAATTTTTGCTAGTCAACCATTAGATCCAGGAGGAGACGGCTTAGATCCACTAAGACCTCTAGGATATTCTGGATTGCCAATGGAGAATCCAGGTACGCCACCATTACCACTAAACAGACCTTATCGTTGGCCACTTAACTATCCTAAGTATGTCAAGGATTTTGACCCAAATGCTCATGTCAAAGTATTTAAAGTTGGCATTAGAGCAAATAGTGAAACAAATGATGCAAAAATTGTTAATTTGTTTAATTTTACATTCAAAGATATTGTGCATAACAATTATATGGGACATTACCCAGATTATACTTTTGTAGGATTGCAAATGGCTTTTTGTAAAAGGTATAAAAAAGTTCAGAATGATGAACAAGTTTACTTGCAATTGAAAAATATGAAGCAAGAGAAGAATGAAAAAGTGGAAGTCTATTATGAAAGATTATTGAAGTTGGCCAATAGTCTTAAATATAAGACAATAAACAATTCTTTAATTATTATTTTAAGATCTTGATTACAACCATATTTGTGTGCAACAATAGTAGGTATGAAGGGAAAAACTTTACAGCAACATAAGGAAACAACTTTGTTTTGTGAAGAGGGAATTTTTGAAGTAGAGGCCATAAGCAATCTTTCAATACCACAAAATAGCAAGATAGTATTAATTCAGAAACCTTCAATAGTCCCAGAAAAAACAAGAATGTACTATACAAATTGTCACAGGACAAATCATAACGTTGAAACCTATAGAATCAAAAGAAAGGAAGACCTTGTTCATGTAGTCTCTGAAATTACTACTCAACAACTTAAAGTACAGAGGCTTGTGAGGTATTCTTGTCATATTTGTGGTGACACTAGACATAAGATCATAGATTGTCCTAAGTAGAATTATATGTAGAATATGCTTAAGAACAAAGGAGTGAAGCCAACATATAAACAAGCCGTGGTAGAACCCAAGGTTTCAAATCCTTCAATCCATATGGTGGATGAGAATATGGCCATCACCAAGAGCAAGGTTATTGAAGAACAATTGTTTAAGGACAGAAAGCCAATTAAAAAAAAGTCTATTGCTGATTAGGAAAAGGAGCAAAAACTACAACAATATTTTGTCAAGACTATACAAGAAATACAAGTAGAAGACCCACCACAAAATCTCATTCCAAAGGAGAAAGCACAATGGAATACAAGTTGGGCAGGATTGCCAGAATTTGAGGTGTCCATAGAACCAATTGTATCACAAAATTTGTTTGCAAATCCTATCAACAAAGTTATGTCTATGGAACAAATATTCCAAGATATCAGTAGAAAAAATGTTAGAGATTACTTATATTTTGAGGTTAGGTCAATTGTTGAATATAACACCAAATCTTTAAAAATATATGTTGTAGAAACTAAAGCTAGAAAAACTTAATATAACTATTAAACAAATATTAGAGCCTAGTGTAGTTATAGTGGTTGAGACACATTTTGAACTAGGCACAACAACTATAGAGGTAGATAAGTAGATGGTAATTTTCTAGGTACAAGTTGGGAAGAACATTGTTGAAGATGTTTTGATAGATGGAAGAGTAAGTGTGCACATTATAACAGAAAACCTTAGAACAAAGTTAGGTTTACCCAAACCAAGACCAACTCCATACCACTTCAGAATGGCAAATCAGAGTATGACCAAACCTTTAGGAATCATCAGAAATTTGAAGATTCACGTACATGGTATTCCATATATAGCCACATTTATTGTTTTGAAAAACAATGAGGTAGATTCTAACTATTCTATGTTGTTAAGAAAACTTTGGCTCAAAAATGCAAAGGTTACACATGATTGGGGTAACAATGTCATTATTGTTTAAGGTAATGAAACAGTCAGAACAATATCAATTAACAAGAAATGGGGATAAAAAACCAGAAGGCCCCAAGTACTTGTTTATTATGATTTGATGGAAGGGTTAATAAATGAAAAGGAAGATTTGATCTTTGAGACAAATTTTGAATTATTTTCAATTGGCATAATTACTCTCTTAGATGAAACAACTTTGTTGTTGAGTGTTGGACTGTTAAAAAATTAGAAGCATTGAGGAATTAAATCCAAAGCAAAGGACATTAGATTAAACAATTGTAGAAATGGTGCCTTCAATAATGAAATCAAAAGAATTTTCTGTCAGACCAAAGGTTTCATTCGAAGATAAGGTTTATCCAAAAACCTATTACCATCATAGCCATGATGATATTCAAGTGGATGAAACACTAACAAAAATACAAGTACAAAATCTTTAGATAGCAAGTTAGACTTTGATTAAAGAACAACAACTTGTTAAGCTAAATCTTGGCACATAGGCAAATCCATAATACATCAAGGCTAATTCACAATTGATAAAGGAGAATACTGAGGAGCTTTAGATGTTACTTAAAGAGTTCAAGGATGTGTTTGCCTAGACTTATAAGGATCTAAAAAACATACTTTTAGAATTAACTCAACATAAAATTGAGTTAGATACTTCAATTCCACTAGCACATCAAACAAGTTATAGATTGAACCCTAATTACGTTGCAATTGTCAAATAAGACATTAACAAACTATTAGCAGTTGAATTTATTTGATTAGTAAAGGAGGTTGCATGGTTATCACCCATAGTGGTAATGCCTAAGAAAAATGGCAAATCGAAAATTTGTGGATTTCAAGAAGCTTAATAAGGTAACAAAAAAAATCCTTATCCTAAGCCATTTTTTGATGAGGTACTGAATACTATAGTAGGGTATGAAGCCTACTCATTTCTAGATGGATATTCAATATACAATTAGATTTTAATATATAATTAGATTTTTACAACCCCTAAAAATATATATGAAACAACTTTTGTAACAAATTGAGGAGCTTTTGTTTGGACGATGATGCCATTTGGTGTAAAAAATGGGCCACTAACTTTCTAGAGAGCAATTCGCAAAACCTTTAGAGAGTACTTGGACTAGTTCATGAAGATATTTTCGGATGACTTCACAATTTATAGTGATATGGAGAGTGATTTGATGAAGTTCATACTTTGCTATCAGAAATGCAGAGAATATAGAATTAGTTTTAACCCAAAAAAAATGCCTTTATGGTATTTTTAGGACTGATTTTAGGGTTCATAGTTTCCAAGGAAGGAAAAATACCACACCCTAAGAAGGTTCAAGCAATAATGAATATGCCAATACCTACCGATCCACAATAAATTCAAATTTTTAATGGTATGGCTTAATTTTATAGATGTTTCATTAAGAACTTTGCCTTTATCATGGCATTAATCACTAAGTTGATGAGGAAAACAAAACCCTTTATCTAGACCAGAATGTCAAGAAACTTGGGATTAGATCGAGTAGAAATATGTGGAAACATCAATTTTAATACCTCCAAATTGGTAGTTGGAGTTTCATGTGCACACACATGCATCAATATTGGTAGTAGGTGCAACGTTGGCACAAAACCCAACTAGTAAGTATGACTAGCCTATAGTATATGCCTTTAAACTACTCAATAAGCAAAACATAATTATACTGTTATAGAAAGACAAGCCCTAATAATGGTTTATGTTTTGCATAAGTTCAAACATTTTTTCTTGAGAAACAAATTTGTTTTTCATGTAGACCATATGGCTCTAGTGTACCTAGTCAACAAACCACAAGTGTCAAGAAGGATAGCAAGATGGTTATTGTTATTCTTGGAGTATGAGTTCACAATAGTTTATAAACCTAGTAGAACACATGTAGTTGATGATGTTTTATCCAAATTACCAAACAATTCAAAACCATTAGATGTCCCAAATCAAACTATGGATGCATCATTATTTTCTATAGAACCTATATGGATGCAGGAAGTAAAAACCTATTTAGAGATAGGTCAAATGCCAAAAACTCTGAACCTAGTTCAAAAACAAAAGTTGGCTAGAAAGGCAAAACCTTTCTCTTTGAAAGAGGGAATTATGTACAGAATGGGACAAGATAACAAATTGCACAGATATTGGCATAGTTATGACATTCTTGGTGCGGGAATGTTATGGAAGCCCAAAGAAGCAAGAATTTTAACGAATTTTATAGATCAACCGGTGAACATTGGTAAACATTCGCGCACCAAGAATGTTTTGACAAGGTGCTTTACCAAGAATTTTCAAGAATTTTAAAGTGCAAAATGAAGAATGTCATTACTATGGATGTTTGACCACCTTAGAAACACAAATTGTTCTTAAGGAGCTACATGAAGGAGTGGCTGGAAGACATTTTGTATAGATATTATTGTAAACAAAATTTTGGATGCAAGATATTGGTGTCCAATTTTATTCAAGCATACTCATGACTTTTGTAAAAGTTGTGATGGCCATTAGAAAATTAGAAGATTTAAAATAAAAAGTTTGGCCAAGTTGGTAACAACATTTCTAAAGGAACCCTTTATAAGGGGGTTATGATTTTATAGGTTTAATCAAACCAACAAGAAGACTAACGGGAAACAAATACATTTTGATAGTTACAAATTATACAACCAAGTGGGTAGAGGCAAAGGCACTCAAAACCAATACTATAATAATTATGGCCAAATTTTTATATGAATATATTTTGACCAGATTTGGATGTCCATTGACCATAGTTACATATTAGGGAATACATTTCATCAATGACACAATAAAACATCTAACAAAATAATTTTTGTTGAAGCTGGTTAGTTCTACAACATATTATCCACAAGGAATTGGACAAATAGAGTGTATTAACAAAATCATTGGTAGACTATTGACTAAATTCATTAATGAGAAAATAATAGTATAGGATGAACATTTGTTTACAATTTTGTTTTCATATAGGATTGCTTATAAGGTGGCAACAGATTATACACCCTACTAGTTAGTCCATGGTTTGCATCCTTTAATGCCAACAAAATATGTTTTGCTAGCTACTAATGGGGACCACAAAGATGCAAAACCAACTAAAGTGTTAACAACTAGAATTACAGAACTGAAAAAATTACAAGAGAACAAATTGGAAGCTTAAAACAATGTGGGAGTGTAGTAGTGGAAAAGATTTTTGTGGAGCCAATAGAAAATACTGAAAAGAAGTTCCAATTTGGAAATTATTTCTTATGGTTTCCCAAAGGAGAAAAAACACATATGGGCAAATTCAAGAAAAGATGGTCTAGTCCATTTAAGGTATAATATTACTTACCCAATAATGTTAACAAATAGGAGATCTACTCAAGTGCAAACATAATTTTTTATTGAAAGGAAATTACAACATGATGCTCACAACATGAAACATAACATCAAAAACTCCTCAAGGTTCTTGTCACATGAATACACAAACTTGTGTAATGAAGAAAAGATAACCAAACCATCAACACCAAGGTATTTAACTAAAAGGCCAAACCACAAATAACCAAACTAATATAAGTAAAGAAAGTAATTCAACCTTGTGAAAGTAACTTTGTTACTTTCCTACTCCAGTAACTAGTGAAACCTAACTAGTTGAGCTTGAATTCTCAACAAATAATACCATTCTTCTTATTTCTGTTAACAATTTTGAACCAAACCTAATATTGGTCAATGTTAATAAGTTGAAACCATATACATATGTGGATCAAACATTGAAAGGGATTCAAAGTTTAGAGGATCAAACGTCTTTACAGTCCATAGATGAAGACCACATGAAAAAAATCTAATGAAAATTCAGAAGATCAGAGAAAAACAAAGACCATTGGGATTGATCAGAAAAAACCTTAGTAAATTTGATAAATTAGCAAGTTATGAACAAATACCCAGACCATGGTTGCATAGTTTCATAGTTATTGGATTGTGGGGTAGGTAAATTAGTGATGTTAGAACAAAATTTTACTAATTTGATGACTAAACACAAGCTAGATGGAATTTGTAGTGTAGACAACACCATGTCATTAAATTCAAGAATGTCATCAAAATTACCTAGTGCCATGTCCACAAAATTCTTTACTTAGCAAGTATTAGCTGTAGCCCATGTTGATGTCAATATGAATTTAAGCATAAGGCGATAGATGTCAAACAATCTGAAAAAAATACAAATCATTAAAACGTTGGCCCTAAAGTGAAAACTGAAACATCACTTCATGAAACAAGTTGATAACATTTCAAAAAGCGGCAAACACCAAAGTGACTATTTGTTTTCATTTTCTACAAGCAAGTTTCAATCATTTTTTGTTTCCAAAATGAGTGCTGAAGAAAGTTTTGTGGAGAAATTACAAAGACAATTTAGAAAGAAGTTGCAAAAGTTAAAAGAGGAGCATGAGAGATTGAGAGAGTAGCATAAATTTGTAAACATTTTGCTTCTCTCATCTAAGTTTCTAAAAAGAAGTCCACCTTTTCTTTTTCTAGCTTATTCTTTTTCTTCTCAGAAACCCGCTTTGATATCTAAGTTTGAGAGAGCTTTTGAAGCCTTCAGAAAAAACAAAAGAGATTGTAAGGAAACATTAAGGAAATATAACTTCAAAAAGCTTAGAAGATAGGCAAGTCCTAGTTAGTAAGTCGATTTCATTTATATTTCAGATTCCGAGGAAAACTAGCAAAAGGATGATTTGTAACAACAACAATTGCCATTACATAAAGAGGAGTATACTCAGGAGCAAATTCTAGAGAAAGTACATATTCCCAATAAAAAATGCACGAAGAGAACAAGTCGACAAGTAATGGCTACAAATATGTGTGGGAAGAAAGTGCATACTCATTAGGATGATGAAATTAGGTTTGTCTTTATTCCAATTAAGCAAAGTTACAATAGTAATATGAAGAATATTTTGCTTTGGAAAAGCTCTGGAGAGGAAGAGAGAGCTTGGGCAAACAGAGCTAGATTAGTAGGCATGTTTGAGATTGAATGGAAAACACGTAGCACAACATTCTAGTTGAATTTTTGAACAATTGGAAGTTAGATCCTAAACATTACAGAATTAAGGTTATGTTGGAGGATGAGTAGAGAATAATAAACAAGCATGTCTTGGCAGAAGTTTTTTAAATCTGCCATATAGGAGAAACAAAGGCAAACTAGGTAGAAATGTTTGATGCTAGAGTAGCATTGGCATATATAATAGATAGAGTCCCTAACATTTACAACACTAATGAAGGGTGGGTTGTGAAAAAGATGAGGTTAGAGTAAGCTAATAGAATTATTGCCACTCTGCCAATTGTTTACTAGAAGGATAAGGTGCAATATTTTAGTAATAAATCCATTATGATGATTTCAAGAGTAGATCATGGAAAGTCTATTAATTGGGCTACAATCATGTATTCTTAATTGGTCAAAGAATTGATTAGATGGGACAAGTGTTAGAAAAATATGATTGAGGGAATAGCCAAAAAAAAACCAAAAAAGGATGTATGCCATTTTGCCATAGTCCTAGAAATTTTGTTTCAAAAGTGGTTTCCATTAGAAGGAATAGAATCACAAGAGAAGAAAAAATAGGTAGAATAGCCTCGAGAGAAAAAAAGAAGAAGAGATAATTTGAGGGAGAGGTTCATTAAGAGTAGAAGGCCTCTGAAACCTACACACATCTCTCCTAAAAAGGAAAAACAACTAGAGATTAGGACAACCAAAATAACAATTCTAATGTCTTAGTCTGATGATGATGAGGAGCGAAAGACTCTGCAAAAGAGGCAAAGAAGACATGAGGATACCACAATGAAAGGTAGTATTGATCTTCAACAAGTAGTAGAATCACTACAGAAACAACAACAACAAAATTAGAAACAAAAGGAAAAATCCATATCTCTTGAATTTGATTTAAAACTACCAATTTCTCCCAAGCATGAACAAAGGTTAAATGGGCAAGATCATTGGAGATGGCCTAAGAAGGAGCCAAAGTCTGAAGCTTAGCAGTCAGTAGAGGAACAAATATAAGATTTTGACCGAGATCCACCAGAAGTACAACAATTTGTTCCATCAACTACACTAAAATAGGCTCGGCTTCGGCTTCAAGACCAAGTTCTATAACATGCATGAATGTATTTGGAGAAGTTTGGACTACACACATGAGTTTAGGTTCATCAGGTACAAGTTCCAGGGGTTAAACTCCTAGGTTTCATGCATTAAGGTTTGTGCAAGGGATAGAGGCAGAATTGGTTGAACACAAAAGAATTATTATTATGTTTCAACAAGTAGCAAAATACAATGTACATATGAAAAATATTTTGCTTAGAATTTTTGGTCTAGAGATTAAAAACAAGTAGATTATAGAAGAAAAGGGTAGATTTGTTCAAAATTTGGTAGAAGCTTTAGAGAAGGAACAAAAGCTCAAAGTAGAGTTGTAAGATAGGAATAGTGAGAATAATTAGGTATTGGGTTTAGTCCAGGTAACCAAACAGAAGATTAATAACATGGAGAAGTAGAACAAGGATTTGGAGAACATTAAAATAGAAAGGAATTCCTTGCAAGCAACTTTAAAGGAGACAAATGCCAATTGCTACGCTTTAAAAGCAGAAAAGGATACTTTGAATATTGAGCATAACAAACTTTAAAGGGCCTACAAGAACATGGAGGAAACTCTCTTGAAGTAGCAAAAGGAGGTGGAGGAGCTCAGAGTGGACAATGCCAATGCATATCAAATTAAGAATGAGATACAAAGGCAAGTTAATCAGAGGCATGCATAGATGGACAAAAATTTGTAGAAGTAAATGGCCTTTAATGAAAAGTTAAACAAACTTCTAGAGGAGACTAAGAAGAAAAAACCCTTCAATTATGATATTGTCTTTAGAAAAAATAATGAATTCAGGAAGCATGATACTTTGCTTCGGGTAAAACTTAAAGCACCATCAATGTAAGAAAAAGATGCAGACTTATGGTGGGATGCAATTCAGGACATTATTCAAAAGGATCTTGGGAAGGTCTGTAGAAAGTATGAGAGGAATGAATGGTTGTATAGACACAAGATTTTTTAGATGGAAAAAGTTATGCCATCATTTGAGTATGAGCCTTTAGTATGAACCAAAGATTTCAGGTGAAGAAGAAGACAAAGGGGATACATATGGGATAGGACCATCAAGTACAAGAGTAGCATAGGAGCTAAAAAACCTTAGAGGAGGAAAAGATAGCCCTTAGAAGGAGCTTGCTGAACAAACTTTAGAATAAGTAAAATCTGTTATGTAAGAAGTCAGTTCTCAGGAATATGCATCTGCAGCCACAGAAATATGGGAGCAAATATAACTTGAAAAACATATAATTCAAGAGGATCAATAGGGTCAGATTGAGCTTGTGCCAGAGATGCAACAACAAAATCAGAGTCACATTACATTAAATATATAGTTAAATCAATAGTCACAAGTTGTATGAAAGCTACAATAGCAAGGTCAAAATTAAATCACATTAAATTTGTAGTTATAAGAATAGCTACAAATGATAATAGAGTTGCAGTCATAAGAGCAGAAAGCAACCTATTAACAAACAATTGCATCGTTGTTAACAAGGACATCAGAAGAAGAACAACAAAATTTGTAATAATAGAGAATTAAACAATGCTTCGATCTAAAGTATAAAAAAAATAGACTATAGTACAAATAGATCAAATTTTTGAGGATCAGAAACAACAACACATTTAGTTTTTTTAACACATATTTGATCCAGAATTATGGGATGTAATTTAGAGTATGGGTGGGGTAATGTTAAAAGAGTACTTGCGATAATTATTAGTTAGTGTATTTCTATTCACTTAGTTACTATTCTAGGAAATACTAACTAGATTACATAGTTTTAATCACCATTTGAATTTGAATAGAACATAGGATTATTTTTTGTGGAGGAATATCTTGGGAGAAGAGGAAGGGATGAATGCTATTGTATCATTGTTCAACATGGAACTTTAATGGAGTATGAAAGAAAAATACTTTGATTTCTGGAAAAGCTTTGTTTCCATAGTCAAAGTTTATTGTTTTAATGTTTTTTTCGTACTTTCATTACTCGATTTTAATTCTAAAACTAGTTCTAAGTGGATCTAAATGAGTAGACTTTGTTAGTATTAATTTTATTGCATTTTAGTCCATATTTTAAACCAAAATATAAGATTAGAGATTCTGTACTTACCATGATGGTTCTGAAATTTCAAAAACAAAATCTAGAATTGAACCCAACAATTCTATTAAAATCTAAGAACTTGCCAACACTAGTTGGAACCACATGATGCCCTAAATGTCAATTGACATTTGACATGATATTAAATTATAAACTTCACTTATAACAATCAATCTTAATAGTTTTAACAATCATATCAATGTTGTCAAACCTTTTTGCTAGCTTGTATATGACCATATACTTAATTTTCCACAAATTTGGTGTGGTGATCCTTTACAACAGTGTGCAACTAATTAAAGATCACCAACATGACTAGTATTCCCAACAAAGATATATATCATTATAGTTTACATTGGATCTTGGACTTCACGTTGGTGAGGCCAATAATACAAGCCTTTTAATTACATGAATATGCTACAAATTTTGTCCAATAAAGATATTAATTAGCTAGCCAATAATCGAGCATCTTTGTATTGACATTCGTATCAATAGTATAATAGATGAACCCATGACAATTATGATGAAATTAAATAAAGAATAGGTTGTCACCATGTATGTGTGTTCATGGCCATAAGTGTTTAACTCAACTATGGTGATAAATTTGGTTTTTGGTTCACATATATTGATTGATCACAATCATCGATAAATCCACTCATTAGGTTTTGTCCAAAATTGCTAGTTGAAAGAACACACCGTAATGACATGGAGAGATCCACCATAATGTCATGGTTGGAATGGTTAGAGGTTGGAAGGCTCACATGATCTTGTATATGTGAATGCAAGGTACAAGCTACAAGACTTCCAAGGTGAATTAGGATACAACATCTAAGTTGTTTGAGCCAAGTGTGAGCCATACAACTAAAACTACCATTTTTTTACTACACAATTATTCAACACGATGTTTGCATGGCATATTTGAGGTGTTGCCTCTCTATTGTCACCACCCTCCTTATACTTCCAAGCTTATATATATACTTGGAATATATGGTTTGGTGGAATGAATTTTCATAGGTATAAGAGTCTTATACAGATGCTAAGAAAGAAAATTAAGTCACAACAATATTCATTTTCGAGATGCAATGCATCTACTATGTGACATGATTTAAAGTCTTTCTTTAAGAGTTTCTATTAAAGAATTAATTGCATTTACAAAGTTGGAGATGGCTAGATCAATCTAACTAGCTGGATGGCTATTACAATTCAAACTATAAGATAAATCATTTCAATTTTGTTGGTGAGATAAATTAAGCAACATGGAATTTGGTTTTTTTGAAATCATCAAAGAATTTAGTTTAACACATTTAGATGTGGTTCTTGGTCCTCATAGTCAAAGATCAAAAATTGTTTTCCTTTGATTTTGTGAGGGGTTGGTTATAAAGATTTGTGTCTTGTGGTGTGACTTGTTGTAAACATCAAGTGATGGGGGCTTAAATTTGGAGACCAAGAGATCAGGAAAATAAAGATACTTGTTTGTTCTCTGAGTACGTTGTAACTTGCAAGTTTTGCTTACACATGTTCAAGTTTACATATATGCTTCTCCATTATTGATTTTTGTTAATATCTTCTATGTGCATTCCATCAAGTCTTAAGTCTATAGAGCTTAGATTACATCTTGAGTGGGGTTAGGTCCTTTGCTATCACCAACTTTCTTCCTAAACTTGCTCATTGAGGATGTGAAACAAGCAAACACAATTGTTCTTGTCCAAAGTTGAAGGTCCATGTAAATTACTAAGGTTGTTGATTGTTAGGGCTTTAGATTGGTGTGTTTGATATATCTACTACAAAATTCATCAACCCTAGAATTTCAAAATATTGTCACAAGAATAAGGCCTAATAGTTTGTTGGATCATGGTAGTTTTAGTTTTTTTGCAAGTTCTTCAAATCCAAATGTTATGGGTGTTGATTTTTTCTTCTTTTAGTAGTTTTTATCATATGTCTAGAATTTGGCTTACTTAGAATCTAGAGGTAGATTTTGGCACATCCAATTTAAGAATTTGCCAAGTTAGTGTGAGGGAATTTGGTTATTGTTGCCATAATGGATTCTCTTTCTTGGATGTAGGTCTCAGTTTTTGGGCCAATGAAGAGCAAGACAAATGAAGCATTTCCAAAAGCCTAATTGGTCTTCCCATGGGTCATCTCTACCCAAACTTTCAACTGTGCAATTTTTTTTCATTTAGGTAAATGGGAGACCATGTCGACTTATGAGAATTAGCTTTCCTTTTCCCTTTTCATGTCATTCCATGCACCACAACTAAAATGGATTCAATTACTTAAACCTTCTTTTTGTTTCTTAAAACAAGTATGGATGATAGTGCAGGTGCATTAGAGTTTGCACATAAAGAGCTTCAACCATTTGGCATATAAGATTGCTATCAAGAAAATTACAAGTAGGTTATGCTTCTTTCAATTATAGAATTTGGCTCCAATTAGTGTCCTTGGACAATATAAGATTGACATTTATATCATACTAGAAAACCACATAATGCCAAGATGTGAGATTTTTTTGAGAGGGTATCCATAGATTTTTAAAACTTGTTCATATTGTTGTTGATTTCATTGCATCAATAATGGAGTTGTTTTGGTTAAAAAGATTTATGCATGATTACATGGCATTGCTAGCATCTACATTTTCTATGTAACTTTGGACTAATGACTACTTTTGTGTACCTTTGTAAATGGCACAAGTTCAAGTAGCACTAGGAGCTAAAGTAAAAACCCAAGTTTACAATGCCCATGCATCAATTATCATTGGGCTTCTAGATGATCTATTCTGCACCCATATTTTTCCACATATGTGCCTAGGGGTAGGTCTAAAGGATGAAAACATCTTGAGTTGTTGTCATAGGTGGAGGCAAGTTTCACATGCTTGGAAGGGGCTATAGGGACTAACACAATTTGGCATGCTTTCTAGTTCAGTAAGGCCAATGTCAGTGCCATTAATTGGCCCAATGGTGAAGACATAAATGCAAGACAAGTAACCTATGATGTATAGATTAAGTCAATGGTAACATTGAGGTACAAGGAAGAAGGAAATCAACCCCTTGCACATCTTGAATGTAAGTAATCAGGTGAATTTATCCAATTAAGAACATGAAGAACCTACTTGTGATGATTGAGGGAGCTGACTACTGTGATGAAAATCCATTAAACTATGAATGTGAGGTTGTGAGTAAAATGCCTTGTTGCATTTTGAAAGACGTGATGCATGGTGAAGAAGAAACAAAGTGTGTCCATGTTTGAATATGTGGCAGGACATATTCATGACATGAGCTTGTTGGGGCTATTAGGATTTCCAATAAATTCTAACCTTTTGGATGTTTCAATGGCATTTTGGTAGAACATCAAGTTACATCTTGAACTTAATGTACATATGCATGGTGAGGAAGATTACTTGAGTGTTGTTGTATTGGGTTTTGAGGGATGATATCACTACTACAAAATGTGGGTGTAGTTCAGTAGTCCCTCGTTCACTAGACTAGTGAATTCACTCAAAATCTAGTGAAATCACTTGGCATACAGGGACACCTTTTGTTGTAGTGTATATCCACAAGCAAGAATTGTTGGAGTTGGGATGATTTTCATGAAAGTTTGACATTATAAATATTTTAGTGGTCAGTTAATAGAGCACCATTTTGCATTTTGAAAGATGTACATATTGCATGCATATTGGTGAGGACGCACATTGAATTGTTGTTTTTGGATTTTGAGGGATGACATATTCACAATTTGAACTTGTTGGAGTTGGGATGATTTTGATGAAAGTTTGACCTTGTGGATATTTTAGTGGTTGGTAGGTAGAGCGGTAGTTGCATTTTGAAAGACGTTAGTAAGCATGGTGAGGAAGACTAATTGAATGCCCTATTTGGATTTTGAAGGATGACATATATTCACAATATGATATTTATAGAATTGAGATAAATTTGAAAGTTGAAACTTGCTCATTATTTTAGTGGCATCTTGGGTCCCAACCCCTAATTAATCACATTGTATTTTGTTGTTTATTTTGTGTAATTCAAGTCTAATGTTTAAGTTCCAATTCTTGAAACAATACCATCTTTTATGTCCAAAATACCCTAAGGTATGACGCAATTTAATGTTTTTCCAATGCCTTTTGATATGTTGTATTTCTACTCAAGTGTATTGAACTATGGTGGATGGATGTCCAACTAAGAAGAAAGATGAGCCATGTGGGCCAAGGTTGAACATGGGCACACAAGCAACAATGCTATGTGTTGTGTTAAATTTTCTAGGTATTATGACTACCACTGAAAATGGGCAAGTTTTCAAAAGTGAGTAGACCTATTTGTGTTATGATTTAGGGTAGATCTAGTAATGAGAATATTAAAAGCCCATGTTTTCAAATCAGATCATGACAATATGGGATTTCAATGGGTGTCACGTTCAAAATGAAAGTTTTTTATTTATGTTCTTGTCCAAAAGATGTTGCCAATTTGTAAACATATGAACTATACAGAGGGCTCGGTCAATGCATGTTGCATTGTAAACTAAGAATTTTGATGAACAGGTAGCCATGGTGTCTCAAGTCACATCATTTATAATTTACATATTTTTGGACACTACTCCTTTTCCCATCTATAGGTTCAACTTCATTAAGACCATTAACTAGTTTACATGGGTTAAAATAATGGATGCCACTTGGGGTATTTTTCATTAGTACAATTCTTGAAACATTTGAATGCCATTTGGTTGAACTTGTAAGCATAGTGCCAATTGGATTTGCTTAGGTAATTTTATTAAGATTGCTACATTACTTACATACTCCCATGTAATGAATTTAACAATCCCATTTGGGATGTAATGTTTTCCATTTCAATGCGACTTGGGTAAAGGAAATGCAGGACCCATTAGAAGACATTGAGCGTAAAAAATGAAGGGATGATAAATTATGGGCTTGAAAGGTATTGTGGGTTGCAAAGTATCAAGTGCCCATGCAATTGTTGCCAAAGGAGAGGTAGACTTAAGGTGATATCAAATATAACAAAACATTTGATCAAATTTGGTCGGCACCTTGAATATCGAATTTGGAAGGGCCCAAGCCCCACATATGACTTTGATGAAAAATGGGTAGCAAGCACATGAAGAGATACACATGTAGGGGCAATATAAGTGGATGAAGGTGTGCACATGGAAATAAGCCTAAAACATTTAATCTAGCCCATGCAAGTGATGAATGGGCCACAATAAACCTAGAGCTAACAAAGCCTAGATGATATGGTTCACATTCGTGTAGTACAAGAGGTTTTTTCCATTGTGGATGAGCTTGTAGTAGCACTTGAAAGCATGTTTGGAATCTTTGAAAGAAATGCGGATGTTGACCAGTTGTTGTTGCAACAAAGATTAGAGAATAGTCACTGATTGATATCGAAGAAAACACTGAAGCAAATTTAGCTAGATTGTAGGAAGCATGCCAATCATTGTATCTAAGGGTTTGATCCACAAAACTTGCAGCCACCATGTTATTGATGAACATTTGCATAGTGCATGGTGTTAGTAATAAGTTTGTAGATGAGTTGTTGTCACTTTTGCACAAATATTTGCTCCCATTAAATAATTGTTTTCCTACAAATATTTATCATGCAAAATCTTTGACAAGGAAGGTAGGCCTTGTTAACAAATAGGAGATCTGTTCAAGTGCAAACATAAACCTTTATTGAAAGGAGATTACAACATAATGCTCATAACACAAAACACAACATCAAGAACTCTCTAAGGTTCTTGTCACATGAAATACACAAACTTGTGTAATGAAGAAAAGAAAGCCAAACCATCAACACCAAGGTATTTAACTAAAAGACCAAACCACAAATAACCAAACTAAAATAAGTAACGAA
>Ga0116229_10000483_pt1 | contig 52649 bp, 38 predicted proteins | sample S1TSphgellanicum_3_FD_87313 | JGI IMG/M metagenome (GOLD analysis project Ga0116229, IMG submission 87313) | Host-associated microbial communities from peat moss isolated from Minnesota, USA - S1T2_Fc - Sphagnum magellanicum MG | ecosystem: Host-associated > Plants > Peat moss > Unclassified...
GCTTTTGCATCAGTCCCACCCACTAAAATATTTCTCTCCCTAGACTGATATTTGAAACCAAATTTACTAAAGATCAGAATGTGCTGCAAATACAGAAGCAATTTGTTGAATGAGCTTCCCTGAGTTGGAATACAATTAGCCTCAGAACTACCCTTTGTACCCACGAAGCAAGCCAATTTGTGATGTAGGATCTCGAGAGGAACAAGAGCATTGGGCACTCTGGAAAGCAATATTGGTACCACCTGCCTCAATGTCATCTACTTCTGGCTTGAAACCTGAATCTAACACACAAACATTCAACATCTCTTCTTTCTTTCTAGTCATGTGACCAGCAAAACTATGTATGCATTCCATGCTCTATATTAAAAGACAATATTCAGCTGAAGATCCAGTAAAAAACAGATAGCTCAGAGCAATGAAGAACAGGATCTGTAAGAGCTTTATTTGTGTCCAAAATCCCAGCTGGAAGCTGAGCAATATGATTGGAGATGGCCCACCATCCAAAGCCATCATATTCAGCCTGCAAACATTGCAGTGGCAAGGCTATGAATTCATGAACAAAAAGAATTCTTCTGATTCCTTGCTTGGAAAAATGCAATCTGTTTGACAAGAACACAACATTCAGGTCAAATTCATATTCTGTGAAGAGTTGAATCTCATTTGAGCTTGACCCAGGAATATGTCAATATTACATCATCTGAGCACTTTGACCTATAGCAATAAAACCCAATAGAATAAAGATGCTCGACACTGCTCATGGCTCAGTTGCACCAAATTGTTAACTCTTGCACTGCTAGCACTTGTGGCAGCAGCAACTTATTGGAATTATGGCTTGAAAGAAGAATGATCATATCTCCTTCCAGATCTTTGCAGAACTAGAGACAAGTGATGAAACCACCCACGATCGTTTTGAGTCTGGAACTTCTGAACTGTGTCAAACCCATTTATACTTAAATCAATTCAATAATTTGAGAAAATTGCACCACACCACTTTGAGCACAGAAGATCACAAGAGTCTAGCTGTACTTCTGGATGGGAGGAATCAATTTGTTGATTGTTGGAATTGAGTTGGAATCTCACCTGTTAAAATTACTCAATTGGTGAGACAATTCCAGAACCCAAGTAGAGAACTTCCATTTGCTAAGAGCAGCTCCACCCATGCTCAGTGTGTGGCAGTATTTCTCACATCCAAGATTAGTTATTTATTTTTTCCCAACCTCACCGATAAAAACTTAAACTGAGACTGCAAAAGGTCAGAGACTACTAATAGCAACCCACCTGGACCAATCAAACCATCTAGCCAATCAACAACAGGGGCCTTTGCTGTGCCTTTTGCCACCCTCAGCATCCTGTGCAAGAATGCTGGGCCAAAACCATTTCGCTGAGCCAAACCAGCATGTTTTGACTTTTCTTCATGCAAAATTTGCTGTACAGTGCACCGTGGAGTTGCTCTAAAGAACATCAAAAGTTCCTCTGTAGTAAGGTTTTGAGAGTGGGGTAAGTGGCAAATTAGAATTGCATCATCTTCATGTTGTGGTACAATTGCTGTAATGGATCCTTCAAGTGTTTTCGCAAGCAAACAGACTTACTTCTCAATCTCCTTTGCTTCTCGAAGTTTTCTCTCTTTCTTTTTTTTCCTTTCTTTCCCTAGTAACATAACTAGTCTCATGTTCTCCAGCTAGTCTGCTCTCAAAACATTTTGGTAACTCTTTTTCCTGTGCTAGCTCAGGTTTTTCTAGAGTGTGTGATTCTTTCTAGTTGGGTTTAGACTCTCTTTCTAACTCCATTTGACATAATTCTTCAGCTCTTAAATTTTTTCCCCTTCCTAAAAAACCTTCATAGTTTTTTTTAGTGTTGTTATAGGTACCCTTACATAGCATAATTGGGCCGTGTGGGCTTTTCAAAAAGTGGAATTTGAATTGCCCATCAACAAGGTTTACTTTTGCCCATGATACCTAGAGGGTACTACCTTCCAGGTATCATGGGTAAAAAAAAAAATTCTTTTCAAATTCACAGCAACTCTCATGCCATGTAAAGCCCTCAGGAGCAAGCTTTACAGGAATTGGGCTTGTGCTCACCGTGCAGGGCCATTACTCCTGTAAAGCCCTTCCCTCAGGGCTTTACACTAGACGGAGAGGACTGAAATCCTTCAAACCAAGTAATGGTCTTTCTCCTGTTTGATTTATGATTACACCCATATAATAACCCTTAGATAATTTAGAGCATGTATATTACAAACTGTGTTTAGATCTGTGCTCTTCAGTTCTTTGTTTTTGGTGCTAAAATTTCACCAAAATGCAAAAGAACAATGTGGGGCTGCAACAAAGCTTTTTTTTTGGGGGGAAATTTTTGAAAACCATTCACCAAAATTCAAGGTTTTTGGCCTGGGTTTACCACATTTAGAGTGCCTGCTCCTGCAGATCGCCAAACAGCAGGCGGATTACAAACCCTTTTTTTTTAACTATCCTACCTATCCTGTGGCCAGGCCAGGTCTTTCTAGATTCTCCTGTGGATGGTTGCCAGTGTGGTGGTTACACCACAAAAGTGGGAAAACAAACCTTGAATTTTGGTGCCCTTCATTCAAAGATGAGTGTGAGCAGTATCCAATGGCACCTTACCTATTGTGCTTTGCATTAATTAGATGAGGTGCCTCACAAGTTCATTTTATTTATTTTTTTTTGGTTGCAATGAGACCATTGGATTGACCAATCACTCAAAAAAAATGAAACTTTTTAAGCTGCCCAAAAGAGAAGGTTCTATTTTGAAGTATAGAGTTCCTCCCCTTTGGCCCTAGTGAAAGGAGGATAAAATTTGCCAAAGCATATGGGATAAAAGTGAGGTGCTATTGGGAACTCTTTGGGAAACGTGTCAGGAACTTGGGAACTCTTTGCTTTGAGTCCCCCCCCCCCAGCTCCCCCAGCATAAAATGATCGCCAGGTTTTGATGGCAGGTGCCTAACCCCCAACATAAAATGATCGCCAGGTTTTGCTTGGGGGTGCCTACATTAGTACCTTTTTGAAATCAGGGGCATCCTGCCCAAGAGTGAAAATGTGTGCATGTGAGTGAAAACAGGGTAATTGTTAGTAAAATCTTTTTTAATTTAGTAGTAAATATTCCAGGGAGTATTGGTAATTTCTTTTACTTTGTTGTGTATCGAAATGACAATGTATCGATGCATCATATTCCATCATGCATTATGTCATCATGCATCATACTATATCATCAACATAAATTTTATGGTACATATGTGTTGAGTAAGGAAGGGTGGGGAAAATTTCAAAACAACAACATGCATAAAAAACTTTATAGATGAACATCTAGATGTTTGTTTACTATATTATAATTCTTAATGTATCAAAAAAAATCAATACATTAAGTTTTGAAAATACATGGATAAGATATTATCATATTTCCAAGTTTATGGGTAAGGTAAAGTAATTGTTAATTTTGTACCAAAACACCAATTTATTGTTGACACATGGTGTGAATAATATATTGAATGTATTACTAATATTTCACACTTGAGAAATAAATGGTTACATATGAAAACTTGACACCTAGCATACATTTAACACCACTTTTTGATCATAACTAACTGTAATTTACCATATGTTTTTGATACACCAAGGATTTATTGATACATTAAAAATTTGTTGGTACATTAAGGTTTTTTTAACCCATCTAAACATAGAAAGAGTAGGAATTTTTTCAAAATAGATGGAAAAGAGGTGGCCACATTTCCAAGTTTATAGGTCAGGTAAAACAATTGTTAAATTAGTAAAAAACCCATAATGTACTATCAAGATATGATGTGAACAATACATTGAATGTATCATGAACATATTTTCACACTTGAGAATTAAAGCTTACATATGAAAATTTGACACTTAATATACATTTACTCATTTTTCAATTATAACTATTTATTATTAACCATATGTCACTAATACATTAATGATGTGTTGATACACTAATGATCTTTTGATACACTAAGACTTTTTCAACCCCTCTAAACATAAAAAGAGTGAGAATTTTAAAAAATAAATGGACAAAAGATTGCCACATTTCCAAGTTTATAAGTAAGGTAAAACAAATGTTAATTTCACTAAAAACCATTAATCTACTATCAAGATGTGATGTGAGCAATACATTGAATGTATTATAAATGTATTTTCACACTTGAGAAATAAACTTTACATATGAAAATTGGACACCTAGTATACATTTACCATCAATTTTTATATTATAACTAATTATTATTAACCATGTGCTATTAATACACTAAAGATTTGTTGACACATTAATGATCTATTGATACACTAAAAAATTTATAACCTATCTAAACATAGAAAGAGCAAGAAATTTTTCAAAATAAATGGACAAGAGGTTGCAACATTTCAAATGTGTGGGTAAAGTAAAAAAATAATTAATTTAACCGAAATGCACAACTATGTCATTAACATGTGGTGTGAATAATACATTGAATGTATTACTAGTATTTGACACTTGAAAAAGAAATTTTTACATATGGGAAAAATTGACATGTGTTACACATTTCTTGCCGCTTTTTTTTCTTTAAATAGTTGATATTTGCATTTGTTAATATATTATAAATATATGTTGAACTTCCAATGAGGATTATTTTGTAGATTAAGGTTTGGGGTCACATTTTTCAAGCTTTTGCATATCAAACTTGACATGAACTTCTTCTTCACATGATTTTTTGTGTTATTCCAAAGGTGTTTTAGAGCACACTTTTGACATTTTTACAAATTTCTCACATGTCATTGTGACTTAATTCTATGTAAGTCAAAGATTTACCATGTTTTTAATTCATTGTATGTTGATTATCACAATTTGAATGTAAGGTGCATAAAAATTAATATCTTTTACAATGGTTTTTATAAGCATGGAGGGGAAGTTGGCCTTGTATGAACATGCCCATCAAGCTAAACTACAAGCATTAAAAAATGTAGTTCAAACACCACTAAATGGGCCTTTTGATTATGAAGATTTGTTGTGGGAAGTTGTCATTCAACACACGAGGATGTAACAAGGCCTTACCTTGTTGAAGTTGCATTCATCCCCACAATTTGAGTGCTTGATTTCATAGCTAATGAAGAAGGTAAAGATGGTGGACAATGTCACTTTCTTTGAAAAAACACATCATCCACCTTGACAATGATGTGCAACAACTACAAATAAATAGTGTTTATGAGTTTTCAAGGTTCAAATTTTAACCTCTATTACATTTATGCACCAAGATTTGCAAGCATATTGTACATGTTTAGGTGTGATGTTCACCATCTAATGAATTAATTTTATTATTCTATAAACATGAAATATGTGATTAGTTGTTTGTTTTGTAATGCAATATATGTTCATAAATAACACAAAATTGGTTGGTTAGTTGTTTGTAGGTACCAATGTAAATATGGCTTAATGATCTCACAAATGTTGTGAAAGATATTACACAAAACCACAATGTAACTCTAAAAAATTTGGACATCAATGGAAAAGTAATCCCATCAAGGAAAGGCCACATGGGTACACAAGATTCTAGGAAGAAATGGGGTGGCTCGGGTGGCTCTATAAAAAGAGGATGTAGAAAGTTGAATTCACCATTAAGACATTATATTTGCTTAAACATGTATTAGAGTTATGTTTCATTCAACAAAATCATGTTAATCAAGATGGTCTACATGTCTTGACGACTTAAAAATGGTGATAGATTTGCATTTCCTGCACATTTATCAAAATAGATCAAGGATTTTGTGATGAAACAACTAAGGCTTGGACTCATAATGTCTCAATTTATGGCAAAACATAGGCAGCATGTGAAAAACATCATGTTAGGGACATGTGAATTAAATAGAGACATGCTCCTCACTGAGCAAAATGTTAGGGTGTTTTATAGGAAATTGGCTCAAAAAACATATCGGCTACAGAAGAATGATGTGAAAAGTGTGCATATGTGGGTTCAACAAAACACCAATTTAGTGTTTTATTATCAAGAAACTAGGGTAGAGGTGGATGGCAGAACATGCCTATCACTAGGTAGAACATGCCTTTCACTTTGGGTATCCAAACACCATGGCAAAGGGAAATGATGATTGAACATGGGCACCAAAGAAGTGTTGTAGTTGATGCAACCTTTGGGACAAATGAAAAAAAAGTGATACATTATGTATGATACATAATACATGCACATGTGATGTAATATGCTAATATATATGTAGTGTAATGTCATTGAAACATTAATAGGACAAATCAACGAACATAAAAAAAATACATGTAGAAATTTGAAATTGTTAATAGGTCATTCATTACATCTTTTATCAATGTTTAATTGACATATCTCTATTGTGAATTGTGGCAATTCCCCCTTTATACTAGGGCAATCTTGTCCTTGGGTGGTACCACTAAGAATGTCACACCTTAATTTTCTTAGTCCCATTGAACTTTGAAAAATCATAGGAAACACTTAAATGAACATTTTCATAAATTTTTTTTTTTAATGCATTTACTAGTTTCCATAGATTTTGAAATCTTAATAATATCAAAAATATTGTGTATTTTTTATGCTCCTAATCATTGCATTTAGAAAAAAATTCAAAAATGTAATGCCTATTTTTTCCCTTGAACTTTTTGGTTAGGAACACAAATTTGGAACATCATTTATGAATTTTTGAATAATTTTTTTCTTAAGGTAATTTGGAAGTCATTTTATTTTTAGGTTTTTATTTAGTAATTAATTGATTAAATATGATTTAGTTATGAATTTCCAAAGTTGAAACTATTAATTTTTAAGGAGCCATTTTAATTAGGATTATATATATTTAAAATTTTCCATTTTTAAAATTCCAAATAAACTTCATGCCATATATAGAGCATGTAATCAATAAACATGAAAAAATAATAGTTTATAATTGTGAAAACATTTAATAAAAAGGGCTTAGAAAAATGATTTAATTGTTTTTGGTTCCTTAACCATTACTTGATATGGTTCCTAGTGGTACCACCCAAGGATGGGTTCGTTCACCATGATGGTGTTTGACCAATGGCACAATGACATTCCTGTAACATATTGCATCACATCACGATGTGGACAAAACGATTTGACACCATGGACGCACACTTTGAATGAAATCATTCACAATACTCACCCATCATGACATCCTTTCTTTGTTGATTATGTCCAAGGGGAAATTAACTACATCAAGTAAAATCCTTATCCCTTCTCCCTTTATATCCAACAAATTGTTAGTTATATATTATACATGTCACTTGCCCCCACGGATGTAACATGCATTAACATTGATTGTATTTAAATCCACCAAGTTTCATATATAATGCATTTTTTTCTTGTAGGACTATATGGCTAGACATTACCATTTTCTTATGTTTGTGGCATGTGAAAAGAGCATGGCAAAAACAAGCATGTATCAAGATAAAAAGACCTAGCATTAGGTAGTAATGTATTGCAAGAACTAAGGAACATCATGTATGACAAAGATGGTCCATCTAGAGCATGTGTTAAAATGTGGGCAACGAATAGGCTATAATATATCACTAGCAAGTACCCTACAGCTAATGTCAAGTCCTAGTGGTGTGTCGCAACCCCACTTTGAGGGAGTTGTGAGGTTGCCACTCACACTCCCGAAAATGGGATTTGGGAGTCCTCTGGGACTTCTAGAAACTCAAAGCGCAATTTCAGGGGTCAAAACACCTCGCCTTGTGGCGTTCTTTATACTGTTGGAAAGGTCTTGAAGTGTAGATGTCCAAAATGGCCTCCCATGAGCCATTTGAATATCTGCAGCACAAGTTATGGTCGAAAGAAAGGCCGGGAGTTAAACTGGCAGTTTGACTCCCGACCACTAAAAGTCAGGAATCGACCCGATTTCGGTGCGTGCAAGTGAAGTGCGACACACCGTTGAAAAGCTCTCAAGGAAAGCTACAACTTTGGTTTAGACCTCATCCCGATCCAAGTTTGGGGTGAGGAGTTATGAGCATCCAAAGTCCTGGGAGTCTAAACCGGGACAGTTTCGGGACTCCATTTTGGGAGTCCCGAGAAAAAGAGCCATTTGGATGCAAGTCCAGCAGAGAGCTGCAGAGAATACTATATGGGGGAAGGTGGTGGCTTCCCCCGAATCCGGGCCGTGGTGAATCAAGGGAGTCCAAGTTAGCCCATGGTTTGTCCCAACACCAAAAAGGTGCAAAATGAGTTCTAACCCATTTGTGGGTTGAATTTGGATGCAGGACCGTGTAATTGAGTAAGCTTGTCTCTCTTCCTAGTTTATCCTGGAACTTTCAGCACGCCCCTCTCACCCCCCCTTTAATGCTGGAAGCTGGGAGCGTGCCCCAAATCCCATAAATTTCGCAACTTTGTGAGTTAGCCCAACTTGGGGCTAGCTTGGGACTTGGGAGTGCGTCATGGTGGGTATAGATGAAGGAGAAAATAGTCCATCCAAAAATTGGGAGACACATTATACAAAATTTACATCCTGAGTTTCTATCACATATCGGAAAGCAACAAGACAACTTGGCCACAAGGTTTCTTATAGATTTGGGTTATTTTGATGACATGAATTCAATAGTTATAATTACTCAAACTCAAATATTCAATCCTTTTATTTGTAATTTTTCCTTTCAAGGGTATTTGAAATTGTACCCGATCATTGGAGTTAAATCAAAACTTTTCCACAAATTTTGCATCTTCCGTATAACTTCAAAAGACCAATATGTATTAACCATGATTTGTCATGGACAATCAAATGTCAGCTTTTATACCAATGAAGTGGAAAATACTTTGAATACTATACTAAAAACACCATGAGGTGAATCACTAATTGCATGCATTTTTGCCATCTCTCACATGGTTTAATTTTTACATCAATAAGGTTATTATAATCGCATGAATAACTTAGCACTATATGTATAGTCTTATCCTAATGGGTTGGAAGTAAATCTATGTTGTACATTATAGCCTATACTATATTAACATATCAAACTCCATAAGAAAATTCAAGCAAATTTGGCTATAAGCTAAATATGGAAGTAAAAAAATTTATTTTAAAAATATTTTGGATACTTATTAACCATAATTTGGCAACCTCAAACTTGATCAATTTTAAAAATGGCAAAACCAAGGTGACATACATTTCAAGAATGACGAGCAAAAAAATGTAAGTTTTACAAATGCACATGGTCATCACTCATCAAAATAGATAACCAATAATCTATTTATTGATCATTCCACACATATGTAGACATAATGTAAATACAATATCACCAAGACTTAAAGTTGTCTTTTTACCCTAAACCAACTACTCTCCACATTAAAAAAAATCCCAATTGCTAATCACCCCCAATTTTAACTTGTTTAGCTTCCTTATCATAGTTCCCGAATCCCCCTTTGGATCCTTCTAGAAGCATCTACAAAACATTTCACATTTCCTCTTGAACAACCTAGTTTTCAAAACTAAATTGCTTCCTTAATTAAACCCAGTTGCCAAAACAAATCAGTAGAGAAAAAGTCCTAAGTAGGTTGTATTGTTATGATACATACAAAATCTCCAACCTCAAGATATGTGTAAGTAGGTGGAACCTAATTGAAAATATGTTTTGGAAAACCAAGAATTGGACAATTAAGAATTTGAAGAATTAATTTTAGAACCTTAGGAATAGGACGTTCAAGGATTTGAAAAAATAGGATCAAAAACTCATCAAAGGTTCCATCCAAAGGAATTTTTTTTTTAATTGTTGGAACCATAACCAAAACATTCCACTAAATCATCAAGCCCTAAAAACCCTAAACCCTAAAATTGAAAACCATCACCTTCCTAGGGAATGCAAATGATAAGCTACCATGACTACCCATCCACTAACTTCAATTAGCTCCTAATAATGGGTGTGGACAAGTATGTAATAATCAGCCCAACATGTGGTCAAACCATGAAAACCATATTTGTGTCTCTATGTTTCTTTCTCATTTCCAAAAACAACAAAAGGCTACTTGGTCATGACATTGGGTTACCACTCAAGAAACATAACTCAAGGTGAGAAATAGTCAAACAAAAGGGAAAAATAGGGATTAAAAAAAATAGTATTCAAATCCAAGGTAGAAAGCTTGGAGTGCATGTAAACCATTTCAAAGTTTTGAAACCATTGCTAAAGAGACTAAATACATCATAAACAAAACAGCCCAAAAAGTAGGAGGAAAAAATGAGGTTCTTTGGTCCTCATAGACACCAAACAAACTTAGAACAATAATATAACCAGACTTAGAACTAACAATCTAGGGGTCTTCCTCAAAATTTGGACAACATTGGCATATCACAACAAAAAGGCTAGAAACACATGGTTTTTCCAAGGCCACCTATGGTAGATTGTGCATGTTTCAACAAGTCCATAAATCTCAAATTCAACTCAATTATATAAACCTTTGAAAAAATCAATTAGGAGAAAACTTTGGAGCTTGAGCACTTTTCATAACCTTTCTTCAAGAGGTTGACACCGTATGAAATCCTTGAAATTAATCTCACATTTTACAATCAACCAACTCCATCACCAAGTAAATAGACCCTCTATCAGGGTTTTATTTCTGAGCATTACATTGTGTTTAGAAGGCTCTAGGTTTGAAAGTGAAAAAAAAAAATCTTACAAAAAAAGAAAGAAAAGTTATTGTTGGGTTCAAATTCCAAACTCTTGATGTTCCTCCTCCTTTCAATTCACTGACCCCTTGCCTTTGGAATCTTTTGATAGTCCATCAGCACTTTAGACAGTCCGTCGCCAATGTCACCGATGTCGAACCTCTTGACAATTCGGTAGTGCTCTTGATAATCCATCACCAATGTCACCAACACCAAACCTCTTGAGGTTCTGTCGTTGTTTTTGATAGTTTATCGTCGATGTCACCAACGCCAAAACCTTCGAAGCTTCGTCGTTGAAATTGGAGCATGCAATGCCCTTTGCGAAGGTCCTTTTCTCTCTTGCTACTTAACTAACACCTAACCTTTTAAACTAATTACTAATGCATTTCTCCTTTCCTCCTCCTAACTTATTGACCACAATTTAAACTTTTCATGAACATGTGGCGACCTTTGTCTTGTCCTCCTCCTCTTGACCTTTTGACCAACCCATAAGCACACACCTCCAGTCCTCCTCCTCCTAACCTCTTCACCTACCCCTACGTACACACCTCTTGTCTTTCTCTCGTCCTCTTGAGCTTGCACCTTCCCTTTGATACATTACTGATACATTGATATTACACTTTGTTCTATGTTCAACCAAAAGGGAGGTGCCAAAAAACAATTAAGCAAACCTAAACTTGAAATGCGCAAATGGCCCTACCACCTTAAACCTTAAGCTACTACCATTTTCTTTTTCTTTTTTTTAAAGAATAATTAGTTATAGTAACATTAAAAATAATCTCCATGACTAAATAATCTAATTTGTTTTGTCACTAAATGACAATGTTTCGCCAAAAACCAACAATATTGATGCCAACTTTTTTAATATATTAAATAAAACCAAATAATCATATTAAAATTAAATATTTCTTGGTTGATTGCATATAACCAAAAATTTATATTAAAATCAAAAGTGTGATTTTTTTCATTTTTAGTAACCACAATTCAATCAAAATTGCAAACCATTTCCATATTTCTATACATGTGGTTCAAACATGTAACCAAAAATATTAAATTCAAACTAAATTATGTTTAGCTTGTAGTCAAATTTGGACAATTTTTTTATTTACCATTAATGTATTATTGTCATATTGACCACAACATGAATTTTACAAATCAATACATTGCATGATCATGGTCACATCAACACTTTCACCCTGTGCCATATGAGACATTAGTATCATGTTGGCAACATGATGGAAATGTCATGTCATCATGCATCAATGATATAATCCTCGCCTTTAAAAGTTACCATGTGAACCATCCAAACCAGAAAAAATATTCACCCCTTCCCAACCCTTTTTTAGGGAATTTGTGTCAGGCAGGGCCCTGTGGTAAGCACCTGCCGTCAAAACTTGGCGATCATTTGATGCTTGGGTTTTCAGCTTGTCCACTCTCCAATGTCCAAGTGGAAAGTGAACAGTCCAGTCTTCACACCAAACACAACTTGAAAAACACACACCCACCCACCCTCACTCCCCCACCCACATGAAAAGAGGGACGCCCTTCACTCCATGGCACGATTTCTGATTAGTTGCATGGAAATCCTATTCCTGAAATTCGCTGCAACTATTTTTGGCCTAGGCTAATTCCCGTTGCAAAGAACACCCTACCTCTTCAAAGATGAATGTTGTGTGCATTTTAATACTTCTAAATCTCATTCTTCAGCCCAGAGTTCAGTCCTCAATTGTTAAGTCTGATCAGACCCCAAACTGGGTAAATCCGTTTGTAAATCATGCATCCTTGAGTCCTTCCTAAACAGGAAATTAGTGAATAAGATGTGTCAGCACTTTTGTTTCATGATTTGACTACTTTATTTTAATATGCTGCAGCATAAAATGCCTGGGGCTACTGATCCCAACAACAATCATCATCTTTGGATCCTTAGCTAAACCACCTAACAATTCAGTGACCTCCAAATTGAAACCCAACAAGGAAAAAAAAAAACTCCTAATCCTCACTGTTCTTCTTGACACCATCAACATTCTAGGCAACATTCACTCTGGTTGCTGACATCTGCAATCTCTGCAATTTCATTCCATCTATTCCACCAAACCTGTTTGAATTTTGTTTTGAAAAAGTGCCTCCTCCTCCTCCTTCATGGGTTTTTTCGTTGTAGCAAAGCATATTCTTCCCTGAACTAGGGACCTTATAAAATAAGAGCTTGTTCTTCTCATCCATTTCTAATATGGGACTTTGTACCAAGTTGGGCAGTTTGCTACCTAATAGAGTTATCTGTAAAGTAATAAAATCACAACACCAGAACCCTGAGTTTGGTCATACAGAGGGTGAGATTTTTTTTAAAAAAAACCTGCAAAAAAGTACATTAGCATTCAACGGGCGATGAAACTCAGTTTACCACCATTTTACTGAGTTTCATCCTGTCTTTCCTTTTTCCTGAGCGCCTCCACTGCTGCTACATATATTTTCACTGCTCCTAACTGTACAACAACTATAACTAGTCTCGAAGTTTGTGCATTAAATGCTGAGTTTCAGCATTTGATACTACGATTTAATAAACATGTCTTTACTTTGCCGATACCACTGAAAGAGGGGATAGGGGGTGGCAGGAAGCCCAAAGACAGGGTGAAGACAGGGTTACTTTACGGATATTTACTAATACAGTATTTACTAAATAATGGAAAAGTCTATTAGGCAAATTTGTTTTGGGTTCTCGCTGAAATTAACGATAATTTAGGTTTTTACTTTTTCTCTACTTAGGCTAATCAATTGATGGGTGGAATCAACACATGGGACATGGAGTTTTAAGGTGCATCATTTTTCTTACCAATTTGAGATGCTTGTCATTGGCATGAAAGCAAAAACTTGAAAAAAGACCCTTGTTATTCATGTGTTGTTCTTACATTGAAATAATTTTAGTTTATTAGAGTTCTTTTTGCAAATTTTTTGAAAAATTCGGCAATTTCCAAACATATTTTCAAAATTTAAGCACAATATATTGGTACTATTAAGCACTTTCTGTTTATTTTAATTTTGGTTTAATTCGGTAGGCAAGTATAATATATATAAATCATTTAAAGGGAAAATAATAATAATTTACAAAATATTTCTTTATGAGAAATAATGATTTCACAAGTTGTAACATTATTTTATGCAAAAGAATTTATAGAAAACATAATTTTAAAAAAATTATTTATCTTAATTAATGATAAAATTGATTTAAATATTTGATATTACATTATAAAGTAAATATATTTTTTAGCTAGTTATATTAATTTCTAATTCAATATATATATTATATTATATGTATAATATATAACATATAATTAATAACGTGATGTACAAGAATTTTCAAAAACATAATGTATTAACATTTAAATATGTATATATCTACTTATGTGTCTATAATTATCAACAACATATCTAATAACAACATCAAAAATATATATTTATTGTAATGAATTATTTCAACAAATGTGGGTACATGACAACTAAATAGTGACTTCATAGGGACATAATTTTATTAAGGTGAAAGGATCGAGGTGAGGTGACCTTATGTTATTTTCAAGGGTACATAATGATTTAGGCTATTAAATTACACCTCACTTTTGATGCATTATATATTTTCAATCATAATCCTATGTTTTTAAACACATGGCATAGATGAAATCCTATACTCAATCACAAATCCAAGTTTCTCAAGCTATATGGTGATACAATTCAAATATTTAAGATAATAAGATTATAGCCCATGAGCTGAGGTTTTAGTGTGTTCTTGTGTGTTGAAGATTTAAAGCAAATGTACCAACTTGAGCAGGCCAACATAAGACAACTCATTTAGTTTTCAATATATATATATATTTGATGGCTCCAACAAATCAGGTATATCCCTTTGCAACAACTTTTAAAGCAAGCATACTATCAATCCTTTTGGAATTATGACAATTCCAAATAATTTCAAAATTTTAAGGTTCACTTTCTTGTAAAACTAGAACTTTGCTTTACACATCATGTACAATCTACCCCATTTATATGTGGAAAAAGATGAGTTATGAACATTTGAAACAACTTTCAGAAAAACTTTGAATTTTTAAATTTTTAAAATGTATTCCACATTTTAAAAATTGTGAGTGCTTTTTCAATGTGGCTTATAAGTTTTTATCAAAAAAATTTACCATCAATTTTTTTTTGTTATGCAAGTCATTTTCAAAGTTCTTTGCGAAATTGTCTCCTTTTAACATGACGATTGTTCACTTTCAAATGTTATTAACTAAAACCTAAGATTGGATTAAATGGATTTTAAATTAAACTTTTTTGACATTCATATGAATATAAAAAGAACAGCTTCCCATGATTGTTGTGCTTTCAAATGGCAAAACATAAATAGATCTCTAATTTCAAATGGTTATTATTACCATTCAATGGCCTTTTTGTTTCTTTTGAACTTATTTTGATTTTTTAACTCAACAGATCACAAACATGAAATAATTGATAATATATTTTTAAATCCAAAATGTTATTGTTATGAATATGGATGTTAATCTAGAATAATCTACAATTATGTAAAAATGTGAAGAGGAAGTCAATAGTAATAAGAATGCATATTTTGAAAAGTAACTTACAAAGAAAATATTGGGAGTTGCTTTTAATTCCATTTCAAATTCATTTGGTTTAATGGATCCTTTCAAGAAAGATCATAAGATATACAATGAATTTGTTCATGATTGTTTTCTATTTTTTCCTAAAAATTATTTGTCTACAAGAATTGTTGAAAATACATAGTTGCAACAAATGGTTCTTCAACAAAGCCCTTGAGTTGCACTTCCTTCTAAGGAAACTTTTTTCCAAGATATTTTTCCCAAATGGTTGAGAAGACCAAAAAATCATATGTAATACTTATCCTTACAAATTGTTTATCTTGTACAACATGTTTTTGAGTTATGGATATCAAAAGTTGGTCATGAATTTTTTTAATTTGTGGTTAATGTTTTTGTTAATTTAATTGGCAACCCAAACATGTGACCACTAGCCTATAGAACATCAAGCTAGGCATTATCAAGGAATTGTGACAATTGTTATATAAATATGGATTGACAAAAAAAACAAAATCATGCCTATGTCGCATATGAGGGTTGAAATTTGAACATAATGGCCAAATGTTCCAAAATCTATTCTGGGTTGCAATATTTTGGGACTAAAAGAAGATTTTTAAAGCTCATGTTTAGAACATCCATTTTTTAAGGGATGTCAATATCCACAATTGATGAAAAAGAACTCATGATGTTCCCTACATTTCAATTAAATCTACCCAAACAAATCTGTAGATATGTATTACTTGATTGAAAAAATATGAAAATGATTGTCATGAATGATGTAAGGATTGTATCAATTTTGGCATATGACCACAAGAATGATTGCCCCTATGAAAACCTGGTGAAATGGCAATTCTTAAGAATCTTGTTTTAAGATTATTCAAATGTGTCTTTTAGTTTGTCTTTTATTTTGTAACTTGATTGCATTTTATCACCATCTGGTTTTGCAATGGAGATTGTTTTATTTTGTTCATGTCTTTTTCAAGTTCAAAATATATATATTTGTTTAAACATGCACTATATTTTCATGGAATTGTTATATTATGTTACAGTCAACAAACAAGAGCCCACAATTTTTGTCATGTCCATGACAAATGAAAAAAATGGTTGTGAAAACTTTGTCATCTTTTATTTCCACTTGTGTGTTGAATCACTCACATGGTCATTGGTTGTTTCATGATGTTCTATAATTTATTATTTTTATTAATTTGAAGTTTCATGAAAATTTTGGAAACCATAGTATTATTGTTGAAGGTTCTTTGGAGGATCAAATTGGGGGATATATTGTTCTAATTGAATGTCCTTGTGGAAAACATGAAAAAACATGTTTTTAAGGTTGCTTCCTATCTTTATTTTTTTATACAAATCTACGATGCAAAGAAGGCTCATCACATGTTATCACTAATGGAAAGAATGAAGCTTGGTTTTGATTGGACCGAATTTTGTTACCTTGTACTTTAATTTAACTTATTGTCATTGCCCTAAAACCATCTCCACCCACACCGAGTATGTGGGCCTTTGTTAACTTCATCCAAAACTATTTGTTAGTTATTTCTCCATCCTCACTTATAAACATGAGATACTAACACAAGTAAAGTGAAAGACAGCTTAAATTCCATCACACATGGGCCAATCATTGTGGTTGGCCAATCAAAGGCAATCATCTTCCTTTGAAGAGAATTATATTATGTGCATAATTTACAAGTCCAAATTCTTATTCACATTATCACACATTATTATTTAAGTTATAGTCTTAATACATATCATGGAACTCACATGGGGTATTTAGACATGCATCAATGTTTCTCCTGTCCATTACTACTTATGTTCCAGTCACACTTGATCTCAAGTCAATGTTAACTAGGTGGTAGCTTAATGTCTAATGCTAAGTGAATGTTAATTTATTAACAAAAAAATTTCAAAAAAACATAGATTTTGAAATAAAAGTTCAACCTCTAAAAAAGAATTTTAAGTAAATGATAACTTAACAAAATATTTTTGCATCATTCTCATACCCACCCATGCCTATCAATTCGCCTACTTCTTCCTTATATACCCACCCACCTATCACCTACCCAATGTGCAAAAAAATCAATATGCAAAAGATACTTACCATCATCACATGTGAATGATGATGAGAAACTATTAGGGTTTAACATTGACCTAATTGTTAGTAAGCACTTTAACATCAATGGTGTGAATGGGAGTCTCAAAAGTTAATATATTATTATATTTTGTGGTAAACAAGTTTAGATCCTAAATGACTAGCTTGGTGTTAGAGGACTTTAAAATAGAGTCCATAACACCAAGTGGGATTTGAGCTTTATTGAGGTATCCCTAATTAGACCCATAAACTTGATAGTGGGACTATGAAAAGTGAGAGATCATCAATAGCAAAGCAAGTGGACCAACCAGATGGTGGGAGACTATGCGGTGAGGATGAAACAGGCAATCTAGCCAATCCAAAGCAAGATTTGAACTAAAAGCTAGCTACTGCATCCTCTGCAAGTATGTTGTCCTAAAACCATTTTAAAAACCAAAATTGGCATGTAGTTATTGTTCTATAGATTCATGACTAAGCTGTTCTGTCTCTTGTTGATGGATTTCATCCCCTGAGAAGGTCCACAAGCCAGCCTCCCATAATATTCTACAGGCATTTAAAATGCACTATAACTAAGTTCAGAGATCTGCTACCAGGAAGCCCTTGTCTTTGCAAATAAGTTGTCTGGAAGATGGATCTTCAGAGTGAACAGACTTGCATGTACAATCCAGTATTTGAATAAGTACATTCGGCTATATATATCTCCACATGGTCAAAGGCACAGAGGCTGCTGCCACTTCCAATTTTCTGACAACTTCAAGGAGAAAAGTAGTGGATGAAGTTGGGCCATTTTCTGCACACAAGCTTTCTTTGGGCTGTAAACAATTTTAGTCAAATTTTGATTCTATTCATACTTTGTGGATATGGAGGGGCAGGCGGGCTTCAGGGTCGAGAATCTTGTCTCAATATTTACTGTGAATATGGGTGCTTTGTTTTTGTGCCTTTGTAGTGATTTGTTCAGTCATAGAACCATGATCCGTGTTTCTTTTTTCAAATTTGTGAGGTAGATGGGTTGGCTAGCATCCTCAGTTTTGGCCGAATTTGACTACAGGCTAGAGAGGAGTGCAGAAAAGTATGGGAATCCTCCTGCTCCATGTTGATGACATGCTTGAATTATTGCCTAAATAGGGAGACAGGGGCTCACTTTTTCCAAAAGAATTTCTTTGTACCATTCGCAATCCCTTTTCTTTCTTTTTCAATAGCAAGGATGATAAATTTCGCCCCCAAAAAGATCTCTGTTTCTTACCCAATTCTTGCAGCCTAGAGTCTAGACATCAGTTTTAATACCCATCTGTGATCAGGTTTCAGTTCATCATCAGGACCAGGGTTTTAAATATTCTTCTATAATTTGTCTTTTTACAATTCCTTCTACACTGTTGGAGCAAACAATAAGCGATGATACAAAATGGAGAAGTCTCAAGATTATAACTCCAATGTCCTCACTCCTTAACAACAAATTTTCAAAATCATGCTTTGAGTCAATGCTATTTGTTGATTCCTTCCCAGTAACTAATAATGTCATAAATCCTCTCATCAATCTGTAGACATTGAACTAGTAGTCACAAAGAAACCAAAATTATCTGTCAAGAGCTATAAATTCTCAATCAACTTCCAAAAGCCCCTATGACTGGTAGTGTGATCATAATCAGGTTAGAGCATCGTCACCTATGCTGGCATCAAAGTTTTCATAAGTATTTTTTTCATGTCCATTATTACTTGTTTACATATCTCAAGCCTCACTGGTAAACTTGAAAGTGGGACTCTCAAAAACGAAAGATCACTAATAACAGAGCAAGTGGACCAATAAAATGATTTAGCCAATTAACAAAGTGTGTGGGTGAGGATGCTCTAAAAGAAGATTTCGATTCTCTAGAAAACTTACATATAATAGAGTTTACATTGAAACAATTTCCACATAACAGACACAGCTAATTATGGGGTTGTTAGATGCAGTGGCAGTGCTGTTTGCTTGCACAAGTTTAGTTTCAAGAACCAAGAAAGGTTTGGCTCTTGCAGGATTACCAAATCTAGTGGAAAACCAGCTGTTATAATTTGGTAGTTGTTGGAGTTGGGTCGCATGATCCAATTTGCAGGACATTCAGTGCTGTGCAGCATAAATTTTCTTGGGTCTATATGCGCACAAAGGATGACAAAGTTTGCTCAGTCAGCAAGTAGCATGGTAATGTGCACGCCTAGCACTAAAGCAACTGGGATCAGTAGTACCCACCAATAACAAGGCTTGACAAGTGGGACCACTCACAATTTTATATTCTTTTAAAACAGAAGACGGTGGAACTACCCCATACCACAACCAGATTGCCTGGAAAGAATTCCCAGGCTTTTCCTCTATCTTGGTATACAGAACTTTCCCTTGTTACAAAAAATTCTGCTTCGGACATTCAGATTTCACTTGGGAACGCTTTCGAGGTTTGTCCTCTATTTTGTCATAGAAAAGATTGTTCTTCACAGAAAATTTATTTTTTAAGAACACCGCAAACAATCACATGGTGTGCTTATTGCAATTGTGTGGGTTAGTCTCCTCTACATCATTCCCCAGCTTTGCCAGAAAGCTGTCAATTAGTCAATGTGACTGTGTAATAGCCTATAGGTGTACACTTATCCAGAGCCCTTCTCACAGTGCATCGTTACAGTTGCCAGTGGAGGGCCTAGGGACTCACTTTTAAGATCAAAGCATTTCATAGTCTAACTTGTCCAATGTAATGGGTTGGAAACAGTTTTTCTTTTCTGTCCAATTTTAGCACTGTTGCAACAAAAAAGGAATCTGGTGCAAAGTTTACAAAGGGCTTTTTCCTGAAAAAATGTGCAAAAGGTGCCATATTTTGATGGAAAAAAGTAAGTTAGAAGTCATCATGTTTCGACCATGAGTTCGTGAGGATTGTCAAATCAAAGCAGAATCCTAAAAAAATTCTATTTTCCTGGCTGACTCCGAGCCAGATTTGGCTCATTCCTCTTCTGGATCATGGCCAGTCCATCTACATGACAATTTTTTAAATTTAAAACCCTGATCTTGGAAGTAAGAACGTTTCTAACATTTACATGGTGCTATTTAGTATTAAATATGAAATCTGCAAAGTTAATTTTACAGATAACATTTACAACAGGAGAAAACTCAATTGTGGAATGCAAACCAAAGTCCCAAGAATTGGGTATTCGATGAACCCTGCCAAACTTTATAAAAAGAAAGGACCCAAAGAAGGGAAAGAAAAAGAAACAAGGGGCAAGGACCACAGTCCAGGCAAGCAAGTGGCCTAAACAAGGCGGGCCACAAGGAGGAAAAGGAACCACTAACAACCAAACCTTCCACTAGTTGCATGAAGCATATCAACTAATGAGAGGGGACATAAACTCAATAAAACTCCGAACCTAGATGAACCCTCCCCTACATTAACAGCCCATTTTGAGATAGAGATGATTTGCGTTTTTTGTAACACCATCAACACTCTTTGTTTATAAAATGAATGCAACATCAATAAAGGAGGGCCTTTGATGCCCTTTGTTGTTCACACCATGTTAGCACATTGATGAAAAAAATTGTCAACCTGCTAGTGAAGACACTCAAAAACCTCTATGGCAAGAGGGAAAAACACATCCGTTGGATAATGATTGCAATAAAATCCTTCCTTCATTTCAGCCGCCAATGTCACAACCACCCCACTTGGATGAGCTGCTTGTGATACCAAATTTGGTCAAGTGGGGTTGAAAATGACGACATTAGCCAATGTGTGAATGCCATCAATTGATAAAACAATGTTGACCCACTTATAAGAAAACTATAAAAAAAGCAACGAAAGAATGTGGGTTTGTTCTTGTAAAACATGAAACCTTGCATCTCTCACAACATATGCAAAAACATCCTAAACAACATCTTTTCCTCACCATGGGCACAACAAAGGAGGTGAATCTCCATGAGGTCTAATGATTAGCCACAAATGCAATGTGTCAAACAAAGAGCCAATGGATGGGGAAGCCTAATCTAGTTCACAACACAAAGGAAAAAACATCTAAGGGTAGATGAAAGCATGGGATGACAAGACAAAAAGATAGCTAAGCTCCCACACTAGACCTTACATACAATTTTAAACATGTTTGATGTGAATAAGAAAATATGTCAAAGATGATGCTAAAAAAAGAATGGTCATGTGTATCTTTGAAATAGTTTCTTGGAGTCTATTTGTTCCCCTTTCTACAAGCTATTCAAATAGGGTAAATGTGTTGTTGCAATCAAAGGAAGAAACTCCTCAAACAACCTCAAGTGCACATGGAAGGGAAATGAACCCAAATTGCTTGCCCCAATAGCCTCTAATAAGAATGGATATGAATCCAACAAGAATCTAAAAGTAATGACTAGCACTACTAGTGCCCAACTCCCCAAAAAAGCCACTAGCACAATGATGTCTACTAAGATAAGGCCTATATCTCCACTAGAAATGGGCAATGTCACATGTCGATGCACCCAAAGAGCCTCTAAACACTTAAGAGAACATGGGCTCAAAAGCCTTTGGAAAACCTACATAAGGACCGAGTCAAAAGAAACGAACTGACATTGAAAGTTTAAAAGAGACAAAAAAAACAAGAAACAAAAAAGAAGGCATATGCACAAAACATCAAGAAAAGATCCCAAAAATGACTTGGACATCCCCAACCTCAAAAATTTATTTGCATGGTGACCATCTTTATCCAAACCTTTTGCAAAAAGAAAAAAAAAGGAGAACAACACAAAACCAAAAAGGAGCCCTAAAACCCTAATGATGTCAAAGGAATAATAAAAATCATATAAAAAAAAGATAAAACCAACTAACAAGCAGGAAAGGGACCAAGCAGTGCACTTACAAAGCTTACAGCCAAACCCACTGAGACATATTTAAATTATCAAGATCATTTGACAGAGCACAATATAGACTTAAATTCCACAATCCATCCAAACAATGGGTTGAGACCAGTGTGGGGCAAGTATCCGGTTAGGGAGGTTAGAAACTGTTGGTTCCATTACTAAAACTCAGATTGGAAATCAGGTCTGGAATCAGAACCAAGTTCTCAGTTCTTAAAAGAATTGGAACCAAACTGGAACCAGGATTCACTTCTATGAACTGGAAGCCAATCTACACTTTTTGAACAAAAGGACTAGAACTGGGGCCTAACCGGAGGCTAACTGGCAGTTACTTGCCCCATTTCATCTGGGTTTACCTGAAGGGGAGTTGGATTTAGGTCTGATTTTAAGCACTGGAACCACAACTGGAACTGGGAGTTTTTTTATTTCTCGTAAAGAACCAGTCCTGGAACATTACAGGTTCCTTTCTTGGCAAACCAGAACTGGTTCCACTCTAATTTTCCTTAGAAGTGGAACCACTCTGATCATAGTTTCTTGAGAACTGGAACCACCCAACACATGTGTAGCCTTCCCAGTGCATAAATTCGTTCTTCTGATGTGGCTTGCAGTTGGCCAGTGTCCCCTCATACTAGAGGCTCGTACCTAGTTGCTACTGCAGAGTCCTACTTGCTAACTGCACTTCTGAGACCCAGCTTCATACTAAAGCATTAATAATGCTTAAGATCTCCTGCTTTTCAGGTTGCAAGTTTGGAAGTCTCTGTTGTGGTGAGTGAGTGAGTCATGCACTGAACCACAATTGTTCCATGGACACTGAATCCTCAAGCCACATGAGTGTAGTTAAGTTGTCCAAAGAACATCTCATCATAGCCTTAACAACAGAAGCACAGTATGAAATTGGTCACGGAGCTGCTATATCTGACCTCCTCATAGCCTTAACAACAAAAGCATAGTCTGAAATTGGTCACAGGGCTGCTATGTCTGCTTCCTGGTTATGCACAGATCGACATCAGGGCATGGGCATTATACAAAACCAGGGTGTAGTGTACAGACCCTTCTGCATACTTGCACTCAGCATATCAAGAAAATTCGAAGAAAAAAGACACATCATTTCACATTTTATATTGCAAATTTTCTTTTGCAAATAGTATACATCTAGATCTGGGAAACAGTAGGAACTGGCAGACAAATCTCTGGACACATCTGCATACAATCTTCCACCACACTGACTTAAAATATGGTTCAGAAGCCCATCTCCACAAAGAAACCCCCAAATATCACATGCAGAAAAAGCTCAGAACAATATCACATTTTGCATCTTCCACTTCTCTTTACCAGACCATAAAATACATTGGCAAATGCCCACTTGATGCAGAAATGAGCATCAATACCTGATTTGTTAGCAAAAATGAGACCCAACTTTCAGGCTCATTACTATCTATGCCTTTCTGGTCTAATCCAAGCTTCAAGGAAACCAGAGCAAGGAAAGCCCTTGCACCCCATAACATCTCCATACAAGATATTCCGAGGTCAGTACTGTCCTGACTTCCACAGGAACATTTATGCTGAGGCACCCAGGCAACAATGAAGTCCTCAGTGTGATTCAACATTTGTGTTAGAGTGAACACTAGCTGTCATAGTGAAACTATAAACTCAAAAAGTAGATCAGATGTGACATGGGAACACCCTCGTCTCTTCAAGCCTTTGAGACAGCCTGAATGCCAACCTCATTGGTCAGTAATCTATTATCCTCTTCATGTAGTTGGGGTTAGTGATACCGGCAGTCCCTAAGGGTTGCCTGGAGCTGTACACATTGTGAGGATAGTCTTCTAATTCTCCATAGGAAGAAGGGTTGTATTGGCCATATACTGATCTCACACTACCTTCGTGAGGATCAGAATCGTATCTTTCACATGCTGGCTCATACTGATGGAATGATGTGCTACAGCTTTCATATTCTGGACTGTAGTCTCTTTCCTCATAAGAGTGATGCCTGTAAGACAGACTGCTTGGAAACACAGAGGAAGGAAGTGAATCCATTACTCCATATGCAGGTAGGTGCTGGGTATATGGTGTGCCTCTCTCTCTCTCACCATTACGATCATAAGTATCCCTTTCAGAGTAGGAAGATGGAAGCTGATTGTATGATGATGAATTTTGCTCACTGTCATAAGGGGAAGCAACATCATCGTCCCACTTTGAGTCTGAAGGTGAAGGATGGGTAAATGGTACTGAGCTCTCTGTCTCATGGTGCAGATCGTAAGTATCTGATTCCATTTCTGCAGATGATTGATGTCTGAATGATGAGAAGACATCAACTTCAGGTTGTTTGGGGGCAGTTTTTGACTGGATGAAGTCAATGAAATTCTGGCTGTATATTGTGCCAGACCAGAACTCAGCTTTCTTCATAGCCTTCTTTGCTCTCTTTAGCAGAAGCTCAGGATCAACTTTGCCTGTGACAGTCACTTTCTGATTCACTCTGTCGCACATTACTTGGGTCACACCTGCACCAATTCAGTCAATCCAAACAAAACCATTTGGTTCAGCCAGTAGTGGATGTGATCCCACATGCTTATCCAGACTCCCAAAAACTGGTTTTCATTCTGCTGCTGATGAACCTGCAGCATTTTGCCCTGACGTAAAAGACACCTGAGTTCTTCATAACTCAGTTGCCACAATGCAACAATGACTGTGATACCAAGCCTGATATGAAATATTTTTCCACGCCTCCATCCAATTAGAGAAGAATCTGCTAATCTCAGAGAATTTCACTCGCAAATCATAATCTGAAAATGTCCAGGAAAACATGCATGCACATCCATTGATTTCCGCACTTCTTCATCTTCACCACCACATTCAGGAAAACCCCTAGGAGGAAGGCAAGGCAACCCCAACTACTAAAGCAAAGAGTAAACACTCCAGGAAGTGTGCACTTTACCTTCCATTTTCTTCAGTTCAATCTCGACTTTGTCTTCACACTTTCTGCAGCACATAGGAACCCTAAGCTCTATCTCCTGCACAGCCATGGCCAACAGGGCAGCAGATGTAAAACCCCTCCATTAATGCCAAGATGATTCCGTAGAAAGAAAGGTTAGTAACACAACCTACACAATCCGCAGAAAAAAACACACAAAATGACTTACCGGATGCACCTTCTTCGGCTGACTACTACGACGGATAACTTGAGGTCGGCGGGCAGGTTGTTGTTCGAGCCCGGGATCACTAAATCGGACCAGTTTAGTAGGCGGCTCAAGAAACAGATGTCCTCCGTAGGGCAGCAGCGCGGCAGGGTAATTACTGAACATAGGTAGCGGCGGCGGCTCAAACAGATGAACAAATGTCGGCGGCGGCAGCGGATGCTCCGGGTAGCGAGTGAAGGAGGAAGGCGGCTGGGGATAGATTCGGTACGAAATCGTCTCCGCGTAATACGGCTCTTCTTGTTCTTCTTCTCTGTAACCATGATCCATCCATGTGGGATCTGCTGCTCCGAAAAGCTGCCCAAACCCAACCACGACGCCGGCATTAGGAGGTAATGCAGCACACAAACTTCCTCATCACCGCCCGCACAATGTATACTACTGGATCATCACATGTTGCACACAAGACAATATGCAGGAAACAAAACCACACTAGAGCTCCGGTGCTTCTTATCAAACACAAAACAAGCCAACATCACCAACCACCGTCACCAACCCACCTTCTGCATAAACATAGCCATGACGGAAAAGAGTTGCAGAGCGCGAGCTGCACCAGACAAACTCCGGTGACGAAATTGGACCGCAAGAGCGAGCGAGCAAGTTCTCCTCCTTGCTTGCTTCCTTGCTTCCTGGGTCTTTCTTTTCTTCAAGTCGTCTCACATGAGTGAAAAAACAGTCACAGACCACAGGCTTATAAAAGGGAGCTTCTTATTATGATCAAGATCTGTAGGAAAATGGCGGTGGTGAGCAGAAGAGAGTTGCTTCATAATTTATCCATGTCCAAAGGTAGACATGTCTTCTGGTGCCACAGTCACCCACAAGACTCTTGCAGGCAAGGCAAGAACTTGGTTCTTTTAACCTAGCAGGAGGAGGGCGAAGGACGTCCGACGACGTTGGAGAAGGGAAGGGAACAAGAACAAGGGAGAACTCACGCACTCACTCACTCACTCAGCAACACCGACATGTGACAACACCACAGGGGAGGGAAAGACATGAAATTAAGAAATTGTCGAGGAGGAGGAGGTTTGCTGCTGCTGCTGCTTCTGCTTGCCTGCTTCCACAGAACTCAGCCAGCCGCGAAGCTAAGAGCGAGGAAGGAAGCATTGCAATGAAGAAGAAGATGCAGCAGCAGCGCCGAAAACAAGCGGCGAGAACTAGGTAGGTACCCTATTCACTGTGAAGACCAACTCCGGAGCGCAAAGGAGCCTCCCGTGGCCACAAGCACCGAAGCACAATATAAATGGTACCTAGTGGCAGCTTTTTAATGCTGGCTATATATAGCCAAAATGCTATACTAAAAACAAGAAATGCTAAAATAATGTGCTTTTTGACATTTTCAATACCCATAAATCGAATAAAATAAGAAAAAATTCCATATTTCTATCAATGGTTCACGTATATTTAGCCAAAAATATAGAAGGATGTTTTTTATTTTTTTCTTTCATGTTTAGCTTTTAGCCAAATCTGGCTAAATCTTCCTGAGAATCATCTCCACTTTGGCTATAATATAAAATTGCCAAAATAAACACTGCCCAGTGGGGTGTGGTGGGGCGGGCGGCCCGCGGCCCAAGAACGGGTAGGTCCCGGGACCGCTGGAAAAGGGACAACATCAAACAGGGTTTCGGTCCCTCTGACCTCGAGGGTGGCCCAGACCCTTCACAAGGGACAGACACGTGCCATGTGCCCATAAGCTGGTTTGTGGGTCCACTTTGTGGGATCCGATGGAAATTCACATTTTTGGATTTTTATTTTGGATTCATTTGGATGTTGTAGATATCGTTTTGAAATTTTTAGTTCAAAGTTTCTTACCCAAATCTATGGCAAATTCTTATATTAAATTTTTAGCTTTAAATGTCTTACTCAAATATATGGCAAATTCTTATATTTAGAATTTTTAGCTTAAACCTTTTTGTACGCAAATCTATGAGAAATTCTTATATTTAAGATTTGTAGCTTAAATTTTATTACTTGTATCTATGGAAATTCTTATATTTAAATTTTTAGCTTAAATTTTCTTACTCATATCTACGGAAAATTCTTATATTTAAATTTGAGCTTAACTTTTCTTTCTCAAATATATGGCAAATTCTTATATGTAGGTTTTTATGCTAAGTAAAGCCCTGGGGTATTTCCAGGTCAAGGCACTGGAGGTTAGATACCTGCGCTTGATTAGATGTGACTAATTTATGGTGAAAAAGTTAGGGTTTGCAGACAAGTAGAGGAATATGTATACAAGATCAAAAAGTCTATACAGGGTACTAAACAATTGTCCCGGCCCTTCCCCATATGTTGGGTAAGGTGCAAGGGGAGCCTTAGGGTGATCTAGGCAATGCACCCACCATTATGTGCAAAGTCAAGACCATTCCATGACATTAAGGTCTTGGGTGAAAGAATCAATGATTTTTATTTGAAATTGTGTTCAACTAGATTAACAGATTTTGATCACTATTACAAGTGTATGAACATCACCAGAAGATTATGTCATGTAATTTGGTCAAGAAAATGACATAACCTGCCACCCCATACCTTAATGTGTGTATGGTAGTCCATTGCGACTTGTATCAATTAGTTGTGGGGAGCCTCAAAGATGATTTTTTTCCCTTTTGTGATGGGCATCTTTGATTGGCCCATCACAAAAATTTAATCAAACTTTGGACAGTCCCAAAAGAAATATATTGTAGTCTCCTCCATGGACTACTTATATAGAGTAGAATTTAGGGCAAAGCTTACGAGATAAAGTTAGCAAGTATTGCAGCTGGTATGTGTTTTTGATATGCACCTTTGACTAAAGCTGTTGGATATGCTGGTTGAAATCAAACTCTTTCTCAGATCTCAGAGTATCTCCACCGGTGCTCGGTATGTCACTCTGGATAAGGTCTAAGTTTAGCTGTTTTTTTTTTTGGCAACCCCACCAGTAAAACTGTAACTAGAACTGCATATACGTGGGAACTACTAACAGAAAACCACCTGGACCAATCATTATGATCGACCAATCAGAAATACTGAGCCACAGTCAGGTCCAATTTATTACATTCTTTTTGGAGGCGGCCAACTGTGTTGCGTCTTTTACCAGCCACGGAAAGGTGGACGAATTGAGTGCAGAAAAACTAATTTCCTGAGCTAAACCGGCACATTTTGACTTTTTCACAGTAATTTTTTTTGTTTGGAGTGACGTACTGAACACCGGCGGAGTTCCTGTCACGTCCAGCCCTCAAACCTCCCCTAAAACCAAAAAACCCACATCCCACACCGCACCACTCCACCACCTCAAAAAGCATATTTTTCCGAACATGGGGCACTTCCCGTCATAGAAGCCTAAATATGCTTCCTTTTGATGCCCCCTTTACAATCAATACACATGGAAGTTGAACCATGGTCAAACAATACATATAAAAAACAAGGTGCTATTGGAAACGCTTAGGAAACCCATTGGGAAGTTGATGGTAACATCATTATATCACAATGTCATATTGAACATAACACTAAACCATGACATTATGAGTGTACTACATCCATAACAAAACTACCCCAAGAAAACCTACATGTTATCATTTGCATGCTGACCTTCCCTTTGTGAAACAAGACAATAACCGAGGCAAGGAGCTTTGTTCCCCACCCTCTGCAAATTAACACAACAATGACAATTATTAGAGATGCAACCGAGAATGAAGGGAAAAAAAAAGGGAGAAGAGCTCACTTGTCAAGAAGGAAGGAAAAAGATGATGAAGTCTAAGTTGTCTTGCCATTGGAGGCTTGACAAGTGTAAATCCAAGGGGAGTACAACAGGATAATGGTAAGGTACGTGGAGTGGAGTAGCACCAAGGGACCTTAGTGACAACGGCAGAGAAGCTTCAGAAATGGCGATGGAAGGGGAGGGAGGTAGGTAATGAGGAGGTAGATGTGTGGGAGTCAGCGTTTTTTTAATGGCGAAATTTCTCCGAAAGGAGAAATTAAAAATCAAACATTCAAAAAAAAGAAAAAAAAAAGGTTTTCAGTCACCAAAAGTGAGAATTAAAAAAAGAATAAAAATCAAAATATTCATATTTTTGGTTTTCATTGTGTAGCCAGATGGATAGAAGGATGATTAAAGATTTTTTTTTAATTCTGATTTATAGCCATATTTGACTAAATCTTCCAAGGGATGATCGTCAAAAAAATTTTGGGGCTACAAACGGAAATTCTTTTTTAAAAAGACTGGTGGGGAGTAGGAGGAACATAGGTAGAAGTGAGGTAGGTAGATAGGAGAGCGGACTAATGTGGGTGGGGTTGCAGCTGGGCACGTTCATCCACTTGATGAGCTCAGAGTAAGTCTGAGCAAAACAGGACTGGTGCATTCGTGGGTGCTGAGGGACTGGGCCCTCCCATTTGCATTTGCAGGACAGCCCCTCCCAGTCCTTTCCCTACACCACATGATTTCACTGTAAGTTTCTAGTTTGCAGCACAACAATGTACAAAGGATGAATCAACAGGGCGCGGCGCATCCTAAGAGAGCTTTAGTACTTTATTTAGAGCAGTCCTTTTGTATAGATACCATGAACAGGTTCCCCATTATAATAGGCAGAGTTTGCATATATTGCCAGAGTACTTGTTTTACAGTTTGCACATAATTCTGGGTTCTACTACTTCTACACAACAAACAGATAGAGCTTAAGGATAGAGTTGAAAGGAAAGGGGGTTGTCAGTTGAGTGGACCCACAAACAACAAACAAGCCTACTAGGCAGGCTACTTACTCCCCCACAACAATATTGTTTTTGCATGATGGGCTGCGTGATGAATCCAATGCATTGATCACAGTGAAAAAGTGGTGATAAAGCTAATCCATGATCCTTTGCATGAAGAGATTGTACGTGCCTAGTGGGGTATCAAGAGATATGGTTTATAAAAGGTGAGCTAACTTAGTGGTGGACAATAATTATGCACACTAGTCAACAGAGGGAATCAATCTGTTGCCCAGTTTGGGAGTAGAGGCTACTTGCTCCCTCACTTCACCTCTCTTTTATGTTCCTCCAATCTTTTAAGACTAAATAATATGTAGTTTCCAATTTAATGGGCTACCCATGAGTTTGAGTTGGCCCCTTGCATCTGCCGCCACCTACTTGAAACAAATGATAAGAAACTCTCAAACTCTTTCTCTCCTGTAAAGAATGTAACTCGTGTTGTCCCAACACATGAGTAAAGTACCAAATCGAGCATCAAAGGGTCTAGTGCTGCTGCACCGAAGAAATAGTAAAGGCATCCTATTATTCAGACCTGTTGTGTGTTTGGGTTACCCCACCTTCTCTTGAGTCTGCCAAGCCCCACCACTGACCTTAAGTTCTTTGAGCAGCTCCACCCATTAACCTCCTGTTTGGGCCTTTTAGCAATATTTTATCACATTTAACTGAATGTGTTATTTGTTTCCCAATCCTCACCCATACACATGAAGAATGAGTCAGTATTGGGTGAAATTAATATTTAAATGCAACCACTTAGCTCAATTATTATAACTGACCAATCAAGAGGAGTCATTTTGACGTTTAAGGCATTTTAATGAGCATTGGACCTTGTGCACATTACTGACATTAGGGTTTGTTGCCATTAGGATGTCGAATAAAAATTTTATGGCAGCTTCTTAATGGAAAATCACTGGATTGAAGTCATGTTTAATGTTAGCAACATTTCATATCTAGGGCACTTTTAAAGATCTTAAATAGAACACATGTTCCAATTCAAAATCAACAGATGTCATACTCTAATGATACATGAGTTGGCTCGTAGCTCACACAAATCTGCAATTAGAGTTGCGAGGTGACTACAAGTTAAATGGAATGTTAAATGAAACAAATTTAAGGAAAGTTGATGTTTGGGATAAAATCTTGAATCTTTGATCATAGTGGCCCAATGGAAAGAGACTTTTATCGATCCTCTCCACCATGAAATGGTTGCATTTCATCCAACTTATATATTCAAACCACTTTACTATGGCCGGTGGAGCTACTATTAAAGGTGATTAGGCTAGCTAGGTTTCTACATGTTTGTGAATCAATGTTTTTATTTGTGGCAAAATTTCATAAATGCGTGACTTGTTATGTCTAGGGCAAATGACAAAATCAATAATGAGATAATCTAGGATTTCACTTAAATCGTCTACCATTTATTTTCCAATTGTCACCTGTCTTATCGAAAGTTAAAATGAGTTGTCACCCATGTGTGATGGTGGTGATCTTCAAGTTGCGACAATAGTACATGTTACAAGTTCAACTTACAAGTGATAACAACGTCATCATTACCTCCATCACCACCTACATTCCCATCTTCTTCATTAGGCATCCCAAGCGTTGTTTAGTAGAATAATGAAAAGATTGTTAGTGTTGTTTAAAAGAACAATTATGAAATTGTTATTACATTTTAAATGTGTTCATTGTTTAAAGGAATAATGAAAATATTGTCACAAAGCTTGTAACATGTTCCCAAAATTCATACTAATCCATCAGGGTAACATATGTGGGTTGGGATTTGTGAATGACTATTTGACTTGCAAGACCTTTTGGGTGCAATCACAATAAAATGATTGGTGTATTCCAAATGTAATCACACTAAAAAAAAACCATTAGCAACAATGTTGGAGACTTTACCAAGGACTATAATGTATATGCAACCTTCATGTATTGGATGATTAAATACCAAAATTATATTGTAAATATTTTTTTGATTTTTAAAAATATTTTTTTAGACTCAATATTGATATTGAAACCAAAAATAACTCATATTATTAAAAAAAAATTACATCAAGCTTTAGATTATAATCAAATGTACCCAAAAAAATTTAAACATTATCACAGCTTTTAAACTATTATAGTCATTAAAAACATTCAAAATCTAAATTAAAAACATCCAATACATGATACAATAAATGTGTATTTAAACGGATCAACACATGTGACCTTTTTTATGAATTATGTTTAAGTCCATAAGAAATTTGAAAGCATTTGGTGAAAGTTTGAATAAGTTAAAACACATTCAATTTTAAGGTTGTTAAGAAACATTATGTCAACAAATGTTTTGGGTATAATATATTTTTTAATAACATAGTGAAATGACTTCAAATTCATGGGATTCCAACTTCATGAATAAACAAACACAATTCCAAAATATGGATAATTATTTCATTAAATACAATAAATGAATTTTTTTAAAAAGTAATGTTGGTATAGGTTTTCACTATAGTCAACAAGTGTTTTGATTCCTTTTACTATGATTACACCATTCCATTGTGAAAAATAAGAATGGATTTTAAAATTGTGTTATTGCTTACATCAATGTTGAAGAAGTAGGCATTAGGTGAATTTCATTAAAGATAATTGCATGTTCACATTTTGCAAGGATTTCTTTCTCATCTCTTCTATTTGTTTTTTGTTGTATGCAACTTTGTCATCACAATTTTGTTTGTTTTCTTTTGCACCAAGGTCCATATGTTTAAGGCAAATGTTGTGATCTTTTAAACCTTTGCATTGTGCACATTATGTTGTTTGAGTTTAAATTTTACTTTGCATTAGTAATTCAACATTTATTTCTTTTCAAATTCATGGTCATCAAATTGTAGTGCACAATGGCACCTCTCAAACGCCTTTCAAATATCACATACAAGTTTTTTTTAATGTTTATGGGCTTGTTAACCTTGAAACCTTTATACATCTTTGCTTATGTTATTGATTTCCAATAAGTGCCCAATTTTTAATGTTTGTTGTGGTGCACATGATCTTGGGGCGTCAACTTCTATGTCTCCTAGTAGTTGTAGCAAGTGTAGTGTTGACTTAACATGATAGGATGGTTTAGAGTTTACTAGTGTGATTAAAAAGAGGAAATAAAAAAGTGAATGGGAGTTGAAAATGATTTTATAATATTCATGGGCTACAAAATTCCCTTGGGTTGAATCTATTAAGTCCTCAATGGCAACTTTTTCATGCTGTGTTGCAAGATTTGTTCCACAATTGAACATAGGGAAAAACTACTTGTCCCAAACCTAAATGGGTTGAAAACACATAGTGGGGAAGAAGATGTGTAAAGTTGTTCAACCTAATATCATGGTTCAGTTGTTTTATAAACTAAGTAAAATACACTAGTAGAAATTTTGTTGTTTGTAACCAATCATTATGCAATTGTCATGCAACTAACTGACATTTACAATTACATCAATCATGTTTGCAACTACAAATTTGGTACCATATAATTTTTGGCCCATATGATTGTGTGTGCAATTGACATGCAATTAAATGTGTACAAAATGGACACATGTCGTAAAAATAATGGCCTAAACTAATACATACTTAAACTAATTTACTTAATTTATCTATTTAGGTTATATATAGTAATATTATACATTTAGTACTAAGGTTCAACCCATGTTAATTAAAATTAGCCAAGATTAAACATTGGTTTAACATAGGCTAAATTCACACTAACCAAGATCAAACCTAAATTAAACCTTCACTAAATTAATCATAAATTGGCTATATAATAGGAGGTTAAATTAAACATGCTTAAACTATCCATGATTAAATTAATTGTGGTTAAATTAATTAAATTAGCTGTGGTTAGATTAACCATGGCTAAACTAAATTAGGCTAAATTAACCAAAGTTAAATTAAATTAGGGTAAACCAAACATGGTTAAATTAAATTACAATAACAATGGTTTAAATAATTATTTGAATTAATTATGGCTAAACTAAATTAGGTTAAATTAAATTGAGCTAAACTAACCATGGTTAAATATGTATTTCAAGTTTTCAAATTTTATTTGTCAAATTTATCTAAATTATTATTTTTGGAAAGAAGATTTTTTAGAATTTTAACCTATTTTATTCATAAATTTTGTTTTGAATTTTTTTTCTTTTTTCAAATGGAAATTTGATGAAACAAAAAATCAAGAAAAATGGACAAAGTTTAATTTTAATATTAGTTAGTAATCATTATAAGTCATTTTTATTAATAATAATATTCATTAATTATAATTATACTAACTAGTAGCATTATTTTTAACACATAAATTATTTTAATTATTATTACTTTTGTATATTGATACATAGCTAATAAATAAACTAGGTTAATCCATAACATAAGTACTAGTACAATAGTTGCATATATTGTGCAACTAAGTTGATGATGTTTAGAACTAAATCTTTTATGCCATATATTTTGGCTTTTAATCCAATTTTGCACACTATATAAATATTTGCAATAACCATGTTCAGAAACCAAGTATTAGGTGCCATTAGGGATGAACTAATAAAAAGAACTTGACCTTAAATAGCTAAATTGAAAAATAAAATCAAATGATTCTAAACCTACCTATTTAACTAAGCCTACCTTTCAACTTACCTACATACCTAGGCCTACCTACCTACTTATTAGGGCGTAATAATTACTTGCCAATAAGACACCATGTGTCAACATCTTATTAACCCTAAATTGGACAATCCAAATTTCATTAATTAATATAAAAATGGATGAGTGGGCTTTTAAATTGCCACATGTCACCATATAATTGGTGTTTTAAAATGGGTCAATGATCAATGATTCCATGGCATGCCACATGTCATCATCTTAGTGATGGAAACTTTGATGATTAAGATTAATTCAATGAATTTTTAATTTTGAAAACATAAAAATAATTAAAAGTGACACATGTCCACAAGTAATTCACCCAATTTTTAAACACATGTCATACATCGATTATTTGCACTATAGTTACAAAGAAAGTTGTATATAAATTGCAATTACATTTGAATTGGTATGTATGGATGAATATGTATATTGACATTATATATACATGTTGCACATGTAGTGCCACATGTAATTGAATGTCACGTGCGATTTGTCTTAAACAACTACACAAATTTGTAGTTACAAATGGCAATTGCAAAACCCATGATTTCTAATAGTGATAGCTAGAATGTGCACAATGAAATATTTATTTCATTACTAGCTATGATAACATTTGGTCCCAAGTTGTTAACCACAATAAAGTGACTCAAAGAAAAAAATACCTACAATTTATTAGTGTTTACCATCTTCTAACATTAAAGAAACCCCATGACTAACTTTGAAAATAACATTATTACAAAACAAGGCTTTTACGCCCCTTGCATTGGGATTGTAATGATTATAGAATCAACCACACTTGTCAATAATGACAAATTAGGTGTGATAATCTAGCTTTCTTTGATTAACATTTTAGTCAAATCAAACATGTTAATTAAAATATACAAAAAGTTATGAATGTTTATTTGGACTTTGTAACTTGATTAAAATGATTAAAAATAATCATAGAAATTTTGACATGGATTATGACATGTCAATTTTCATCACTTTTATTTTATTTATATGGAATCCATGAATAATAACAAAGTGATGTGGATGTCAAATTCTCATTCACCAATGTGATTGGGAAGAAATCATTATGTTTATGTTTACAAAATGACTATCCATAATGATGTGGACAAATATTTGCAATTGACATGGAATGTTATGACCTACATTGTTCATTAGTTTGTATTTAGTTATATATTTGATTTCTTTTGGGAAATGTGACATGCCATTACATGGACAACATGATAATTACATGATTTTACAATAATTAAAAATTAACTACAAGTCATTTGTTATGAACATAAGCAAACTTACCCCCCCCACCTACTTACGTACCTACCTATTTACCTCTCCACCAACCCACCTACCTACCACCTACTTACCACATACCTATTTACCTACCTATTTAACTTCCACCCACCCAACTACTTACCACTTACTTACCTATTTACCCACCTACTAACCTACCTATTTACCTACCCACCCACCTACATAACAACCTACCTACTTATCTACCGACCCACCCATGCACCCACATACCTACCTACTTACTTACCCACCAACCCACTTACCTCCCTACCTCTTACCTACCATCCTACCTACTATCCTATAATGTTTTTATTACCTACCTTATAATCTTGTAATGGTATGAAATAAACATGCTAAATAAAAAACTTGACAAAAGTTGGACACCTTTTAATGGTGTACTTCATTGGTAAGGACTTGGTTTATCATTGTGAAGTTGAAGGGTTCAATTCTTAATACTTGCAACCTATGTGCATTTTCACAGAGCTAGGGTAACTAGGCTAAATTAAAGTAAGATGGGCATTTCATCCTCCTAAATTTATTGGAAGCGAGGAATGCATAATGAAATATTGTCAAGTTTGGAGGTGGGGCATCTATGCATCATAATAATTGCATGCTAGATGACTATATATCTATTGGTGTTACATTGGTTTTATTGAAAGCATTTGCCATATGTAGAGGTAACCCATGATCCTCCATTTCACATTGTAGACCAAATAGTTGATTATATTGTATTATGGCTTTGGGAACACATAAGTTCATCCATTTAAACATATTGTGCAATGTCTAATGTGCAACCTATAGTTCTTAGGTATTTCATGTCAAACTTTGTACCCTTTCAAACTTGGTGTTTATATATAAATATTTTGGAAATTACAACCATGTGTGTACATTGTGTGCATTTTCAAAAATTTATTTGTGTATGTGTTTCCAACAATTCAATCATGATTCAAGCAATTTGCGTGTGGATTCAGATTTACTCATTAGATAGTATATGTATGTGCAATGTAAGAATAAATATTTAATAAATAATGTAAGGTTCCAGTTAAATATTAAGTCAATATCTTACTAGTTTATTGTAGAATTAAAGTAAACAACTAGTTGATAAACATTTAACGTGCCATGTAAACATGTATAAACAATCAATTTCAAGCAAAAAAACAATGACAAAAGACATCCATATGGCATCTTCATATGGGTTAAAATGTTAGTCAAGTTAGTCAAAATAAACATGCTTGTGGCACTCAAATTTATTGATTGTCAATTTAGTCAAGGTAGTCACAACAGACATGCCATGTGGCACTCAAATATTCACTATTACAATTCATTATTTTTCAAAAGGTCCAAATTGACTAACAAGTTTTTTTTATTGACTAGACATACATAAATTTTGATTAGAGGCCTGAGGTTTGAATGAATGAACTTGATTAAAGTGACATATTTGATTATCTATCAAATTGAATATCTCATCAAGTTGGATAAATCAAAATGACATCCTTAATCAAGATGGACAATGGTGTTATAGTCAAATAGGAAATCCTATGCTACCTATTAAACAAAAATAGTTACAAACTAAGCTAAGCAATAATTTAGGTCTACCTACATACCAATTTACTTACCTACCTACTTACCTTCTACTTCCTGCCTACCATCCTACAAACCTACTTACCTACCTACCTCCTATGACCTAGACCTACCTATTTCCTACAACTTACTTACCTACTTACTAATTTACTTACATACCTAACTCCCTACCTCCTACTTCCCCCTTACCATCGTATAAACCTACCTACCTACCTCTTATGGACTACAAGCTACTTATTTACCTACCCCTTTTACTTATTAACTATCTTGCAGCCTACTTATTAATTATTTAGCTTTCTTACTTACCTATAAATTAATGATGTGAAATCAACAAGTGAAATAAAAAACTTAACAAGTTTTGTTAATTTTGGAAAGTGTAGTCGATCAAAATAGGGATTTAAATTATCATTGGGGAAGTGAAGGGTTCAATTTTTAATACTTGTAATCTATATACATGTTTAAAAGGTTAGGATAGGTAAGCTAAGTTACGTTAGGTTAAGAATGTTAGGTAGGTGGGTAGGTAGGTAGGCTACCTACCTACCTACTCTTTTTTTAACGACCTACCTAAATTTATACACTACCTACTTACCTATCTACACAAAACTATTGGTTTTGGTAATACTTTTTTTTAAAAGGTAGGAATTTGAATAATCAAATGGTACATTATCCATTAGTCAAAATGACCAGTCAAATAATCCAACATTCTATTAATAAAAAAAAATAATCATGTTGGATAAGTCCAAATCAACTTGTCCAAATTGATAGGATGGTCTTTTTGATGCCTATCCAAATGGGGTCCTTTTTTATTGGATACTACAATAAAAAACAATGAATTGTAGTAGTAGTGATCGGATATTATTTTACTCAAGTTGGTAATAGAATACATACCATGTGGCATTCAAATATTAATTATTATTTAAAGAAAATTAATCATAATAAACATGCCCTATATGTGGCACTAAAATATTATTTAAGTTATTTTAGTCAAGTCGATCATAGAATACATGCCATATGATAATCAAATATGGGTTAATATGTTGGATAAGTCAATCATAGGCCAAAAGCACAATGTGTTATACCAAAATGGACATCACAAACATTGTTTTTTCAAAAAATGAAATGAAATAAAATGTTGCATGATAATTGGATTGAATATTTTATGTTTTGGACTCAAATATGTATGGTAGTTTATATATGTAGTGAAATGCACAAGACATTTTTGTAATTAAAATTGGTTGCATAGTGTTTTAGGACTTTTAAAACAACAAATGTGTCCTATAACAAATTATGTGGAATTTTTTTTCATTAAAAACAAATTATTTCCTAAATTGCAATCACATGAATTGATCAAACATATATAATATATCACATGTGGACTTCGAAATTCAAGAAAAAATATTTTATTTTGTTTTCATGTACATTCTAAATTGAATTATTTTTTAAAATGCATAATGGACATAATGTTGAAAATTCAAGCAAGTTCAATTTTCATTTGTTACTAGAGTAGGAAAATATTAGATTACTTTCACAAGGTGAACTATTTTCTTTACTTAAATTAATTTAGTTATTTCTGGTTTGGTTTCTTGGTTAAATACCTTACTGTTGATGGTTTGGCGCTCTTTTTTCTTCATTGCATAAGTTTGTGTCTTTGATGTGACAAGAACCTTGAAAAGTTCTTGATGTTATGTTCCATGTTGTGAACATCATGTTTTAGCTTCATTTTAATAAAAATTTATGTTTGCATTTGACTAAATCTCTTATTTGTTAACATGGTATTAAAACTTAAGTTGTTTGGTGAGAAAGTTGAAAGAAATCTAGAATTAAAAAAAATCTAGAACTAGAGCTTGAAAGTTTTTAATAATATCATAGGAATTTGTCAAGTGCAAAAGAAAATAGAGGAAAAGAAAGAATGTGAAAAGAAAGAAAAGAAAAGAAAAGAGGTGAGAGAAGATCAACACATCAAAGGTTGTGAAAGTTAAATCTTTAAATCTAAATCTAAATCCACTGTGAAAAAATCTTGCAATGAAACTTGGATAAATTATATAAAACTATAAGATGCTTCTATTTTCAAAATTCCAGAAGAAAAAGGTTGTGTTTTGTGAATGTTATGAGCTTTTGAAGATTTTGTGTCAAATTTGGTTTTTTGGTCATATCTCTTTTGTTTGAGAGTTTTTGGATTTTCAGCTTTGAGATCATATAAACCATAAAAGGTTACATTTGTGGGAGAAATTTCATGCCATTTGGATATATGTTGAAAGAGATCCAAATATCTAAAATTTCAACCTCAATTTTGAAGCTAGTTTCTTTTGAAAATGATACTCTTTGTGATCATCATCAATAAAGCTTAAATTTTGAGCAAATGTGGAATATATATATTTAATGTGTTTTCAAAAATTTCAAGGGGCTTGTAGTTGTTGAGAAGGAATTGTAAGTCATTTTGTGTTCAGGTCCTAGTTTGAGGTGGTTTCAAGGAAATAACAAGATCTTTCATTTTATGAAATCAAATGAGGTAAAATTTTGAAAGATGATAGTAGACATAGTTTTTATGTTGCACAAAAATTTCAGATCGATCCAAGCTCATATGTGAATGGTGTAGCTTTACAAAGTTGATAGTGACATAAGTTTACATTGAAAAGACATCAAAACAATCTTTGAAATGGAATAAATACAATTTGGGAGAACTTGAAGGAAGGAATTTGAACTTTGAAGATTATGGAACATAAATCCATTATCAACACCTTCACACAAAAGTTTGGTATGTAATCATGTACTTAATATCATACAAAATATTATACGAAATACATACATATATTTCAAACCTATGTATAGTAGAGAACCTCATATAATTTTCAAAACATATGTATGAATGCAAGGTCCATCTTGTTTAACCTTAATCCTAGAAACCTAAGGAAGGAAAACCCTAAAATTAACCCTAAAAACCCAAGGAAATAAATAAAATCATTTCCTGAAACAAATTGTTTGTGAAACCCCAAGAAGACATTGAGTGTGGCCTTGAGAGATGGTGGACGATCTTTCTCAAGTTACAATTGAAAAATTAAACAAGAACAATTTCCAAGTGTGGAAATTTAGGATTATGAATTTTTTGGTGGGAAACGTTATTGGGAGTTCATTACCACTGAAAAAAAAAAACCTTTTTTCCGAGAAAACCCCACACAACAACAAATTCAAGCCAACAAAACTTGGCATGAAAAAACTAGGAAAATCTTGTATTGGTTTTTTATGAATGTGTTTGATTCCATGATTGTGCATATTCAAAATGAAAATTCACCCAAGCAAGCTTGGGGTACATTGCTGAAAATGTATAACACCAATACATGAGCCTACAAAATGCAGTTCAAGCAAGAGTTGCATAATTTACAAAAAAATAAGATGAAAATCAGTGATTATTCTACAAAGGTGAAAAACCTTGCAGATGCTCTTGCATCTACAAGAACCCCTATAAATGATGAAGATCTAATAGCTGTGACTTTGAATGGTCTTGGAAAAAATTATAGTTGGTTTCGAACTTCAATTGCAATTCAAAAAACATTTCTTGATTTCCAATAATTGATAACCTTACTTATAAATGAAGAGATGAGAATTGTTGGTATTTCATCTAGTGGAGGATCACAAGAAAATGCATTTTACTCAAATATTATTAGAGTTAGAAATAAAAATAGAAATGGTAGAACTTCATCTTGAGGTCGACACAGAAACTTGCATGATGGACATCATCAATATGAAAGTTAGTTTCATGGAGGTGAATAAGGAAACTTTACAGGAAAGGGAAGTAGTGGAAGTCATCGAAGTTAATAACCAAAAATGATTCAAACTATTACTACAACGAGAAACTTGGGCACATGGCAAAAAATTATTATCAAAGGAAACATGATGCATAGAATGGAAAGCTATAGTAAGGGAATTATGCATCAACTAGAAATCAAGGTGATGAGTAATTATTTATAATGTAACACATGACAAATTTATTGATAACATTTGTATTAGATAACAATGTCTAGTATGTGGATTCTGAAACTTCAAACCACATGAATAGTCATGGAGAATGGTTTAAAGACACAAGGGATTTGAAAACATCGAAGTTTGTGGAAATTGGTGATGAAATTAGACATCCCATCACACAATTAACAAAGTACCATTATCCATGCAAGATGGGTAAACAAAGTATTTGAAAGATGTATTTTATGTTCCAACCGTAACAAAAAATTTAATCTTGGTAGGCTAGATGGTGGAACAAGGTGTATAAGCGAAATTCAACTTTAATGGATGCTTTGTGGAAAACATGAAAAACCAAGTCAAATTGATTACAAAAGGGGAAAGGAATGGACAAATGTTCACCTTGGATGTGAACATGCCCAAAGTGAATTCCATGTTATTCACAAATGGAAAAGGAGCTGGAGACATTGAAATTTGGCACAAGTGGGTTGGCCATGTTAATCTCCAACATCTTAAGTTGATGGAAAAACAAAATCTTGTTGGAGGTCTTCCCAAATTTGGAACAGAAAAGGTGATGCCAAAAGTTTGTGAAACATGTTAGTTGGGGAAGCAACTTACGCATCCATTTTCAACTTAAATAACTCATGTAAGTTCCAAACCTTTGGAAATGATCCATTCAGATGTGTGGACCACGAAAACGGAATCCATTGGAGGATGCAAGTAATACCTGAATTTCATTGATGACCACACAGGGAAGGTGTGGGTCTACTTCATGAAACACAAAAGTGAAGTGTTTCAACACTTTTTGAATTTCAAAGCAATGGTGGAGAAGGAGAAGGGTGTGAACATCAAATGCTTAAGGTCCGATGGTGGGGGAAAATATTTTAAAAATGAATTCAGTGAATACTTGAAGGAACAAAAAATTCACAAGAAATATTTATGTAAGTATTCCCCGCAATAAAATGGAGTTGCTAAAAGGAAGAACATGCACATTGCAAAAATAACACGTGCCATGTTGAATGAAAAGAATTTGCTAGATTACTTTTGGGCAAAAACGGTAACAATTAGAGTCTATATCATGAATCGAACACCCACAACAATAATTCATGGCATGACACCTGAAGAAAAATTCACGGGTAAAAAACCAAATATCTCACACCTTAGAGTTTAGGTTACATTGCATACGTGCATGTTCCTAATGAAAAGAGATCAAAACTAGACCCAAAAGTTGATAAATGTATCTTCATTGGATACTCTTTGGAACAAAAGGGATATAAATGTTTCAACCTTTCCATTCAAAAGTTGCAAGTGATTAAAGATGTTGTCTTGATGAGATGGCTAGTTGGTACTCACCAATGAAGATAATAGAAGATGGAAAGGTTAGAAATAGTGATATTTCATCAAATGTGGAATAACAATCATAATTAATTAGTGGACCACAAGAATATTTAATTAATGGGTCTAGTAGCACTCCATGGAAAGGAATATTAAAATCTTCAAACATTGTACATGGTAATTCGCAAACATCATTTAAAAATTCTCATGTAGATGGTGAATTGAATGATTTAAAGAAGAGTGTGGATGAAGAGTCAAGAAACCCTTCAATTACTACTCCCAAAGTTCGGATGGCTAAAAAAAAGAAAACACCTAACAACAATAATGGAATATGAAGATCCACACAAGTTAAGTACCTTATACAAAGATTCACATATGATGGTTTTGTAGCTCATCATCATGCATACATGGTGAAAGTTATATAAGAGGTTGAACCCACTTGTTTTGAACATGTGGTTGGAAACCCCAAGTGGGACAATGCCATGGATGAAGAGATGGCGACGTTGGATGCTAATGTTATTTGGAAGTTAGTAGCTTTACTAAAGGACAAGAAAGCAATTGGGTGCAAATGGGTGTACAAAATCAAACACAATGTAAATGAATCTGTGGGCAGATACAAAACAAGATTGATTGCTAAAGGTTATGCCCAAACTTATGGCATAAATTATGAGGAGACCTATAGTTTAGTTGCAAAAATGATGACCATAAAAACAATCATTGTTATGGTAGCAGCAAAAAGATGGTTTTTACATCAAATGGATGTGAAGAATGTGTTTCTTCATGGAAACTTGCAAGAAGAAGTGTACATGGAATAACCACCAAATTATGTGGACCAAACACATCCTAATTTGGTTTGTAGGTCGAGAAAAAACTTTGTATGGTTTGAAGCAGGCACGTAAAGCTTGGTCAAACAAAATAGGTTAATATCTTTTCACAAGTGGATTTCAAACATCCAATGCAAATTTTTCACTCTATGTGAAAAAAATAAATTGTGGGATAGTAGTCATAGTCATTTACATTGATGCCCTAATTGTCACAGGAAATAGTGATGCAAACATTTCTGATTTGAAAAAGCTTTTGAAGCAAAAATTTGAGATGAAAGATTTAAGAAAGTTCCGTTACTTCCTCGACATTGAAGTAATATAGTCCCTCAAAGTGATATGGTTACTATAAAGGTAATATGCCTTGAACAAATTATCTAAATATGGGATGACGGATTGCAAACCCATTTTAATTCCATTGGAACAAAATGTGAAGTTAAGTGCAGATGAAAGTGACCTTGTGGAAGTACCACTATGTATAGATGCATAGTGGGGAATTTGATTTACATGACCATCACAAGGCCGCATTTGAGTTATGGAGTTGGAGTGGTGAGTCAATTCATGCAAACATCACAAAAGCCACATTTGGATGTAGTGAGGCGTATATTGAGGTACATAAAACATACTTTGTAGTGTGGAATTTTTTATGAAGCCAAAAACCAATTATAAGTACATGGATACACGTATTTTGATTGGGTTGGTAATGTTTCAGATAAGATATCGACTAGTGGTTTCATGTTTTTTTTTAGAAGTGGTGTTTTTAGTTAGAGTAGTAAGAAACAACCAACAATGGCACTATTAAACACAAAAGGCAGAGTAAAAACACAAAGGCAAAGTAAAGACACAACAATTGTTACATGTGAAATAATTTGGTTACAAAAATTATTTTCAAATTTGGGACATTTAGTGGATGTTCTTGTTGTCATTTATTGTGATAACATTGGTAACATATTACTTGTTAACAATTCGATTGATCATGCTAGGACAAAGCACATTGAGGTGCACTATCACTTTGTAAGAAAAAAAATTATAATAGGAAAAATTAACCTTATTCATGTCAATATTAAGGATCAAGTTGTTGACATTTTCACAAAGCTTTAAGTACAAACAAATTAAGGAAGTTTTTAAAAATGCTTGGTGTACTAGAAGTGGATTTGAGCCTGAAGGGGATTGTTGAGAATTCAAGCTGAGCTAGTTAAGTTTTCATTAATTATTAGAATAGGAAAGTAACTAGGTTACTTCCACAAGGTGAACTATTTTTGTTACTTAGATTAGTTTAGTTATTTTTGGTTTGGTTTCTTGGTTAAATACCTTGGTGTTGATGGTTTGGCTCTTTTTTTTCTTCATTACACAAGTTTGTGTCTTTGATATGACAAGAACTTTGAAATTTTTTGATGTTATGTTCCATGTTGTGAGCATCATGTTTTAGTTTCCTTTCAATAAATATTTATGTTTGCACTTGATTAGATCTTTTATTTATTAACACATAAAAATGAAAAATTGGGAAAAACTATTTAAGAACAATATGTTTGTATTATGTATATGTATAATGGTGTGAAATCAATAATCACATTCAATAAGGCCCAAGGCATGATGATAATTTGACAATTTTCCTATTCAAACATAATTATGATTGGAAAAGTAAATAAATAAATGAAATGTGAAAAAAAAATCCACATTGATAGTAACCATTTTAATAGATTTATATAAGAAGAAAATAAGCTATAGACCAAAATGATTGAACCATTTAAGAAAAAGTTATGAACTTTCAAAAATGAGTATAAACAAATGTTGGAAATTGTGAAAGGGCTAACAAAGTGATTGAAAATAATTTGTACTCTTGTGTGGACTTTGCATGTGGCATTTTCGGTCCACCGCACCATATTTTCACCCCACAATAGACAAGCCATTTGGCACACAAACATTGGTTAAATTGTTAGTTTTAGTCAAAGGAACATGCCATGTGGCACCCAAATATTGGCCAATATAAACTAATTGATTTACTCACAATAGACATGTCATCTAGCAACCATGTCAATTAGGCATTCAATCATTTGTATGGAAAATTGGGGTGCTTTGAAATAATTATAAAAAAACCCTATTGTCATCTATGATAATAGGTTGTTTAAAAACAACTAATTAAGGTGACTAAAATTAAATTTTAGTTTATTTCAAAAACTTATTATCACTAATGACATTAGTATGTAAAAAATCTAAAACAATCAAAACCTATTATTGTCAACAACATGGGTTAAATTTGAAAAAAGTCATGGCACCCTTAACGAAAAATGAAAAAAAGAAAACCCCATTGTTGCCAATGACAATTATAAATAGGTTTGAAAAAAGTTGTGGCACCTTTAAAAGAGGGGGAAGAACAAACCCATTGTGGTCAACACCCATTCGGTTAATTTGCCTTCAAAAAAACAAAACTTTATTTTATTAAAAAAAAAAAACAACACATGACCATGGGGTAGATGTTAACATAATAATGATAATGTAGTTAAGACATTTTCAAAATAAGGTCATTTTAAACCATAGCCATGAAATACATCTATAATGGAGTTTACATTATATTATTCAACAAATGTTATATCATATATAATTAGATTGTGTGTTATGAAGCTATAGTTAATTAAAATTATGGAAAAAATTTATCCATAATAATTTAATGTTAAAATAAAACATTCATCCATAATTATAATGGAAGTTCTCTTTATTAAAAACATGTACTAAATGCATTTTTTCATCCATAAATTAAATGAATGAAAAAAATATTCATCCATAATGAGATGCATGCTTACATTCATCCCCATGTTTACTTCTAGGTTTACTTGTACAACATTAATTTTGTGATTAAATTCTTAGGTTTTACTTATATGTGTATAGAAGGAAAGACATTTTACCATCCCAAGTCTAGGTTCTAAACTTTAAGCTCATGTAATAACTTGCCTCCATGACGATTGGGTAAAATCAATGCATGTTGTGAAGACATAATTTATTTGAATTGCGACCCAATTAATTGATGAACTTGATAAGAGGCTCCTTGTATAAAAGGTTTTGAATTTTATATGTATCATCAACTCACAATATTGGTTGGAACTTGATGCCAAACAAACCTTTTTTTGTGTACTTGTCCTTGTCAAGGCTTAATATTATCACCCAAAAGCTTAAAGGGAAGTTGGTGTGATATTTGCACCCTTGTTGGATGGTTTTTTGTTGGATCAATAAGCTTCATTTTTTATTGTCATTATGATTTACAGTTGCAATATTGCCATGTTCCTACCTTTTGACCATAACCCTACTTTTTATCTATGGTAGAGGCTAGGATTTAGTGCCATATTAAGGATTAGCTTTCAAAATATTTGAAGTTGGTTGAGATTTCTATAGTGGTCACCTTAAAGTATGTTGAAGATGGATGAACCTTTTCAACCTTTAGTTCACTAATACCAAACTAAGCAACCATCTCACAACTCATTTGGATTTGGTCCATCAAGATATATGCTTAGAAGTTTTATATTCTAATTACATTTCCATTTTATATTGCCATTTGAGATTGAGATACCAATAAACTTCGGAGTTGTATAAGATCATAAGGGTGGCAAATTTTAGGTAAAGTCTTTTATTAGTGTGATTGTTTTTTCCTTTGTATTTATTTTGAGATCATTGGCATGTAGGCTTATATGAATGTCCATGTTTGTTTATTTTCAAGTTTAATTTTCATTTTGTTGTAGGATTTGAATTGATCTTTTATATAATGGACCATGGTTGGTTGTTTCTATTTTTCATTAACCTTGTGTAGTGTAAGTTTTTGGTTCTAATGTTTGTTTATGTGTAGGTTAGACTTCAACTGTAGTTAGGTAGGATCTACTATTATATTGAGGTTCAAACCCTTTTGAAGGCATGTAGGTTTATGCTTGCATACAATAGGCTACAATGCTTGTTGTTTTTATCCTCCACCTTCTATGTTGCAATTTTATTGCTATATTTTCAACTTTGATCACAATTGTGTAATCATAATTTCAACGACAATCACATTTATGTAGCCATGCTTTCTACTCCAATTGCATTTGTATAACTTGGATTACACCTTAAGTAACCACCTAATTGCATCCTCATCCCTTTTACAATCTTTGTATTAGCCACCATGCACTTACGTGCTCTGCCATTGAAAAGCCAAAAACTTGTGTGCAAAAATTTAACATGTAGTCTACCAACCACCCTTGGCCATGTTGCCAGTGCCAACTTGACAAGACCAAGTATAGGGTGGAGCGGCAAGGGCAACTACATTTAAGAAGAGCCGATAAAAAGATTGTTGTGAACGGTGTAGCAAGCTTAAGCCATTAGATGTAAGCACAACAAAACTAAAACTAAATAAAAAATATAGTTGTTTCTATTTGACCCAAAATTGAGTGAAATAGCTGTGATTAGTTTGAAAAGCATTAATGGTCCTTGAAGGACCAAACTCACCTATGTGACAAAATGGGAGGATGACTTGTGGTTAAGGGTGAAAGGCCCACCAAACTTGGAGATAGCTGGATTTCATATGAAGGCCAACTGCCAACTAACTCTGAGCTACTAATTCTTGGAACAAAATGTACCCACTTATTGATAATTGATACTTTTAGAGTCTGAACTTGGGGATGACGATTGCTAGCTATCAAATATGTTACAAGGGGTCTCCAATTTTCATTCCTTCGTCATTGATGCTATGAAGTCAAGAAAGTAAGAGAAACTGGGCCCACATCCCTCGGATCTCCATTGGGATCTGAGGGATGTTGGCTTGACATGCATGGAAATTGGACATCTTAACCATTTAGGACAAAAAAAGGTGTGCTGAGTGTCGGGGTAATTTGGCACCCAAGTCTAGACTACAAACACAGCTATGCTTTCTTGAAAGCATGTTCAAGATTGAAGAGTTTAGGCTTCCTAAAAAAAGGCCAAAAAATTGTTAGATGACCTGGTGCCAGCGCTTTTTGGGGGGTGGGGCTAAACATTTCGACCTGTATAAAAAAGGGAATATTCTGACTCAAATTCTTTGTTTTAAAAAAGAAAGAGCAGAGGGTGTGTCAGTGGCTCTTCAGAGAGTTGAGGTTGCCACTATTTTGTGTTGGGCAGTTGTGGTTGCAGGAGAGGCCTGTTTTAGGCTTGGTGTCCTTCCAGGTTTTTCTCTGGTCTCTTTGCATGACTTGCTTCGTGCTACTGGTGATGGGTTTAGGTCCTAGGTTTTGTGTTTTTTCCTCTTAGGGCTCCCCATGTTGTGTTCTGCAATTTGGGGTGTGGTCTTTTGTTTGGACTTTGGTCCTTTCTTTTTTCTCCTCCTGTTCCCTTGCTGTGTGTTTTTTCCTTTATTTATTTATTTAGTTTATTTTCAAATAGCCCATCTTTAGGTAATGTAGGTAAATCCTGAGGCCCTGGGCTTTATCGCTTATCAAGACCACAGCTGCATGGCGGTGTGGCAGACTGAGAAGCCAGAAAAAAAATTTCAGTTTGTAATGTGACCTCCCAGTGCAGAAAAAAATAAAGCTAGATTGTAAAAACCTTGGACAGATTTTGTAGTGTATGCACAGGTGCTTGCTCATACAGAGTGTAAAAGCTCACCCAGCATTTTGAAAAGCAAACACATTCATTTCGCTTTTTGAAATGCTTGGATTACCTTTTTTAACACCATTTTTATCATGATACCACAAAACATTCATAAAAAAATTTGTCCATTTTTATTCTCGACAAACACTCTTGGGCCAGGGCATTCCCAAAATAATGGGCCCTCGGCCTCTGGCCTGGGGGGCTTGTTATTTCAGGAACGACCCAGCCTTAGGCCATTACCCTACACTCTATGGCTATGAAATCTCGAATGTAGTAGTGCAAAGAAATATTGGTCTTTTTCAATAGGAGAAATGCATTTTTGCATGTCAAGTCTAAGGAAATGGTCACATGGTTCAAAGTGGGTAGCCAAAAATAAATAAGAATGTTGGAAAATTTTCCTTTCATATTTTTATATATTTAAATTTGACTAAATGTGCGCTTATGGATGATAGTCATATTGGCGACATCACAAAATTGAGGAAAACAACACTAGTGTTCATTGTTCATAAAGTTAGGTATCTTTGTTAGGAAAAGCTTTTTACACTAATAAAGGATGGCAAACAATTGTGTGGAAAAGCGAAGTCTGAGAGATTAGCAAACATCATCCAATGTCTAGCCACTTAGGATTCCATGTCAACTCATCATTCATTCACATTTCCTCAGTTCCTTAGGCCTCAACCTTGAAAAACCTTTTCCTCCTATTAAGCATTTTCTATTTTGATGATCATGCATTTTTAGTCTCTAGTGTAAAGGGTTTTAGGGTTTAGGGTTTAGAAGAGTACCAAACATACATCATAAAAACCAAGGGGGAAAAAAAGTCCCAGAAATTCAGCTTTTGAAACAAAACAATTTAAGAAAAAAATGTATAAAATTCAAACTTTATTCAAACTCCAATTATAATAAGAAAAGGTGAGAGTACATACCAGTATTTTTCAGAATTTGAAGTAAAAATTGACATTGTGGCAGAGAAGAAAATGGAAAAAAAAGTGTAAATTAAAAAAAAAATGTTGAAAATTTGGAGATCATTACAAAACTTTCTAAAACCACAAAATTGAAAAAAAAAAACCCTGATACATATTAGTGCTGATATGGTATATATAGGGTTTTGATTGATATGTACTCAGGTATGCACCTGGATATGTAGAATCTGGGACATACTCTAATTCTTTGTTTGCATCCACTGACATTGCCATTGCACTTCTTTATACCCAAGGCTTTCATCTTTTGAGAGAGTATTGTACATATATTGTGTGTGAAATTTGGGTACATATATTTGTCAAGTTTAATAAAGCTTTACAAGGTGTATCCATTGTGTGAAGCTGTTGACTTTTTGAAGTAAGAAATAATGGAGCTCAATTTGATATTGACAAAATGTGCTGAAGTTGGGAATATCAAATCTCAAGTTTCTTTTGAGATTATGTGAATGAGTGGGGGATATAGTCTTCCCTTCTTTTTTCTTTTTTTTGGGTTCATGCCCCTTTCCTCTTGTTAGGTGGCTCTTTGCTGAGTTTTTTTCTTCTCATTTTATGTACAATATTGATGTGAATATTCAATACCTGTATGGATATCTCATATCAACCGGTATGAAATTGTTGTCTATACATGTTCATATCCAGGGTACCCCAAAACATGTAGGTTATTATATAGATCCGCATCTGATCTGTCTATATGAAGAACATTTGAATACTCATGTTCTTACAGAATGTCCAAATTGAAAAAAAATTAATACCAGTACCCAACTGGTATGTGAAAATGGACATACCCACCCAACATGGGTACGTACACCATCGATGCTTACATGTACAAGGATGAGAATTTATGGGCTGACTGTGAGTAACCAGTTATTGAAAACCTCCTATGCAAACGACGGCCCGATAAATTACATGCCACCTAATCCAGTAGTCTATATTGAATTTTTAATTTGCTAGTGCTAATCGCTGATATACTGAGTCAATCCTAACTTCAAAGTATCTGGAAAGCACCAATGGATCATTTGTGTGCCCCTTGAATAACACAAAAAGGTTTTGAAACCATCCATAATAACATGCAATGAATTCCACATTAATGGACATAGGCTAGAATTTCTTATGTAAACCTGCCAAATTTTGTTTACTTACATGAATGTGCTAGCTAGCCTACTTACATTCACCAAAGCTTTGGTGTGGCTGATTAAAGGTCTTCTTCAGGCGATGGCAAATAAGGGCTGACAAAGTTTTGGGCCCTTCAGTCCTTCGGTGTCTTAAATGTCTTAAGGCAAAAAGGCAAATGGGCCTTCTTCAATGCTAACCAGCAGCGGTTCCTGGCATTTGGTCTGAAGCCAAACAGGGCTTTTCGTGATCTAGTACCTATTATTATCACATTGATGGTGTCAGTAGTGTACCTTGCACTGAAAACCTCTTCCAAGTTGGTATGTACTATGGATTGCAGATTGCAGAAAGAAAGGCGGATAGCTTGGCTTGGAGGAGGAGCAATTCCAGTGATACTGTAGCCTAGGGTGACGCTTTCACATTGACAAAACCCAAATTTAATTTAATTTCAAAAAATTGATTTGTTTATTTTTTAAACTTAAATTTAAATTATTCATGGGGTGATCTACCATCATATTGTCATATGAGGAGTGAAATGATTCAAAATTGTGGTCTGCAATAATTAGGATGGTTTCAACACCTCACCTTCATATTTTCACAAAAATTCATTTCATTATTTTAAGGATTATTTAATGATGAAACTGACCCTAAGTTGAAGTAGTGTCTATAACAGTTTTGTTAGGGCAGGGGGGATGTGCTTAGTGAAAAAAATTGATCGTAGGATAATTGTATTGAAGGCGGAATCAATATGATCACATCCAAATTTCTTGTTAATGTTTGGTGGTTCCCCATTCAAAAATAGAAAATATTAAAAAATATAAATTAAAAAGAAAATATTTATATGTCACACATTGGCCAATTGCTATGGCTGACCAATCAATAGATAGTGTTCAATGTGTGACCGACCAATCATTGATGTCATTTGACCAGAAGCAGTCATTTTCACACCTTGGCTAACTTATGTGGCCGCAAATCAAATCAAACCCATTTTCACACCATGGTGATGTAACTTGATGTGTAACTTAATTACATAATTACTTAGGTAATTGTTTAATGAGGTAAGTTGGATGTAGGATTCCATAATTTGGTCATGATGCATTGACTTATGTCATGTGCACCATGTGATGTTGTTTCCTTGTGATTAATTGTGAAATCACATGGGGAATCATGTGATGTTGTTTCCTTGTGATTAATTGTGAAATCACATGGGGAATCATGTGATGTTGTTTCCTTGTGATTAA
>Ga0116229_10000484_pt1 | contig 52621 bp, 34 predicted proteins | sample S1TSphgellanicum_3_FD_87313 | JGI IMG/M metagenome (GOLD analysis project Ga0116229, IMG submission 87313) | Host-associated microbial communities from peat moss isolated from Minnesota, USA - S1T2_Fc - Sphagnum magellanicum MG | ecosystem: Host-associated > Plants > Peat moss > Unclassified...
GGTTTCATTAGTTACTGGAGTAGGAAAGTAACTAGGTTACTTTCACAAGGTTGAATTACTTTCGTTATTTATTTTAGTTTGGTTATTTGTGGTTTGGTCTTGTAGTTAAATACCTTGGTGTTGGTGGTTTGCTTCTCTTTTCTTCATTACACAAGTTTGTGTATTGCATGTGACAAGAACCTTGGAGAGTTCTTGATGTTGTGTTTTGTGTTGTGAGCATTATGTTGTAGTTTCCTTTCAATAAAGATTTATGTTTACACTTGAGTAGATCTCTTATTTGTTAACACTCATGACCAAGGCAAGGGATTGTAAAGGTGCGGGCCAAGAGTGAAGCCTAGGAGTCACATTTCATGTTATCGAAAATGTAGGAGGGTGTGAGGGAATGAACCCACACACTCCCAAGTGAGCTCCCACTTTGGGAATTAAAGTTCCAATGGACTTTCAAATATTTAGAAAGCAATTATACGGGTCAAAACTCATTAGATTGAAGAATTCCTTATACCATTGAAAATTTCTTGGAATGTAAATGTTTAAAATGTGCTCGCATTTCCCATTTGAGTATTTAAAACACAAGTTATGGCCAAAAAAAGGGTTGGGAATCAAAGTGCCAATTTGACTCCCAAACACTAAAAATTAAGAATCGCCTTGATTTACTTATGTGTAGGTAGCGTGCCACATATCGTTGGAAAACTCTTGATGAGGGCTACAACGTTTTTTTAAACATCACCTCAATTAGAGATCTACACAAAAAGTTATAGGCCTCCAAAATGACAAGAGTCCCAATTTCGAAAATTTCGAGATTCCCAACTTGGAAATCTTGGGACAAAATGACTTTTAGATGTAACCCATGTGAATAATCACAAAGAATATTATAAGGGGGAAGGTGGTGGCTTCCCGCAAGTTCGGGCTATGATGAATTTTGTGAGTTCGTGTGTGCTCGTGGTTTGTATGTGCACCAAAAGTGTTTTAACTATACATTAATGAATTTATTGTTTAGTTTGTGCAGGTTTTTGACCAATCTTGTATTACCACATTAACTTATTAATCATAGCAATTCATGAAGCCATTGTTGGTTCTTATTATCCTATTTTTATTTGTCATGTGTTTATAATGAAAGGGATCATTAATGTTAACTCCTCCTTATGGTTGTGACAATGGGACAATTCATGCTATTGGTCTTCACAATCATGTTGGAACTCTTCCTAAATGGTTTCAAATTCAACCTTCACTTCCTTAATGGATCTTTTCATGATAATTTTTAATTCAACTTCCCATCCCTTGCATTTGTTTTTTTATCCATTATATTTAACATGGGTTTATTTTTGGGATCAAAAATTTCACCAAATCTATAATACAAAGTGATGCACATCTAGGTTTGTTAAGTGGTATTAAGTTTAGAAAACCTTTTTGATTTTTGATTTTGCTAATAAATCATTTTCCCAAGTCCTAATATATGAAACCTTGTCCCACAAATTGAGACACCTACAAGACTCCAACTCACAAAGTGAAAATCCATTTGGTGTCACATATGTCAACATTAGTTGATTCACCTTTATAACATCATTTCACCCATGACCATCCATAATAGATAATTTTTCATTTGAAAGATGAATTTCATATATCATCCATTTATTTATGGTTTTAAAAAATTTTCAAAAAGATTATTTGGATAATGAGCATATGGAATTGTTTAGGGAAGCTTCCTTGGCCTAGGTCCCCAAAAAGGATATAACAAATTAGAAGACCTTTCATTCTCTTTAGTTTGTTCAACATTAGTTTGAAGTATGATTTTGCATTATAGCCATGTTCATTTCATTTCATGTATTCATTTTTTTAATGTTATTAGAATCAAATTATATTTGAACTTTTATCTTGCACACTTCATGGTCGTGTTTTTTTATTTTTGTACGTCTTTATATTAAGATTTTAAAATGTTTATTGCATAGTTTATTTTGGGTTTTGTGTACTTTAAAAATCTTTGTCTTTATAGTTTTTGTACTTGTGACACTTGGGGTGTTTGGATTTGCTTCTTTACATTCTCTCACATTTATGAAAATGTGTTTGAGTCCTAAAACATTTTATCAACATTCCCTTTTCATGCCTTAATATTGGCCACAAACCCACCAATTGGGCTTCCAAAGCTTCCATTTGTTTTCGTTAGTGGATTTCCTTCTCCCTCCCTTTTTTTGGGTTAATTTGCAACTCTTGCAATGAAATCATAAGTGCACCATTCTCCTTTTCCATAGTAATATCCTTCTCCTTTCTCCACTTAGTAATTTTCCCATCCAAAGAGGCCTTGAAATTTTGGGCTTGGCTATCTGTATGTTTTGTTAATGTTGTCACCCTCTCCAATTCTATCTTAGAATCCTTCAACTCCAATTTCAATTTGTTAATACCTTCAACCCCATGGGATAAAACATGGAATTGTTGCAACAATCTTGCAAATCTTTCATTCCAATTCCTTCCCACTTGGTTTTCATTTCTTAATGCCTTCACCCTCTCTCCTTGCTAGACAACCACCTCCCTTGGGCCTTGGTGAATTGAATAATCTTCCAAAGCAATGGTGGAGGACATATGCAAGCCTTGTTTTTCCAAATTCATCGTTGAAACCTTCATGCAATATTGGATGGTGAGGGAGAGGTAATGCCCACAAAGCAAGGTGCACACCTTCCTTGCCTTTTTTCTCATGGCCAACTCTTCATGGATCTGCCCATTCACAAATTCCACCCTATTACAAATGACCCTTTTACTTATTGCTATTATGGCATGCAATTAGTGAGTTATTAAGTAAGTTGGATGCAACTTCAATGCTAGCCCTTTGTACATAAATTGCATCCATTCCATTGTCTTTGGGTTGTTTGCCTTGCCACCTTCCAACCATTTGCAAGGGTTTTGACCTTTTCTTAAATTGTGAAATAAGCTTGTGGAGTGGTATTATCATCTTTGAAACCATGAACTTCAATCTCTGACAAGGGCAACTTGAGAATCTCATGGAGTAATTGTGCATCCACCACAATTTCCTTCCCCATTACCTCCCCAATTTTCTCATTAGGTTTGTAGGATTACCAAAATTCATTGACGAGGGGGGGGGGGGTGCCTTCAATGGTGCGGGCAATTTTTTTGACACCAAAAGGAACTCAAACAAACCAGCTTCCTTCTAATTTTTGTTGATGTTCATTGGCAGATATTCTCCTTCCTTTGATCAAGCCAGCACCCTATTGTTTAGGTTCGGATTCATTGTTTGGTACTATAGCTATATGAATGATGTACTCCAATATCCACAAAGTATTCCAATATCCATTCAATAACCAAGCATTCATTCATCCACCAAAAAGTGCAATGTTCAAAATAACAACACATTAATATCCCAATGCCAATTCTACTAATATTGCCATATTTAAATTGGGAAATCCAACAACAACCCATTACATATGACTATCCAGACCAAAAACAAGTTTGAAATGGACCAAAGATAAACATAATTTTCAAGGCACACCACTTCTAATCACTTATATTTTGCATTTCAGCAATTAAACCAAAATAAAAGAAGAAGAAAAATAAAATAAAAATAAAGCCCAAACTGACCCCACAAGGATTCTAAAATCAACAATTGGGATCCCCAATTTCCCCATTGGAAGCATTCCCATGTTCACAACAACCAAAATTTGAATAAACCTTTGGTGAATTGTCAAATTTTCAGCCCCAATATGGTCCCATATAATTGAACAATTTAAGTCCCACCACTCATAATGCTTTGAATTTTACTAAGTCACTTTTGGGCCATTACATTGGTTCCCAACACACACAAAATTAGGTCTGATTTACTGTTTGTATCCGATTTTTTCTTCTTGGTCCATACCCCACCTTTACTACTTTGAACCAAAAATAAAAATAAAAATAAAATCATCCACCTTGCTTGCAATTTCTAGAATTCTTATTTGGTTTCTCCCATACCCACCATACATTATATGCCCACCCTTTTGGAGATTAATCAAAGGCCCAATGCATATCCACACCCCTCTCCATAGACAAATTTAGGTCCCATATTGAATTGTTTAGTGTTTGGAATACCCACAACAAAAAAGGATAGTTGCCACAATTTTATAACACAATCTTTTAATTAGTTTCAATAATCCCAATGGACAATATTTACACAACCAAAATAGTTGTCTTCAAGGTAAAAAAAAATCAATATTGAAACTTGGATTATCAGTGTGTCATAGCATGTGTCTCAACAACTCTTGGCCTTTGTTGGTTTGAAACCAACAAATGTTTTAAAATGAATATCTTTCTTTCTTTCTTTCTTTTAATTTAACATCAATACCCGTCTTATATCAATAAGACCACCCATTCACTACCAAAAACATTATTCAAAAATAAATAAATATTAAGAAAAGACAACTTCTTGATTTCTCAATGTCATAGCCCCATTCTTCCTCATCTATAACACGGCGTTTGAAAACCTAACATTGTTTAGTTGAATTTGATATTAACTTTCATTACAATGTGTAGATATTTTAATAGATATTTTAACTAAGACAATTGTGTTGATTTGTATGTGTCCATAATCAATGGGGCTGAAACTTGAAACCATGTAGAGTTAACTTCTTGCATACTAATAACTTTCATCACCTATTCACACACATTGCATAGTCCCAAACCATCTAGATTCCATTCTTTCTTTGCTACACTTGGCATGTTATATAAACTCCTAAGCTTGGACATTTAATAAAAGAAACTCAACATCCTGCCCCTCCCTTTTTGTTACAAGCCATACTTTAAAAAAATGTTCCCAACATAAAGACAAGAAATTGGAGTAGCCCTTCTCCTAAACATTGCTATCTCTTTAAAACTAAACCTACTGACCCATAACTAAACCTACCAAAACTAGTGACTGCATTTAGTTACTAACTTAATTTTTCTTCCATCATTAGTGACTACTAAATTTTATTGCTGATTTTAATTAATCAAGGAAAAACCTAATCCTTATTAATAGATAAACAAGTCTCCCTTTTTAACTTTTAATTTCACCATTGGAATGAGTTATATATTTGGTTTAGATATAATGAATTTTAAGCTGATAACCATTGATGCGGGTTGGTAACATATCACCATCAAGAGTTGCTATTTGGATGGACCCATTTGGAAAGGTTGTCACAACCTTAAAAGGGCCTAACCATTGCATTTTCAACTTGCTTGGAATTTTTTTAAATGGACTATTCTTTCGTCGATGTTGAATCATTTCTATATTTTGTAATGAATATCGATAAATTTCATCTAATTTTTAAAAATTGTACATACCAATACTAAAAATCTTGTCATTTGCAACCAATCACTATATAATTGGTTGTTGTTTGCAACTATCTTGGTAATGTTTGCAATTATAAATTTGGTATTGTATAATTTTTGGGCCATATGTTATGTGTGCAACTAACGTGCAATTAAATGTGTACAACATGAACACATGTTATGAAAATAATGGCCTAAACTTATACATACTTAAATTAATATATTTAATATGTCTACATAGGCTATGTATATTATGTACCTTTAGTACTAAGGTTAAACCCATGCTAACTAAGGTTAGCATAAACTAAACATGGCTAAATTAATTTGAAAATTATACTATCCATGGTTAAACTAACTTAGGTTAAACTAATTATGGCTAAACTAAATTAAACTAAATTAAATTAGGCTAAACTAACCATGGTTAAATTAAGTTAGGCTAATCAAAACTAAGTTAAATTAAATTAGGCTAAAACTAACTATAGCTGAATTAAATTAGGCTAGAATTAACCATGGATAAATTAAATTAAGTTAAATTAACTATGGTTAAATTAAGTTAGGCCAAATTAGTTATAGATAAATTAAGTTAGGCTAAAATATTTATGACTAAATTAAATTAGGATATATTAATTATGGTTAAATTAAATTAAGTTACATTAAATTAAAATAAAATTAACCATAGCTAAATTAAGTTAAGCTAAACTAAACTAGGCTAAAACTAATTATGGTTAAATTAAGTTAGGCTAATTTAATTGTGGTTAAATTAAATTAAACTAAATTAAATTAGGCTAAAAATAACTATGGTTAAATTAAGTTAGGTTAAATTAATTATTTATAAATTAAATTAAACTAAATTAAATTAAAGTAAACTAACCATGGCTAAATTAAGTTAAATTAAAATAGATTAAATTAAACTAAATTAGGCTAAAATTAACTATGGCTAAATTAAGTTAAGCCCAAATTAACCATAACTAAATTAAGTTAGGTTAAACTAATTAAAGTTAAATTAAACTAAGCTAAATTAAATTAGGTTAAACTAACTATGGTTAAATTAAATTAGACCAAATTCATTATGGCTAAACTATTTATGGTTAAATAAATTAGGCTGAAACTAATTGTGGCTAAATCAAGTTAGGCTAAACTAATTACGGGCAAACTAAATTATGTTAAATTAAATTAAGCTAAACTAGCCATGATTTAAATATGTATTGCAAGTTTTTAATTTTTATTCGTCAAATATATTTAAATAATTTTTTTGGCAAGTATAAATTTGATTCAACAAAAAAAATCATAAATATTAATATGATAATCATATATATATTCAATAGGTATAATATATTTATTATTTATTATTTATTTTAAAATATTTATGGTAAATAGGCTACAATAATTAACCTACAAGTACCCATACATCCTAAGCTAATTACTAGTTTAAGTTAGATAATTAAAATAATATTTTCATTATAAGTAATCATAATTATTAAAAATATCCTACAATCATTTTTTATGTGCAAAGGAAAAGGAATAATGAAAAATTAACAAAAAGAAAAGTAAGCTTTCCAAATTACAAAACATTCTTTTTCTTTTTTCTTGTCTTTGGACCCCTCCTACTTTCAAACCTCATAACTTTCTTATATCTTATTCATTTTAAACGATTTAAAGTGTTATAGGAGCACCACTTAATGTTCTACAAATCATCCCATTACTCTAATAGCAATAGAGCAACATACAAAGAACTTTTTAGGTGTTTAAGAACCGGCCTTTGTAGTGTTTTGGTTTGTTTTTTTGAGTTCTTCACCCCCTTTACTTTGGGGGCCATAACTTTCTCATTTCTAATCCATTTTCGACCATTCTTAGTGTGTTAGATGCGCCAAAAGGAAGACTTTAACTTTTATTTGGACACCAGAAACAAAGAAGCCTTCCCTGGGCCAGTCTACCCTAATATAATAGTTGCATTTAATATGCAACTATGTTGGTTCATGAGGTTTACAATGGAATTTTTTTATCCCATATGTTTTAGCTTCCAATCCAATTTTGGATAGTATATACCTAAATGCAATAACTTTCAAATACCAAATGCCATTGGGGATGAATGAAAAGAAAAAACCTAACATTAATTAAATGGTTAAGCCTAGAAATTATATTGGATTATTCCAAACCTACTTATATAGCCTAAACTTAACTACCTTTCAACCTACTTACATACCTAAGTAAACCTACCTACCTAGTGGGGTGTAATAATTACCTACTTACCTAGGCACCATGTGTCAACATTTTATTAACTTTAAATTAGATTATTTAAATTTCATTAATTAATATTTACAAATTAAAAAAGGTGGGTTTTAATTATCACGTGTCACCATATAATTGGTGTTTTAAAATGGACACATGTCAAATGGTCAATGAACGTTCCATGGTGTGCCACTTGTCATCATCCTAATGGTAAAAAATTTAACGATTAATATTCATCCAATGAATTTTTTATTATGAAAACACAAAAATAATTTAAAAGTGAAACGTGTCCACAAGTAAACCATCCAATTTTTAAACATGTGTCATACTTTGATTAGTTGCATTGTAGTTGCGAGGAAAGTTGCATATAAAGTGCAATTACATTTAGATTGGTATGTATGGACGAACACATATATTAGTATTGTATATACATGTTTATACATAGTGTCACATGTAACTAAATGTCACGTGTGACTTGTCTTAAGCAATTACACAAATTTTTAGTTGCATGTGTCGCATGCAACTAAGTTTTAGTTACAAATGATAGTTGCAAAACCCAAAATTTCCATTAGTGTATTAACCCATAAGTGAATCATTTAAAGACAATTTTTCATTCAATGTAATTCAAAGGGAAAGTAACTCCAATTCTATTAGTAATATTACTTCTTGGCCATAAACTAATTGAAATGGTGTATGATTAGTTGTGATTTTATAAGTGGTCTGATATGACCAAACAATTTTATGTCCCAATCAAAATCAATTCCCATTATTTTTTTGTCAAAATTGCACGTAATAATCCATTTGTTTTTTCGGTTTGACCTTTTGCTTACGGATGATAAGGAATATTTTTTCAATGTTTAATCAAATATTTTTTGGTCAATTGTTTAATAAACATTGTAAAAGTGTGTTCCATGATCATTCACTAATTCCAAATGACATCCAAATCAAATAATAATATTTTCATATAAAAATTAGGCGACCACTTTAGCAATATTCGTTCTACTAGCTTGAGCTTCAGCCCATTTTGTGACATATTTTATGGCACCTCAAATATATCATTTTGGTCCATTTCTTGAAGCTTGGGCAATTGTGCTTGAGCTAATATTGACACCAAAGGCATTGAACTTGATTTCATTGGTTTTCTCACATGTTGGCATGCATCACAATGTTTCACCCAATTAAGTGCATTTCACTATAACAAAACGTGTCCTTGTACGCCAAGTGATTGCATTGGATTTTGGATGAATTCACTGGTTGTAGTGAACGGAGACTAGTGAAGAAGTAGTGAATTCACTAGTTTAATGAATGAGGACTAGTGAACTGCACCCACATTTTGTAGTAGTGTTTATAAATAGGGTGGGCCACCAATAATCGACCAATAATGTTTTTTGACCTATGGAATTACCTATAAAATGTATGCCACAAACATCAACATGACACCTTTCCAATACAATTGGGATTTTAGCTTGCAAGACACAACAACATAAAAGTCCATCCTTTCATGATTTATATTATAAGGTTCTTCCAATAATTGTGTATGGAATTGTCTTCTAAATCAATCTTCTTTTCTTTTTTTTTGAAAGACCATTGGGAAATTAGTGCAATGATAAATAATTGAAAACATCGGCCTACTCCCCATTAAAAACCTCCCATACAAATAAAGTTGCATCTAGCAAAGAGTAATTTATTGGGGCTTTACTTAATTTAATATTTAATCTATTCAAATGATTTGCATTTTATATGGTTTTTTCTAGGTTGAACCAAAACCTTGAACATAAATTCTTGTAATAATATGACCCATTGAACTATGTGCCCACTTAATTGAAATTTATTGATTAGATATTTCAATGCATCATGGTCGACATGAAAATGGATAACCCAATAAATAGTGTCTAAATTTTTAAACATAGTAAATCATCCCCAAGGTTTTTATTTTTGTAGTGGTATAATTGATTTTTACTACTGTTAATTGCCTACTTGCAAAGTATATTGGGTGGTCAAATGATTTATCATCCTTTTGACTTAACACACTACCAATCACAAAGTTGGAAACATTCACATAAACTTGAAACTCTTTTTTCAATTTGGAGCAACCAATATTGGGGCTCATGTAAGTCTTGGTGCAAATCTTTAGTCCACACCAATTCTTGATCTTTCTTTAACAAATTAGTTAATGGGCCAACCAAAATATCATACTTTTGGATAAACCTCCGATAATAACCAACATGCCCCCAAGAAGGCCCACACATTTGTAATTGTTTGTGATTGAGGTAAATCATCAAATAATAACTTCAATTTTTGCAAGGTTCATTGAAATTCCATCTTGTGATACAATGTGACCCAATAATTTCCCTATCAAGACCAAAAATTAGCATTTAACTGCATTCAAGGAAATCCCATATTGATTACAATGATCAAAACACAATTTTAATTTTTTTTCATGGTCTTTCAAGTTACTAAAAATGCAAAAGTCATCGAAGAATATTTCCATGAATAATCAAAGATAATCTTCGAATGTGGTCATCATTACTCTTTGGAAAGTTGATAGTGCATTTGCATAATCCAAAAGGCGTTTATATATATGAAAATGTGCCCCAATCTATGGTCAAGGTGGTTTTTGTTTTATCTTCAATTGTTATTGAAATTTGGTTATATCTTGAAAAGCCATCCAAAAATGAATAACATTCATGCCCAACTATAACATCTAATATATTATTAGTAATGGCAAAGGAAAATAATATTTCCTTGTTATTACATTCAAATTTCAAAATTCTTGGCATATTTGTATTTTGCCATTCTTTTTGGGAACCATTACAATGAGTGACACCCATTCATGATGGAAGATTCGATAAATAAATCCAACCTTTAAAAGCTTATATAGTTGTTCTTTTACTGATAATGAATATTTTGGATTTAATCAGTGTTAACATTGTTGAATCAATATTATGCCATCTTCCAATATGATGCAATGTTGACAAATATCAAGTGGCATTCCTTTAAGGTTAGTGGAATTCCATGCAAATGTAATTTTGTTCCTTTTTAAAAAGTCCAATTTTCTTTTTAGTTTTTCCCATATAATATCAACCTTAATGATAATTTTAATGGGTTGATGTTTTGTGGTCATGTTAATGGTTTTACAATGTTCTTTTTGTTTAAAACAAACCATCACATCACCTTTGGGTTTGTACCATTCAATTTCATTGGTGGATTCAAATGCTTCCCACTTGGATGCCTTATCAACTTGGAGGACATTTTTAAAATTCATCCATTTTTAGATGACACCATCAAAATCTTTGATGCTATCACAAATTATTTGATATTCTCCCAGTTGGCAGCACCTAATGTACATTTGGCCACTTTTAGTTTGTTTGGGTCAAGCCATTGAATAAGGTTGATAAACTTGAATAATAGGTGGGATGATGGAAGATGTGACATTTTCTAATTCAATGTCTTCTATTGTATCATCAACATCAAATGTGAACTTGGATTTTTCCTCTTGGTTTTCCTTGTGATATTAGATTGGGTACATTTGTAATATAATTTTGTTTTCATGTCATCCCAAAGTTAAGGTTCCTTTACCCCAATCATTTCTTACTTTGGTTTGATACAACCAAAGTTTTCCCAACAATATTGGGTATGAAAAAGTTGAAGTTAGTAACTTGAACACAATGTAATTAATCTTGTATTCAATAATTGCAATTATAGTGTGCACTGCCAATAAAACCCCCATGGGATTTACTTGACCTTGGTCAACCATTCTCAAAATAAGTGAAGTGGGTTTCAATTGGGTCAACCCTAACTCTTCCATAGTTTTTACACTCATTAAATTATAGCAATGACTAACACACCTTGTCAATAAGGATACAACATTAAAAAATGTGTTACATACCATTGTATATGTGAATCACAAATAAAATTGTGTTACAAAAAATTGACTTAAAATGGAGTTAACTCTGAGTGTGAATATATTTTTACCTAAGCTAAACCTATGGGGCAATGGTATTTTTAGGGGATCATAAACAAAGCACACAAATTCATGTATAAAACATACTTGTCTTATGTCTTCTTTCCATGGACAACTATACAATAGTGAATGTAATTTTGGTATTATAGGGGTTTGCCCAAGGCAAGTTTGCTATGCATAACCTTCCTAGGAGGGGGACCTGTTCCTTAACATGAAAATTGAAGTTGGAATGTGAAATTAGTTGGTAGCTAGTGCAAAATTAACCATTGCAAGGCATATCAAAAGTTTGCCCTAGAATTTTCCAATTGAGTGAACTAACACCCATAAATGCACCACCATGCATGGATGGCAATTTGTTAGGACATTTTTTTCCTTTGGTTTTTTCCCCATCTAACCTTCCCATGATAACTGAGCATTGGAAAATTGTGCTATGGGTTTTTTAATTGGGGTTCATCCAACCACAAGGGTTTCAAAATAGGGAAAGGAGGTAATGCATTTATGGGTGCTAGTCACACTAGCCCAATTTTCTTTCATAAATAGCATAAAATGCCATTTTCAATTTTAATGAATAGTTGTATCATTAGTGTGTCATACATTTGTAATCATGCATTTGACACCATTGATCTAGGAAATGATTGTTGTTGATTTTTCAAAAACATATAAAAATTATTTAACATTTCTATTGAGCTAAAGTTTGATTAAAAGTGGTGACCATGGTGAAAAGATAATAAACAAATAAACAAATAAAAGAAAAACACTTGGAAAGGAATTAGAGAAAAACAAAGAAACAATTGAAGTCCAAACAAAAAACCACATTTGAAAATGCAAAACGCACAATGGGGAGTTTTAAAAAAAGGAAACATGAATCCTAGGACCTAAACCCATCGCCAATAACATAGACCAAGTCATGCAAAGAGATGGGCAAAAAACTTGGAAGGACACCAAGCTTTGAAAATGCTTCTCTTATTGCCACAACTGCGTGATGCAAAATAATGGTGGTTTGAATTCTCTAAAAAACCATTGACACCTTCTACCTATAAGATGAATTTATAATCAAAAGAAGAGGACTTTAAAAGCCTTTCGCTAATCATGCCATGTTAGCACATCGATGAAGGAAATCACTCGTTCGTTGGTGTCAACATCCAAATATTTCTACTATTAAAAGGATGAAATCATCCTTAGGGTGCTAGTTGCGATATGACACAATTTTTGCAAGTTGTTATCATTGCAACTACTCCTCGAAAAAAAGTGGCTTGCGAAACAAAATTTGCACAAATCGTGTCAGCAATGATTATGTTTACCAAAATGAGAATACCATTTATTGTAAACACAATATCCACTCATCATTGTGATGACCAGAGAGATGGCATCAAGAGAACATGTGTTTGCTTGTGAAAAACATGAGACTTAACATCCCTGATTTATGCTTGTATTTTATGCTTACCCTTTCTTTAGACCTCTTCCAAAATGTCGTGCAAAATTTCACATTTATTCAAATGTGAATGGCAAGATCTTCAAGTTAGTTTAGGGAAAGAAGAGGCATAGGGATACAATGCTAAGCCCTAAAGATTGGGGTTGTGTCTCTTGTAATTATAATATTCCTACTTAATGACTATTGAATCCCTTATGGTTTGTCCATCATGATGATGTTTTTTTTTTTTTTAGAAACGTTTCTTTTGGGCCTATTAACAATGGGTTTGTATCGCTATGAGTGGAAATTTTAGCATCTTGACAAACTACACCCATTTGTCTAGGCAAAACACTTGTCATTCCAAGTGACTTTCAAAGTTTCAAAACTCTTCACCACTCATCCCAAGTTGTAAAGAAATTTTGTTGTAATTTGTCGATTACAAGAGGTTGGACTAGGTAATTGAAGAGAGTGCACAAGTTATTGCGAATAGTCCAAATGCTTGGCCCATGTTTCTCAATTTGTAATAAATGCTAAGAAGATTGCCTTAATGACCCCAAATAACACTCAAGTGCAAGGACAAGCAAAAAAAAACCTCAAAAAATATTGGTCCCCCAAACCCTAAATGGTCCATAAAATTTATGACTTTTTCACCCTCACAAGTCTCTGGATAGAGAGAGACTAGGGACCTGAGGTAATACCAACCTTATAATACCAATTTGATGCCAATTTCAATTTCAAGTGTCTAGTTTGTACTTGTCTCAGATAGGTCAAAAATCCCGTCTTGGACCCCAGTACCCACACCAAGCTGATATGAAAGTGTTGAAAAGTGCCCGATACTAGGATCGGGCTGGTATCATGCTATGTACAAAAGTCAATACCAGTGTTGTGCGTGATTCATCCTTTTTGAGAGAGCATTTGGTCCACTTCTGACATTTAAAAATTTATGTGATGGTTCTCCGAGTATGAGTTTTGAATCAGGTTCTTCCAAAATTTGAACTTTTTTTTTCCAAGTTCTATCACATTTTTTTCAAATTTAAAGAACCTCTGGACCCGGTTTTTAATCAGGTCCCTCCCCTTCCATGTACACACTACACATTCTCCAATGCTAAAGATTATTATGTGAGTACAAAGTTTATGACAAATTAAAATAGGGGTCTATCTCAAAATAGAGTTGAACAATTAATTGAAATCAATAATTAATTGTAAAGTTCAATTATAATTATTTAATTATAATTAGTCTACTTATTAACTCTTGAAAAGAGTCAACTTTTTTACATATATGTCTTTACTCTGTTTTTAAAAAATATTTTTTCACAGTTCTGGTTCCGGATCTAGCAAAAACATTTTTTCCATGGTTCGGATCTTGTCCTGGTTCCAAACAAGTTGACGTCAACTCGAGTCCAGGTTACAAGAACCTGACCCTCAACTGTCGATTTTTACCCTTCAAACCGGATACCCGCCCAACACTGGTCAATACCAGACCCACACTGAAGTTCTCCATTTTTTAACCTTCCTTTTGGTGTAGGGTTTAACTCCCCAGTAATGGGGCTTTCCTGAAATAAGCAGCCCCCCAGGTGGAGCCCAGGGGAGCTTATTTTGGGAATGCCCTGCTGTGAGGGTGTTTTCAGGCATAAACCATCTGGCAAAAAATAAAAATAATCTTTTTCTCATGATACCCTGATAATACCCTGATGATACCCTCTGGGTATCATGGGGGAAAAAAAGAAAAAGAGAAAGAAAAAGAAAGAGACTTGGCATTTTGAGAAGTGAAATGCCTACTGAAGTGGTTGGTTCATTGTTTTTTAATTGCCCCCACCTCTTGCATAAGAAGAATGTACCCTCCAAGCATAATACTAGAAATTTTATACTAGGTCTTTATGGAAAGGGAAAAGGGGAGGTTGGTCCATCCCCATGGCTAGGTTAACAAGTTATTATCTATTATGGATGCGGGAATTGGGGGAGAAAAGGTGAGGGATGTGGGAATTGGCCAGCACTTGGAGGTGCAAGGATGTAAAGGGAAAGGTATCATGTCACTCTATCACAAGGAACAACCCCACTGATGGGACAATCATTAGTGCATTGAGCCCTCTTTGTGAGAAAGCATTGCAGCACATATTTGGTAGATAATGATTGTTTTTGGAGGACCTTGCCTTCATGGGTGCTTTTGTTTGAGCAACAACAACAATAGCTGGGCGATTCTGTGTAGGGTCAAACCCACAGTGGGCACTTTCCTCATCCAGGGGGCCATAGTTGAGTCTGGCCCAGCATTTTGGGAATGTCCCCCCACCCATGAGCTGTTCCCATCCTAAAGCATGAGACAAAGGTTCTGATAGACGTATGGGTGTAAGATCCCTTTCACTCTTAAGGAGTAGGCATAATATCTTTTTTCTTTTGATGGAGGAATTCTTATGGATATAAAGTACCCTCCAAATACTTTACCTTTGAGTGCTTTATTGCATGGAAGACATGGGCAGGTGAGAAGATTTTTAACTGAACCCATCAGGTGTTTCTTTGGTTGTGACTTGCCACTCTCATCATTTGGCTCTGATAACTTATGTGCACATTTGCAACAAAAGACATTCAGGTTTCAAAGTTGAAACCTATGTATGGCTCTAATATTTAGAGAGAGAGAACCCAATTGGAGTGTGCCAAATCACCCACAAAGACCATATGGTTCACTTGATACTAATTGGGGGTGGGGGGGAGGATTTGTTTTTAGGGTTATTATTTCAATGGCATAATCTTAGGTTCCCCAGTTTGGTTTGATATAGTCACACCAAAGACACCCCCAGAAAAAAGGGGCTTCGACTCTAACTTACTTGGTGAGTTGGGAACCATTCATTTTTCAGCCAGTTCCCCTCTTCCACTGAAGAAACGTGACATCAACAAATTAACACTATTCCATTCTCATCATGCCCATTCCCGGGCCTTTTTTTAAATTTCAAACATCACAACACCCCATTTTACACCTTAGTTACCTTCCCTTCCTACCAAAGCCGATGGGAACCCTTGTTTTTTTTTTCCTCTTGTTTGGGTTTGGAGTTTTATGGTTAATACTGTTCAAAATCCTTCAATTTCATGAAAGGTTAAATAATTTATGTGACTAAAATTATAACTCTATAGTATGTTGTTTGGCACCAACATTCCCAAATATCCAAATTCTTGTTAGGGTAAAACTAAACTCCTTATGTATACTGTAAAGGGCTTGTGTGAGCAAGCATTAACTCAAGGAAGAGGTTTCACCTGCCACATGAAGTTTGCAAATATATGGTTCTCTATCTCTCTCTAACCTCAGCAAAAGATCCATCTTCAATACTGAACTAGTGTATCCTCTGACATTGAGCATTTAATGCAATGTACTTTTCCAAATTACATAGTGTATGCCAATGTTGGTCAGTTCTCATTGAGAAGCTGGCCATTTATTATGAAAGGTTCAACTGTAGGACATTCATATCTCACATCTAAGGTTTGAAGTTGGTGAGGAACCAGATAGATAGAGGCACTACTTGTCTAGAAGGTACATGTTTTGTAAAGACCCAACCAGACATTTATGAGCCAAGTGTTACATTGCGGGCCAAGTATTCCTTTGGTGAAAACCAAAAATTGACTTACACCTTTCCATATTTCCTCCCAACAGGTTCTTGAACATTCAAACTTGAAGGGCATCTCCAAAGGTTGCTATCCAAACTCCCCTGTAACATCAATTTGTAGGCCTGGGCCCTGGATGTTGTTGGCGACTCGTATAAGCCTGGCCCTAATTGCAAAATTAGAGCCCATAATTCAGCTCTCAATTTTTTATCTTTATGTTGTCTCTCCCATTTTGTTACCCTTGCCTAATTTTATTTCTTGTTTTCTCACTTTGTGTTGTGAGTCTCTATGATTCTAGCTGTTGTTGAAGTATGTTGTGTTAGGTTTTTGCTACAATTGCAGGCAAATTTTGAAAACAATGAAAAAGATGATCAATTTGTTGTGCTTGCATTACATTATGTACATGTAGAGAATATGGTTTGTTGGTTACATTGTGGAAGTAGGTAAGGTAGACAATCAAATGTTGTGAAGGATAGAGCACTTCATGATGAGCAAATAATGCAAAATTATTTTGTTGCAAACCTTGTGTATGACAATTTGCATTTTAAACTGTTTTTTTTTGGAGTGAAGTCTTTTCTTTTGGTGTTTTTGTAGTGGTTAGTATGCAAGATACATATTTCATCCAAAGGTGAAATACTTGTAGGGCCATGGCTTTGTTTGCGATCCAAAAGTGTACTATTGTGATTAGAATGTTAACATATAACATGACAATTAATTCAATGGACACAATGATTTCATTGATCATCTATGAAAGAAAACAATAATTTCACATTTTAATAAACATTGAGCTTGCATCAAAATTGCATTTGAACTATTACATTTTTTTTGATAACCTCAAATCTCTATTAACATGTTCCAAAGTTCTACTATGCAATATTTAGAATTTGATGTTCAACAATTGTTTCCTTTACTTGTGTAGGGTTGTTTGATGAAGGTGCTGTAATAGTTGTAGAGTGGGTAGTTGAAGCTAATGGAAGCATTGCAATTGGGCAAGTTACAACATTCAAGGCATCATTTATTCAAGCTCACAACTTTCTTAAGCTCCTTGGTCCTTTGGAGCTAGAAATATTCACAAGCTTCCTTTGGCACTAATTACATTTTAGCATAAACCATCATACTTTAATCTTCCATAATTGTAACCTTCTTTGATGTGGTAACAACCATGCCTATTATGATCCTTGTTTGAACCCTAACAACACATTTGTTCATGCACTAAATTTTTTATTGTATTTAATTACCTTCATCAATAATGTATTCAACATACATTACCTCTATTTCATTTTCATCAACTTGAAAGGTGGCAACAAATAAATTAGGTTTTTTCTTTTTATGGGTACAATTGTATTATTGGTTTCATCATGCACATCACCCCAACATGGCATGTCTTTCAACACCAGTCAACAATGTGAAAATGTGAAACTCAAGTTCTATGTTGTTGTTTTGTTTTATACAATTTTAGTGCCTTCTACAAGGTGTCCTCTCTATTCATTACATATTTGCATAAAGGTGCACAATATTGAAAGCTCCAACAAATTTGTTAACTTCATGTTTGATAATACCCCATTTCATTTCTAGAAATCTTGTAAACCTTTACCCACAAGTAGGTGGTTGATTCTTATTGTAATGTGTGTAGATCCTATTTTAGAATGTTGAATTTTTCTAACCATTCCTTATGATTGAATCCTAAAATATGTGCAAAAATGAAAAGCAAGTTGTTGTTATTTTTGGGGAAAAAATCCCTTTTTAAAAATAGTAACCATAGTACACATCCTCAATTTCCTTCAAGCCTTAAAGTTTATTATTGAATTTTAATTGATGAAAGTATTCAAATTGAATATCTTTTGCGTTACATGTTTAAACATTATGAAATCACCTTGGTAAACACCCATTCATCAAAGGTTCTTTAAATGTACCAAGAAAATGGCCAAAGGACCCATGGTTTGCAAGATTTCAACCTAACAAAATGAAGAAACAATCTTCCTTAATAGGTAGTAGGATGGTGGCACACATGTGTTAACCTTTAGTCTTGTAAATAGCACCCAACATCCTACATATCTATGTGTGAAGGAAAGTAGTTTGTTTTATAATAATGAGATTTACTAAACCAAGGTGCTTAAGATCATGTTCTTGGTGTCTTTGCAAAGCTCTTGATGAAGACGGGTGCACTAGCTAGGTTCCATGACGTTTGGACTTGTAGTGCAAAAACTTTTGAATATTGAATGATTTTTTCATTAAAAATTAAATTAAATTATAGCTGAAAATTTCGAAGGAATTGGAATGTGCCATTGGTGTTCTTAGAAAGATCTTGATGAAAAAGATTTAATGAAATTTATTTGGTAAAATTTGAATTTAGAATGTGGGAGATATTGATTTTTAAATGATTTTTTCCATTGAAAATTAAATAAATTCCCAAAAAACCAGGTTTTGGAAGGGAAAATCAGTTGAGGATGTGGTAACACTTGGGCCAATGGCACATGCCACATTACTATCAATGATACCATGTCATTAAATTTGGACTTAATAAGTAGTTTTTATTCTAAATTTTATTTTAACTTTTTTGGGGTTATGGTTTTGAAGTAAGGATCTAACTTAGTGGTTTATATTTGATAAAAATGTATGTACCTAAGATCATAGGGACATTTCAATTACACAAATAGATGTGTGAATTGTTTACAATTTTTTATTTCTTTTTATTCATGTAAAGAAAAGGGTTTTTGATTTTTTTACCTCAAGTTTATTAGTATACACATCAAGGTATTATCATTAGTTGTATTTGGCACCATTTTCCTTTGCACCCACATTCTCTAACACCACCTTAACTTTCATCGCATTAGACCTTGAATCCAATGACTCCTTCCTGTTTTTCCTTGAAAACTATAAGTCAAACCAAAACCTTGAACTTTCTTTTGATTCCTTCAAGTTGACATTTCAACGCATGTCTTATTTAATAAAAAATGGTCATTCTAAGATGGATTTTGAACACCTTTGGGACTATTTTCACCCAGAAGATTTAGCAAATGGATTCCCTCACTTGTTTAAGCTTTATTTTCATATTGCATAAGGTCACATTCCACCTCGAATTACATGTGTCCTTGGAGCAGCCCACTTCTTAACCATGACCAAACTTTTAGGTGGAATTTGTCTTGTTGCAATGGGGGAAACATTGTATTGATTCACAAGCCACACTTTATGCTTTCAATTCAATGATGTCTTTGCAACACATTTTTCTTCACATCAATTCAAAGTTACAACTAAAAGCGATTGTGAAACAATAATCCATGGCATCAAATGCACCTTGAACCTTCATCCCGATTGGGTTGTTTTCTAGCTAAATGTGGCAAACACCTTCAATTTGGTGTCAAGAGGGGTCATATTTCAAGAACTTCGTGTAGCAGGTGGAAACATCATACAACTCATCCCCTTTGTTTGTGCATTCTATGCATTTGAATATCCTATGTTTTACACTCATCATAATCATGAAGGCAATGTCATAATCATCCCATCTACCATGCGAACCCGTCAAGGTGATCCCTTGGGAGGGGCATTATTTGCTTTAGCCCATTTTAAAGTTTTATTTTTTATAGTTAATCATTTCCTTTCTTGTCTATTTCCATCCATTATAGATGACATTCACATCATAAGTCCCTTTTCAATTATATCATTTGCATATGAACATTTCTAGACTAAATTCCTTGCAATAAGTGTTTTTATTAAATTTTAAAAATGTGTAACATGGTCACCTTTTGATTTGCTACTTGATTTCAACACCCCATCCCACTTTATCACCCCATTAAAAGGAATTAGAATCTTGGGGGTTCCATTGGATATCTCATCATTCATATCATCCTTCATAAAAAATGCCTTATTAAAGGATGTTCATCATGTGGACCTTCTCCTTAAAATGGATGATGTTCAAGTGGCCTTTGGAATTATAACACATTACTTCATGCAATGGCCATTGTATATTTTACAATGCACACTTCCCTTTTCCACCTTGATAGAATCATTGATTTATTTTAATTCTTACATCCTTCAAGTGTTTAGGCGCCTCTTAGGTCCAAGATCATTTGATAGCTTAAAAGGACCTATAATCAATAAACAAGTTTCTCTTCCAATAACTTTCGATGGCATCGGGCTCATACCAATAGCCACCATTGCCCTACTAGCCTATTTATGGAACTAGGCGTTTATAGCTTCATTCATAGCTACTAGGTTTATGGTTAATCAACGTCCTTTCCTTCTAGAAACCTTAGCACAAATCGATAACAACACTTTTCCATTCGAACAACACCTAAAGACAACATGTGATCTTCTACTACCTTAAGGTCGTATGTGTCTTTTTTCGTTTGAATAATTCATTAAACAATAAATAGTTTGACTTCAAAATTCCATCTTGGAGCATTTGCACCATCACACCTTTTCCAACATGCTCTTTGATGGGATATCTAAGGCCCATCGTGCTTGAATTTTATAATGTTTTGACTCAAGGGTAGGCGTTTGGTTTACAATTTGACTAATCCTCTTAACCTTTCTATTATCTTCCCCAATTTTTTCCATAGCATTTCAAATGTGACTTGGACTACTTCATTCTTCAATTGCAAGTATTTTTCAATGCTTGTGCACACATCCAATCAACCTTATGTGTATCCACCTTTTATATTACGTTCAAGGCAACGAACACATGGGAACCCATGATGTAGTTTGTAACACTTTTGCTACCATTGCACGAGATGTTGGCTTCCATGTGGGATGAAAACAATTACATGTGCTTCCTTCAACCACGTTCAACTCCTCTTGCCAACAAGTTGACATTGTGCTCACTAAAGATGGCATTTGAACCCTAGTCAACATTGTCATTGCTAACCCAACATGAGCATATTTACTTCCTTGATCTTGTGCACCCCAAGGATTTACTACCTTTGATGCGGCTTAAGCAAAAAAAAAAAGAACTATCACGACTGACATCCCATTGCTCAATTCCTCCTTTTAACAATTGAGGTATTTGGATGTTTACACAAACATGTTAATGTGTTTTTACACAATGGTGTCAATACCATTTGGAACTTGGAAAGGCTAGAAGGCCTTCATCTTTCTATCTTGATTATTTTTCTTCATCAAAAGATTTCAATCACATTACAAAGGATATAAACATCTTCCATCTTAAATCGGGCGGTGCTTATAAGCTTAGCTACTTCTTGATTTCCACCCCTTTAGGACACACCTCCCATCACCCCAGTCGACCTATTATAGGTGATAGGTTTTTGACTTGATGAAATACAACCAATTTGCTATAGACGGTCAATTTTTGTCATGGAGAGATTTTGACATCTAGCTTGAGATAACTTGACATTTGGTAAAATCTCTATTTTCCTTTTTCTTATTCCCTTGTACAATGTGTTTATTACATCAATGTAAAAGAAGAACAAGCGGGTATTTTTTTGTGCTTTTAAAAAATTATTCTTTCTTAGCACAACACAAGTGTGCTCTATTCATTGATTGTGTGTTTTAGTCCAGAATTACTTTACAGTGATGAGCTTTATTTTCTTCTTGAGAAAAAAAAAAGAAAAAGACAAGGGAAATAAACAAGGGCAAGGAAACCCCAATTACACTTATTGCAAGGTAGATCTGGTCAACCATGTAGTGCTGTATTTTCTGCTCCCCTTTTTCTTTTTCTTTTTTGCATGTTGACTTGGAGTTTCGTAACCAGGTTCTTCTTGTTGTTACCCTAAAAGGAAAAGGGAGAAAAAACAGAAAAAAAGAAAAAAAAGAAACAGAGAAAGAGAGAAGAAAATATGGCCACAGTGAACGACCAGCACCCACCAGCGCACCATGAAGGATGAATGGTATGTGGTCAGTAAACAGTTTTCTGTTGGGTTCCAGTTCCCTAGCTCAGTTCCCTACCTACTAAAAACTCAAAAGCAGGGTGTTAGTAGGTAAGCTTTAAAAACAGCCCTTACCTACCTATAAACCATCTACTTACCTAGTAAGTTGCCTATTTTCCTACAGAATTGGTTACCAAGGTGAAACCAAATACTAACTCAGTTGAGATTCATCCACAACTGAGCAATAACGAGCATCCAGTGGATGGTTTGCTAGTGGGTGCTGGTTCACTGTGGCAGAAATATGTATATGTCCCTCCCTCTCCCACACCAAATAATTTGAGAGGAAAACAAAGCAAAGTCACAAAAGAAGACAAATTACCCAATGTGACAAATTCAGATGCCTTTACCTAACTTGGTTTCCACAATTGGGGAACCTAATGCAGAAATTCTCATGGGTTTGGATCTAGAAAATCCTTTTAATTTTCAAAGAAAGAAGACTACTTTCTTACTTGAGCACTATTGCATATCAATGCCAGCAAGTAACTTACCCACCCTGGGTCACTAAATGAACAACAAAAATCTCAAAACAATGCAAATTTGTGAATTGCATGGCACCGTATGTTGTTCACCCATTACAACCGCCCTTTCACCTTTGCAATTAGACTAGGATGCTTTGAATCATCTCCAAGAGATAAGAATCTGGTTGTTGCTCAAGTCCAATTTGAGACCCCCCAAATATTCATCACACCAATCATACTCATCATGTTAGGGGTATTTCCGATTTTCACTTATGCCAAACAATCTTTTATTGGATACCATTCCCAATGACCCATGACTTAGGTAAGCCTCCCCTCCCAAGGACATATCCTGAGAGGAAGGATCGGTTGAAGCTCAAAAAGCTTTCAAAGCTTGGTTCAATGTGTTGGTCAAGGAAGGCAATGCCTTAACTCTCAATAACAGAATCCATTCCTTAGTTTGAGTATTCCAAAATAACTGTTGTCTTTTCAAATAGAGGAAAGAAATAGTTGGCTATATATGCATGTGCTCCCTTACTCCCATTTTTCTTTCTCCACATCCCCTCCCCAAGGCAGGGGGAAGAAAAAAGAAAAACCCCTGAGCAGGTGTCGGAGATGTAAGGAAAGGAGGACCAAAGTCTAGACTCTAGAGATCATATTTAATTGCGTGGACTCAAACCCTAGGGCGTCCATATCCCAACAATTTAGGTTGGCTTGAAGAGAGTAAGATCTGAATTCATGGATTTTAACCACCCAAAGCACAAACCAACCAAAAATAATGGTGACCATGTCGCCTATCATGTATGTGAATTGGTGTAATGCCAGATGAAACATTCAGGATCAAAGATGGAGGTTTGAACTTTGAACCCCAAGCATGATGGTTCAATGTTACTAACAGTATCAGTTAACTCAAAGATCCTGAGTTCAAACCCAATGGTGAGCATGTGCTCCTCTGGTGCCCTTTCCCATTGGACTTGACTGGGGAATTACTGTTATGTTTCAAAGAAAGAAAGAAAAAACAAAGAGCTCAAGTATTTTACTTAGAACCCTGTTTGTAAATATCAGTTACACATTGTTTCTTACTTCACTCAAGAAAACTAGAAAACCAAATTGAGACCATCTAATCCAGCAACCCCATCAGCCTGAAAAAAAAAATCTTCAGGCCTACACACAACCGTACTCTGCTGAACATTGAAAAAAAAAGTGATCTCTAACTAGCATTTCCATTGCTCCTCTCAATTTCTCACAAACTTATCAAACCCTATTACACATTTAACTCATAATTCACTCAAGATAACCTTTTAAAAAACATTCAAACCACCAAATCAAACAATTTCATTGGCCATAACAATTTCTCTGTACACCGACACACAAGCCTACTCAACACCCTTTTCTATAGTAGTAAAGTAATATATAACAAGGTAATAAATAAATAAATAAATAAATATTATAAAACTAATACTATACTGTATACAGACAGGGATTTTTTTAAAAAAAAGAGTTTGTTTGATCATGCCAAAAAATCATCTATTCTTGTTTAGCAACATTATAGGGTTTGAAAATTGTGACTAGTATCATTTGTGGGCCGTTTACAATTATAATTGGGGGATTGACTTTGCAATGATTTGAACCCACAACCATTGACATGGTAGATGACATAGACAGAATGCAAGACTTAGCCACTAGCCCATTTATTGCATTCATAAATTTGCAACTTTGGGGACTATTTATTTTCTTTTTCTTTTTTTCTTTTTTTTGGGGTTTGCAGAGGGTGGTGGGTCACAATTTGCAAATATGGGACAATCTCAAGACAATCATGGTAAAGGAAAGACAAACTTTTCTCTCTTTTATTTATTTAAAAAAATAATAACATTGAACTTTATTTTCTTAAAAATTTCGAGCTTATCCCTTTGATGTAAAATGAAAAAGAGAAAGAAAAAGAAAAGCTCCATTTGTTTGGATCCTGCTCCTTTTTTCTTTTCAATTTCAAAAAGAAAGGAAATTGATTGCATCAGATTTCAAAGCAGGTAGGTATGTAGCTAGCTAGCTAGCTACGTATATTGCTAGGTTGGTAGATAATATATAGGTAGGTACCAGCTAAACTGGTGTAGGTAGCTACTTGTAGGGTGCCTAGGAGTAGACTGCAAACAAAAAGCGAGACTAGGTCTGTTGTAAGGCCGTCGCCAAGCTCTTGGTGTCGTCTAAGATGCAAATCTCGCAATTATTTTTGGCTGTTAATCCTCGTTCCTTGTCGTCGATGGAAATCTTTAGTGCATTCCGACTTGTTTGTGATGGACGTTTTGCTGCTCTCGGGACTTTCCCTGCGACTTGTAAGTATCTTGAGCGAGAGAGAGAGAGAGAGAAAGAGAACGTGTGTGTGTGTGTGTGTGTGTGTGTGTGAGATATAACCTTTTGTGATAGAATTGTACGTTCGGGATAGATCTTTTTTTTATACGCTTTGGATGAGAGGGTGGCGACCTCGCGTCTCCTCGTTCTTTGCCGCTTGCGCAGTGGTGATCGGTTATGGCTGTTTCGACGTGCATTGGATTTCGTTTGTGTTTTTGGAACTTTCTTTGGTGTGTTTTCGGTGCGATTCGGACAAAATTTGTTTGAGACTCGGTCTTGAATGCGGTTTCCTCCTCCAGGAAGTCCGAGCTTCGTGGATCGAACGTTGCACCAGCTAGCTCTTGTCGGTAGAGATCGAATGGCGCTGCGAGGAGGAGGAGGAGGAGCTTGGATGTGGACGCTGTAGACGGACGGTTTCCAAAGCTCGTGCGGTTCCATGAGAACGAGGAATAGAATCGAGGCGCTCGTGAATTTCTGATGACGAGACATCGGTGGATTGCTTGCCTTGGCGGCGCATCTTGAATTCGCCAAGAACGAACTCACTCCCCTGAGAAACGTGATTGGAAAAAGTGACAATGGCGAGTTTAACCCCTGGTGTTCTCTTGAAGCTCCTTCAGTACATGAACTCGGATGTGAAGGTCACGGGAGAGCACCGGTCTGCTCTGCTGCAAGTGATTAGTATTGTACCTGCTCTTGCAGGCAGTGAGCTTTGGCCGAACCAGGGTTTCTACATCAAAGTCTCGGACTCGTCTCATGCAACGTATGTCTCACTGGCAGAGGAGCACAATGATCTCATTCTCAGTGATAAGTTGCAGCTGGGACAGTTTGTCCATGTTGACAGGCTTGAAGCAGGCTCGCCGGTTCCTCTACTTAGAGGTGTCAGGCCGCTTGCAGGCAGACATCCGTGCGTAGGAACTCCCGAAGATCTCATTGCCACAATCGTTACCGCGAGGTCCAGAGACTTCCCGATCCAGCATCATCCTGATCTCATTCACCCGGATCTTTGCAATTCGGAGACCATAACCGGAGCTGGTCACCTTGGTGATCTTTCTTGCAGCTCCTCCTCATCGGGGTGCCGGGGAAATCGATCATCCTCTGCAGAGGAGAATCGTGTAGACAAGTCTGTAGAGTCATCGTCAGCAACTGCTCACCATCTCAAAGGCCCCAACCTTTCTCAAGCCAACACTTCTTCTTTGCAGGTGAAGAAAAACGAGATCATGCATGAACTTGCATCATCAGAGAATACCGTCGAAATCTCTTCAGACGACTTTGGAGCGCAGCTTACAGAAAGGCTGTCAGGAAGCTCGCGGGGAAAATCCAATCTCTCCACATTGGAGGAGAGCAATCTAGCAACTGTCGACGAGAGAGAAAATGATGAAGGGAGATCGAGCTTAAGACCAACAACAACAAGAGCAGCGAAATCCAAGGGTTTTCCAGATTGCTCCTCCTCACCTAATAAGAGCATGCCCCAGGCGGCAGCAACTCCGCCGGTAAAGCCGCAATCCCCAACCAATGCATCGTTTCTGGACACGACGAGGACGTCTGGAGACAGAGTATTGTTGTCAGGGAGAGTAATTGCATGCCCGGAAGATAGAAAGATCCCTTACAAGGAATCAGTTTCTTCCAGGTCTGCGGAAGTCTCTCCAACTCTAAAACGATCCGTGAGCGCGGGGAAAGTGGTGCAAGTGGTGGATTCGGGCAAGCGGCGCTCCATAGGTGCCGGGTGTCGATCAGGAGAGATCACTACTGCCACTAAAAAGTGTCTGAGGAAAAGCTGGGAGGGATCCAATGGTGTAAAGGATGCTAAAGATCGTACCACTCCAAATCAAGCCAAACAACAAGTGAAGGCTACTGCTCCTCGGTCGTCCTCCGTAAGCAAATTTTGCACTCTTCTCTCTCTCCCTCATACTGTTGGTACCTATTGAAGTAATTGCAAAGATTTGCAACTGGACATAGGGTTCTCCTTCTCTATTTCTTGACATACACTGACGATAGGTGTCCAAGTTTTGCATGGTTGTAAGTGCTCCAGCCTCTGTCATTTAGTAAAGGATATGGCAAATGATGTTCCATTCGTATGATTGTTTAGGAGCTTGTATACCCATGTCTGTGCTCCAAGTGGTTTAGAAAAATGAGAATAGCAGCTCCTATTTGGATTGTACAAGAGATAGGTTGTGGGTTCCTGACACTGTTGGGCCCTTGCCATGGAGGTTGCCTTTGGACTGAACTTATGCATAACAATGTTTGTGCTTCATCTCTTTAGGGATGGAGCATGGATCAGATTATAATTTTCCTTGTCAACAGGTTTCAAGAGAAATAGATAGTGTCTTGAAATGCTCCTGTTGCTTGCAGAATTTGCACCAGCTGTTTGTTCTTCTTTTGATGTTATTAGATATCTTGTTCAGTCTAAAATCTCATCAACCTTATTATCACAGGTCCTCTGAGAATTCCTTCTGCAGGTTGACTCAAACTACTATAGTATGGAGATTGCTCAATATTTACAGGGATAAATGGATAACCCTTTTTGTTGGTGGTCTTTGTTGGGGGTTCCTCATGACTATTGATTTTCTCTCTTGTTTAGGTATCTTGCTCAAGGACACTAAATGACATCAGCTCAAATGCTTCACCAGACAAGGGCCCTTCATTGCTGGAAGCAGTGCCTGGAAAATCCAACAGCAAAACAATCAATGGTGCTACCCATGTGACACCTGCTTCACCTCCAGATCCTACCCCAGCTCATACCGGGAAGGAGACAGACTTGATCTCAAAATTGACAAACAGCAGTGTCTCCTGGGGTTCACTTCGAGGAACACTTCAATCATTGGGAAAGGTACTCATGTGGCACAAGCCTGTACATGTAATATCACCAATGGCACATTTGCAACGCACAATATTACAGTATTGTTGATGCATTGGTCATTGAGGATGCTCTTCACAGCTAGCTCTTACATGTCTGCCTAGAATGGTATATTTTCGTAATCATAGCACCACTTATGGTATTGTTCATTCAGTCTCTATTGCATGACTTTCTCTATTTACATTCAAACAGCAACTCTTGTTTGGCAGGGTATTTTCAGCTTTGCAGCAATCAATGCCACGTGATGCATTGACATTTTTTTGTGCAATATTGCAGAAAGCTTTACAAACAAGAGATGCAGCTTCATTAGCTGCCACAGAGGCTCTACAAGAGGCTTCAGCAGCTGAGGGTGTACTTAGGGGCCTCAGGCAAGTACTAGGAGCTCAATGTATAGCTCAAATCACACATTTACAACAGCAACAAATTCAAACAAGTGGTTTCTGATCATACAGAATAATTCCTGAGAGTATATACAGATTTTCTGAAGTTCCTCAAAATGCCACTCTCTTGAAATCAAGTAATACCAGCTCATGGGAGTGGGAAGAGTCATTTGCAAAATGAACAGTGGACATCTCTCAAATTAAGTGATGGATACAAGAGGTGTTCAGCAGGTTAGGTTTGATTATTAAGGGTTAGTGTTCAAGCTGAATCTGATTATGTATGCAGAGTCAACAATTTAGAAAGAGCAGCCTATCGATGTCAGTAAAACCTTGGAAGAGTTTTGGCCTCACAGGACTCAACTGTTCAATTTAGCACTCTTTTTTTGCAGAAATGAGATGCCAGTTTGCCAGCTTCTTACAATACAAACTCTGTCACTGACGGAAAGTTGTAATTGTTTGCAGTATGTTTGCAGAGCTGTGCTCATGTGCAAAGGCAGAGTTCCCTCAGCAGTCTGTAGAGCAGTTCCTAATCCTTCACCAGTCTCTGAAACATGCAGTAGCAGTGGCCGATGCACTGGCCAGTGTAAGGAGTAATCCAGATACAGCAGCAAAAGAAATCTCCACTGGAAAGGCTGAAGATGCTGCACAGAAGGCACAATGTGCAGCTGGATGGGTGAATGCAGCCTTATCATCAGACTTGGCATCCTTCTCACTGCGGAGTAAGGAAGGTGGAGCTCGCAGTTCTGTTAAGAAGGTCATTAACCAGCAACTGGTGGTTGCACTGGATGGGACACCAGGCTCAATACCAAGAGTTCATAGTACCTCACCACCATTAGCTAAAGCATGTTTGTCAACAACCACATCTTCTGTCAAGTCCAGGACAGCTTTGTCATCTATGACACAAAGTGGAAATGAAAGGAGGCAAGATGCTGCAGAGTTGCGACAACAACCTCCATTGAAAGTACCAGTGCAGACTATTGCACGGCACAGTAGTAGCAGAGTGAGTCTGAGGAAGACCAGTGCAAAAGTTTCAAGCAAGATCACACCTGGAACACAGGCTAAGGTGCAAAATGCACCTCTTCCACCAATTTCCTCGCCTTGGGTCAAGGGAAAGGGCATGATGGAAGTAGCAGAGCTTGCAAAGCAGCTTGAGTCTGAAACACAACGCTGGTTCCTTGATTTTATGGAGGGGGCTCTTGATAATGGCTTCCAGGCTGCAAATGAAGGCTGTAAGGAAGGGATGGAGAAAATTATGATGAGTCAACAAGAAAACTTCCATATTGCGGGCATATTATCACAGCTGAAAAGAGTGAATGACTGGCTAGATCAGGTGGGTGTTGTGGAGGATGCAATGCTCAACACCAAATTAGTGGATACCAAAGCCAGATTAAGGAAGAAGATCTATGACTACCTGTTGCAGCATGTTGAATCTGCTGCTTCTGCCCTGGGTAATGTATCCTCTGTTCTGGTGTTCTCAAATCCTCAACTAGTGAGTTGATCTGTGCGTTCATCTGATCCATCCTCAACCAAGAAGAGGATACATCATTGGCAATGCCAGTTATCTCTTCATCCTTGGGAAGGCTTGATCACAATCACTAGTGTACGTGCTCTCAGTCATTTTCGAAGGTTAATGAGGCCATTCTACTTCACTTGGATCTATGAACCAAGGATTGTCAATTACATTGTGCCTCTGTTACCTGTGTATTTCCTTGCATTGAATTCTTTTGTAACAGCTAGTAAAGTATCTGCTGATTAGAGAAAGTCCTGTGAGACCGATGATGCAATGTAATTATCATCAAGATTTAGAAACCATTGAGATTTAGAAGTCCTCCATTGAGATTTTGCCATACTTCCAGTACTGAAAATTGTGCTGTGAAGAGGTGGGATTGAAGTGTGGAATTTTTTTGAAATTCTGAAGGATGTGTCATGCATGTGCACTCCTCCTTACATGTGAGTCTCCGGAGACTTTCAAGTTGCAATATTGTTTGTCAGTTGACATGCTGAAATTTGTCAAGAGGGCACTTACTGAAGCTGGACTAGCTGAGCCAACCCTCAAATGGTAATGATTTCTTTCTCTTTCATTGTGTTTGATGAATGTGCACATTCTCTTGAAGATGATCTAAAGACTTTTTTGATAGTGTGCAGCTTCAGAGCTTAGTAAGAAGTCTGATGCATGTAGGCACTAGATACATGGAGGTTCATGAATTCAACTTCAATATATTAGCATAGAATTCCTGTATGAATTCCTTCTGTTCACTTTTTGGTTCTGTCAATTAACTTAATCAGAGTGTTCTTAGCTATCAAATTTCTGTTTGGTGTTTCCCTGCCTTTTGGAATCTTGAAAATGGGTATTTCAAGGGCTTCTTAATCGTAAGTAGGTGGTCAATAGTCAATACCATTAAATGCTGCTATTGAAAAGTGTTAATGGCTATTCCAAGTTATCAACCAAATCCGAATTGATGCATTTATGACGTACATGCACTTGCAATAGTTGATAGTTGTTGAGTTGCAATCACGTCTTGAGGTTCTACATGCTCCATGGTTAGATCAAATAAACAATGTGATGTAGCAGTTGTGGGTGGGTCAATGATTTGAATAGCCACAGAGAGATTGAATTTTTTTCTAAAGAAACAAGAGGCTTCGAACTTGAATCAATGGGTGGATGCCAAAAATTTTGCTCATCAAACTTGACATCCTTACTAATTAGAATCTTACGGGCAAGTGGATGATAACATTTAACCACCTCAATCTCATTAGAGTAGCCGACCATAATGCACTGCTTGATTTTTGAATCCAACTTGGTTCACTACTCATCAAGTTCATGCACATACACAACACAACCCCAAACCCACAAATGTTCCAACTTGGGCAGGACCTTAAACAATTTTTGATATAGCGTCATCCCATTGTTGGCTCTCTTGGGTGGTTGATTTATAAGATTTCTTGCTCATGAGCTCTGTAACAATGACATTCCGATTTTCATCAAAGGTGTACCCTATGAACCGAACAATATTTGGGTGTCACATTCTTGAAAGCAAATTTGCTTTGTTTTCCATTGCCTTCCTATTTGTGGTGTTATGTTTGAAAACCTCAGCAACTGCCATCAATCCCAAGAATTCACACTTGTACACTGATCCATTTGATCCAAGTGCAACATCAACCACATTAGCCCAAAGAAACCTAGGGGTCTATGCATCAACCACCATCAAACAAACCTTCTCAGGAAATGTATGGTTTTTACGTTCCAAAACTCCATTGTGACTTGATGTGTAAGCTTGAATCAACTCATGCGCGATGCTTACTTTAGTGCAAAAGGTGAGGAAATCTCTTGAGACATATTATCCCCCACAATCACTACATAGAGCCAACAACTTAAGGGGAATAAAATGAAGCTCCACTTTGGCACAAAAGTTCTTGAATGTTTGTAATGCTTCAGATTTTCGTTTCAAGAAGTATAGCCATGTGAAAATGGCTAAAATCATTTATAAAAAAAATTAAATAGTGAGCACCACCAAGAGAAACGAGACGAATCATACCACAAAGATTTATATGGACAAGTGCAAATGAACTTGTTGCACAGCATTCAACAATCTTGATGATGGACTCACGTGATTGCTTCCCCTCCATATAGCTTGGACAAATCGAATTGTTTTCCAAGAGAAGAAATACACCATGCTTGAATTGTTCTTTGCCCAAGAATTGACTATTATGGTGATTGAAATGCCCGAAACATTTGTGCCATAGATAAGTTAAAGAAGAAAACTCCATAATATAAATAGGAAATTGTGGGTCATCCATGATGTACAAATATAGGCTAGTCCCCAACTCTCAAACTCCACAAACAACCACATGATTAGGCTCGACAAAAACTAAACACTTTTCATTATCAAAAACAATGACAAAACCTTGATCAACCAATGATCCAACTAAAATGAGATTCATTATAAGCCCTAACACGTAATAAACAACATTAAATTTTATTTCACCAGTCTTTGAAAAGGTCACATAGCCTTTGCCTTCTATTCCAAGTTGGTGGCCTCCAATAATGGAGACCAGACCAAAAATTGATTGGGCTTCTAAATTTGAAAAAACATTATTATTTCCCGTAACATGCTTAGAAGCAACAAAGTGTACAAGCCAAGCAGTGTCTGCTTTCTCTAAATCTAAAGAGGTAAGAGTAATACTAAACACATTTACAACAAAAATGTTTTCGAAGTTAAACAGTGTTGTTGATAATTTCTTCGCTAACTACATGTGAATGAATTGTAGGTTCTAAACAACCATGATGGTGACAATTCTTGACATGCTTTACAAGCTCCTGCACCAAGTCATGACAATTTTGCATGAAATGTCCCCAACCACCGCACTAATTGTAAGGACTGATGTGATTACGGTTGCCATGTTGTGCTACTCCAAATGCTGATGGTCGATAATTATTGCTCCCATGATTGCTAAGCCCCACCCCCAACTTCCATAATTGGATGGAACCTTCATGTATGGAGAAAAATTTTACATCTTCAGGCCAAGACATCTTCTTTGACTAAAGCACTGAACCCACGTCTTGTGTTGATGTGTGTCTTTTCTTTAATAAAATGAATTGCAATGGTTTTGAAAGTGGGAAGAACATTTTACCCATTAAAAGCATTGTATATTGTTTCATAACTTGGAGGTAAAATGTTGAGCATTTGTTCAATTACAACAACTTTTAAGACACATTGATTTATGCCTTGGAGCTCAAGTTGAGTTTTTTGGATTTGTCTAAGATATTTAGTAACAGATCCTCTTTCATGCAAACACAAATTGATTAATTTATCCTTAAGCATAAGGTGAGCTACATTATTTATAGATTGATATCATGTTTGAAACCTCACCCAAGCCACACAAGGATCAATACAATTTACGATCCATGCATAAATTTTAAGGCAAACATTTAACCCTATGGTTATTAAACCATTGATTCATCTTTGAATTATGTCCTCTAACTCTCTAGGGATAAGGGGGTTCTATATGGTAGGATCAACAAGTCGCCATGAATTTTCCCAAATGAGCGTGAATTTTAAGTCGATGTTTCCAAGTTTAATAACATAACAACACATTTTGGGTTTTGCAATTGGCTTTTACAACTACATACTAATCAAAAAAGACATATGTGACTAGTGACTAATGAGTTGCTAAACCCCTATTGTTTCACCCATTTAGTCGCAAGGGACATTCAATTGCAAAGCCCAATCGTTTTAACAAGTAAGATTTTTAAATTTTCTTATAATATTGAAATTCCGTGTCATCATTAACTTTGGTATGACGTGAAAAGTGCATGTCATCTCAACTTAGTCTTTTTATTTGATTAAGTGTTATAAAAGATGCCTTGATGGATGGATGACATGTATCAAAAACCTATAAACATGTTATGAATCATTGCACATAACCAAAAATCAACCTAGTTTAGCCCATGTGACTGACATAGCCAAAAATCAACTTAATTAAACTAGGCAACCTAATTTAGTTTGCCTATCCAAAAATCAACCTAGCTTAACTTGGCTAAGCTAACTACCTATGTTACACAACCTAGGCCACTTAACCTAGATTAGATGGCCTAAATTAAAAATAAACATTAAATTTCTAACCTAAAAAACCTAAATTAGGCTATCTAATTAACCTAAACCAAGTGGCCTAAATATCATAGGTTGCAAGAATGAGGACTTGAACCTCACCTTCACTTTGGGATTCAAGTCCTCATCCATTACACTACCACATTCTTTTAAACTAATTATATTTAACACAAAGTTATAAAATTCATAATTTTTAGCCTTGAATTAACCTTGGTCACCCTAGGTTGACCTAGGTCAACTTACCTACTACCTACCAACCTAACTTAAACCTAACCTCTTTAGGTTGACTTTAAAAGAACTAGTTTGTCAAATTATATTATTTATTAATTGAACCTAAGTTAACCTAGGCATTCTTAAAGTAAAAAAAACTTAGGATAATTATGTTGCATCTAATCGCATCATAATCACATTTAGTCGAATCATAGTCGCATCTAATTGCACAAACTTGATAAAAATATTTTATAATGAGGCTACCTAGGTTGGCTTAACAAAAAACCTAAAACTAGGAACCTAAACAAGCCTACCTAAGTTAACCTATTAATAGAATAACCTATTCTAGAAGTATATTCAAACATAATGGATGTAGTAAAAATTTTGTGTTTAGTTAAGTAATTTCCAAGGTAGCCTAAATTACAAAGTAGGTTTTTATTAAGTAGCCTACATACATAGGTTAATTTAATACGTATGTTGACCTAAGTTAGTGTGTTAAGTAATTAAAAAGTTAAGGAGTTATGTGTCACCTTTTTCAACACGATTATTAATATTGTAATCATAATTACAAGTTAACAATAGATTGTTTAATACACATGCACATGTGTGTGTATTCATGACTTCAAAAACCTTATGACACACAAAAAATTATGGGCATGACATGATAAATATTGGTGCCATAAACACACAAAAACTTATGGTGTCACAAAAAATCATGGATTGCCATGAAAATTTGTGACACCTTGTTGCCAAATGGCATGCCATGTTATCATCACATGGAAAACTGAGTCATTATTAATCGCAAAGGATAACAATATTTTCAACTAGCTAATAAATAAAGTTAATTCATCAAATCAATGACATGAATCATGATGTAAAGTTAATGTCATAAGTCATGAGCTATTGGCATTATGAATTAACCTTGTTGTCATGTGGCATGCCACATCAACATCACATGACCATAAGTTGTTATTATTCACCAAAAGTTGCAAGAATCAATGGAATTTTGTTATTATCTAATTTTGGATGATTAAAAAAATATTAATTATACATTTTTTTAATTTTAATAATTGTGTAAAGACTATCAAGTCATAATATTGAGTACAATCACAAAATCATAATGCCACATGGCATCACAATGTCCTTTACAATTGTGTTGTCATTAACATGAATTTGTAATTACAATTGTAGTCAAAAAACACAATAGTCATTTTATTAATTGATTATAAAACCTAAGATGCGTTGTTGTGTAATCTCTTACCCCACTAAAGTTCAGATGCTCAAGTAACTTAGAAGATTGACAAGATTGAACCATGCGTACTAACTAAAACATGAAGAAATCAAATAACAAACCAAAATTAAATAACTCAAAAAAAATCTTAAACACCTTTATCACATAGACCACTATTCAAAAATCATGCACCATATCACCAAGAACAAGGTTCACTTATCAACAAACAACTAATCACACTTAGTAGGAACAAAGCTTCATTGCTACTAACCTCAAGCTCTCTTACCATGTAAAAATTTAAAGTTTTAATAAAAAATGAACCACACAAATGGATACAAACCATTACAGAGAGGATAAAATAGAGAAGAACAAATTCACTAATTTGGTAATTAACTACTTACCAACTTACTAATCTAACAACCTGATCAATCTTGATCAATCCTTCATCATCATTATTGAACTCATACACACTAAATACCTATATAATCAGGTGTGAATCATATGGAAGTTCCTACAACACCAAAGCCTGCCAAACGTTTGGGAGGTACACTTTCCTCTTCCCCACTTCCCCCAAGCTCAAACCATCTTTTCTTGCATATTCAAAAAAATTTACAATACTCAAATTTGTGTACTTCAATTTCTCTAGTAGAATCAAAGACTTTGGATCTAATGTTCAAGAGCAAGTGGTTCATCCAAGACTTTGGATCTAATGTTCAAGAGAAAGTGGTTCATCCATTGGCATCATATCGCAGTAATGCTCTTGACAAAATATGTTTGTAGGAGGGGTGTTGAACACACCAACTTCAATACTAAAGTAGAGTTTTGCAGTTAATGAGAAAAGATAGGCATCTTCTCAATTGTTTAGTTGGTTTGTGTGTGGCTTATGGTTCATTTGCACTTGTAGGTCTATAGAAACTTGGAAGAGATGCAATAGTTGGTTATGGCAAGTTGAGTTTCAGTTGTCTTGATTTGCTACTTCAGCACCAACAATGGAAGAAATTAGTACACAAATCCTGAATTTTTTTGTGTCTAAGTTTACGAGGGTTTGGGCATCATCCAAAACCAAGAGTACACAATCCCCCTCTTGTGAATTTCCCAAGAGAGTTATTTAGCCTTCCCCCTCAGTTTCCCCTCCTCACCCCTTCAGTCACACCACCTTGACCAGCACCATCTTGAGCACACTTCTGCTACTTGCAGGAGGTACATTGAATGCCTAATAAGTGATTGATTCATCATCGCTAGGTAGAATCAATGAAGTTATTACCAGGTTCTTTCATTGTTCCTTCTTGTGGGACAAATTTATTGTAGTTTGTTGTTTTCTGACATAAGTGTCGTGTGTTGCAACCCCTTTTCCATTCAATAAATGACAAAGATCTGCAACAGAACACATTCACTTTATATCATAATGTTCAAATCCAGACTCCAGAGGCCCCTCCGTTTGCCATGCAAGAAATCTATTATTCTTTATAAAGCAATAACATGAGTCTCTGGGTTGTGTGTGTGTGTGTGTGTGTGTGTGTGTCCTATTTCTCTCTGTTTGACACTGGCAGGAGTCCACAGAGAGGATCAGCGATTCAGCAGGCTCGCAGGTTCAGTGTTTGTGTTTTCTTAATGACATTTTTGGCACTGTAATTACTGGTGATCCTTTTTCCTTTAAATTTTCGTAAGGGGCCATAAACCAGAGTTGCAGGGTATCATTGCAAAAATATTGGGAAATTTTTCCCCAAAAAATTCCTTTTTTTTGTTATTAAAGCAAAATGTGCCTGCTTCAACAACAGTAGATTGCTCCATCCATCTTGTTAGGGATGATCGCCATGTTTAGAAAACACACTGGCAGAATAAATTCAAAGAAATGGGCTCACTAGTAAAGGAAAGATAATTGCAATTTCACAAAAAAGGGTATGTTATTGAAGATAGTGTATGAGTTTTTTTTTTATGGAGCACATATCTTTGTCTTAAGACCTCTTACAAGCCACAAGCTTCCTCCATTAGGTAGTATATGCTACCTATTAGTACAATCCTGGATGAGTTCAAGACACAGCATAGAACACATTTTTAAAAAAGATACCCAAATGCCAGATGATGTTTTTTTTTTGGTTTTGGTTATCAATAGTGTGTCATACAGAGGACAAAATCTGTCTGCTGCTGCTTGGTAGGTATGATGCTTGCAGCTTCACCTAAGCGTATGCAGTTGTCGGCAGACGATCTTAAGTCGCTGGGGACTTGAAAAATGCAAGCACGTTTACAAACCCTTCCGAGTTCCCAAATGCATTATCTGATAGGCTTTCTTCATGATCGTGGTTGGCTTCATATTGCGAACTCCTGGGGGGAACTTCTGGCTGATGACCATGTCTAAGCAACTGCACCGGTGCTCAGTATGTGACCCTGAAAATTAAAATTGGATAAAGAAAAGTTAACACATGGCCGTTTGGCTCCACAAATTGGTTTTGACCCAGCATTTTTACAAAGTTTGCTACTAAATGCTAACCCCTCCCCCCCCCCTCCCCCCTTCCAACCCCTCATTGCCTTTGGGTGCTCCTTTTGTTAGGGTTATGGTAAAGAGTAAGGTGCAATGGTCAGTTGGACTTGGCATCTTGTTTGTGATGAGCTTTTATTGGATTGCAATTGTCAAACATAATTCAAGTCCATTATGATGTCCATAACCCCAACAAAAGGAGCACCTATTATCTCACTCCCTTGCATTGATTCAAGCAAGATATTTGGAAACCTTGGAATAGCTAGTGGAGAACACGCAATTCAACACAAGATTAACACCATCTAAGTTAAAATGAAATAATCCATACAATCCCCCTAAATATATCTTATTGGCATTTATTTTTTAAATTGGCATCACAATTGTTGTTGCATTTTTCAAATATCCTTTCTAGTAACAGTTATAGTAAGATTCTTGACATCACAGAAAGGATTGTCCTCCACAAAACTAGGAACATTTAACTAGTGTTCAGAATTTAGGGTCAACATGTCAAGAATGGTAATTAACAGTTTGCAAACACAACTAAATCAGATAGGCAATAGAGATGAGTAAGTTTTAGGTGAGATACAAGAGGATGCATGTAGTAAAGAGGTTGCAAGCACTTCTAGCAATGTTCATTATGTAAATTTTGCGATTCCGAGAACAAAAGAATGACTTGTAGGGTGCATAATGTCCTTTGTAACATGTTTGGTTATTGCATCAACACCAATAGGATTCTTCAAGAAGTGAAGAAATTAGGATGGTCAATGTGTATGAGAGAATTGGACATGTTCCAAAAGTTATACATTAATAGTTTGAATCACCACAAAAAAAAGAACATAAACAGGTCATTACACAATAATTAAACCAAACCCCATGTTCAATAGGTACTATACCTATTGGTTGGGAGGTAATGATGGACAAGGATGCATCTAATAAACAATAGGAATCAAAAACTCATGTTCACTTATTTGCAACCCTAGATTATTTCCAAAGAATGTTAAAGGCAGAAATCTTTTTAGATTAGTTAATCCTATAGGCCTTCTAGTAATGAAGTATTTATTAGTTGTAGACACATTTATTGTCTTTTAATTTAGAAGGTGAAGCCATTAGTTTAATTAGCCCATAGCACTAGGTGATTGACATTTGTCTACCAATCAACTAGGAAGGACTTATGAAAAGATTAAGATAAGCACGTACTTTTGTGGGTGGAATCTGAACCTTGTGTGGTTTATGGAAAAGGGAGATTAGGAGGAGGATACCTTTCATTCTTATATGGGGAGATTATGGAGGAATGGAGGAGAAGTTATATGTTGGAAAGAAAACAATACAAGGGAATGTGTGAAGGTTATTGAACCGATGGATCAATTCACCAACCAAGCATTGATAATCAATCAACAATAGTTGGAAACAACACATGTTACAACTAAAATGAATGGAGTGCAAAATAGGTACCATTTCATAGTGAGTCTATTATTTATGTGATACATGCTTCAACACCTACATGAACCATGCAATATTAGTTATATTAGCACTTGTCAAGGCAAGACCAATTATTCCACATGCAAGTATTGTTTCAACTTAAGCATGGTTTGTCCAACTTGTCTCTGTTGTTTGGAACACCCATACAAATGAAATGAGGAGGTCTAAAGGTGCACCCTTAATTGGATATGTTATAACTAAAATTCCAACATGAGGTTATCATCAACTAGTAATTTTTACACCTAGTAGAATACCTATCATGGTACCTAATGGAGGTAATGGAGAACAACCACTTGATCTAAATCCAAAATGAACAATTAGTCCTAGAGAAATTAAAAGAAGTATTGGAAAAATATTTCAAACGTCACCTTTCCTAACCACAACACCAATGTCTTATCCATACATTTTTTTAGTACATATGGAGTGCAACAAAACCTACTATTACTACAAGAATGTTTGTAATTAGAAACAATTATTCAATACTATTTAAAGGAATTACAATTCCATTGGTTAGTAAAAACATTGCACTTCTTGGAATTACTATGGGGAGTACATGTTGTTACCTACATGGGTACCACCTTAAGCAAAAAATGTTGCAACATTAAAACCCAAATAGATAACATACTAGGAAGCAACTCCCATATCCTCCATATGTCAAGGAAATTGATCATGATGCACATGTGCAAGTGTTCAAAGCTATAATCAAAGCCAATGGGAAAATTATAGACAAAGACATTGTGAATCTATTTGTGTTTACCTTACTAAACCAATCTCAATGTTAGGCTGAAACTTTTCACCTAAGAATAGCTTGGCTATGCATTCATTGAGCTATAAACACTTTTAGACGATGAAGAATGATGAAAAGGTGTACATGCAACTAAAGAATCCAAACATGACAAAACAAAGAAAAATGGAAGTTTATTACAAAAGATTAATGAAACTAGCTAACAATTTATAAATGCAAACAATTTATAATTTTTTAATTACAATGTTCAAATCTAAACTATAACCTTACCTTTAGATTGCAATAGTAAGAATGAACATGGTATCCTTGCAACAACACAAGGAGTTTGTTATGACCTATGAAGAGGGCATTGTTGAACAAAAAGATATAGTCAATTAATAACTCTAAAACTTTTACTTGTAATCAGGCATACAAATGGTAGTAATCTAACAACATGTTTTATACCAATTATAACTGCATGAATCATACTATGGAAACTTGTTGTAACAAAAAAAAGGAAGAACCTATGGTTATATTAGCTTTAAAGGTAACTATTTAATGTAGTCAAACTCTTAAACCCATGAAGTACCTTTGTCACATTTGTGGTGTCACTAGGAATAGGATGGTTGATTGTCCAAGGTTTAATAAAATGAAAAACATGTTTGAAGACAAGAACACAAAACTAGCAAAAAATCAACTTGTCGATGATAAGGAGACACCAATTACATCAATCAACATGGTTGTAGTGGTTACCCATGGTAAAAAGAATGAAGAACAAGTGTTTAAGGAATGAAAATCATTCAAAATCAAAATGTTGTAGATTACTATGAAAAAATTTTAAAACTAAAAAAGTTATTTGTGAAGACTATTCAACAATTATAAGCAAACAAACAACAAAGGGAAGTATTGGTTAACCTAAGGAATTGAAATACTAATTGGGTAGGGTTGCCTAATTTATTATAAGCATGATTGAAGTACCTCTAATGGTAGATACACCACATGTGGTGTCTAACTAAACCAAATCTAAATTGAAGGGATCTTTTAGGAATTGATAAACAAGTGTTAGAAACCAAGTATACCTTAAACTAGGGCTAGTTGTTAAAGATAACACCTAAAGGGAATTACAAACAACATTTTTTCTTCTAGTAAAAGGACCCAATTCTTCATCAAATGTCTAAAGTTGCAACCTAGAAATATGCATGAACCACCAAGTTTACACAACAAAGAAAATTAATCATCTTATAAACAATCTACTATAATAATTTTTATCCATTTTAAGGTGTTAGGAAGAACCTTGTAAACCCTTATACCACCCTTCTACTTATGACTAATGTGAGTCATAGCAAACTTTGAATTTATAACAAAATGAGAGTAGATGAAGGTTAGGCTTTTATCTTTCAATAACACATACAACCTTTTTTTTTTCCTGATTGTTTGTAGTACAATCCTTCCATTATTTCATCCCCATGTTCAATGAAAAAATTTAATGTCATCTATGCCTTTGTCTTCTTAAACAATTTCCATGTGTTTAACACATTGAAGTAAAAGGAAGTTCACACCTTCAAAATTGTTTAGATCCATTAGCACAAGAAAATTATCTCCAATAATAAGGTCAAAAATAAAAAAATTGGCATCATCTTCTCTACTCTAAGTTGTTGTCCTTAGGTTTGCATCACAACAAATATTAGAAGCTTGACAAGGTTCTAATGTCACTAGCTTCCAAGGCTTATTGTGTGACTTAAATTCACAAACATCAAATAGACTATCAATACAATTACAACAAAAGTAAGAGAAGTCTTTTTACCTCCAATAGGACATTGTTACTATATATGGTTAGTAGAACACACAAAATGCATAAAGTGTGAACTAACAATTGTCATAAAAATTAGACCATGGGTGTGATCTACATCACCAATGGTTGTCTCCCAAAAGTTTTGATGCACAACACTTTGTTTACTCCCTTCATAAGAAACATGAAGCATGTTCATGGAATCTTTGAAAAAAGGTGCCACATCATGAGCATGACACAAGATTGTAATTCCATATGGTTTTAATTACTCTTTGCATAAACATTGTTTTAAGCAAGTTCTAACTCCATCATGGGGTCCCTTCTCATGGCTAGTGCCCCAATAATTCCAATTCATGGAACAATTCTATTGGAAGTTCTTCACACATATAATTAAACTAGGGTAGCAAACCACATGGAACCATGATCTAGGTCCCTTCAATTGGGAGGATCAACCATCACTCCAAACAATGTGTTTCCTTGGTATGAACCTTTGACCCTTTATGTGCAAAAACATAAACTTAAACATTTTTGCACAAATAGGTTGTCATGCACCTTATCATTTGAAATGTAACAAAAATATTTAGTCAAAAGATGCTTATTATATTGGGCATTAATGGATCATAGCTTGGATCTAAGATTTACAAGTAATATGCACCAATATCATTAGCAAGAAAATTGTACCATGTTTTTCTTGCACTTCATTTTGACTTTTGAAACTATAATTTTTAACAAAGTTTATTAAACACATTACTTCCCTTTTGTTATGTTTTGGATAGACAACTTGTATTTTTTCTCTTACCACATAGTCACATGGCTATGAATGATGTATTCCCTCATCTTTGGGAGGCAAACAAAAATTCCATGGGATTGGTCAACTTGGTTCTAGTATTGTCACTTCTTTTGGTTATCTAGCCTTAGTGTTCCTTATAAAAACTTTTTCAAAGCATTGCCATGTTGTCATATTCATGCCAATAGGATCTACCTCTTTATCACATAATGGGGTGCAAGCACAAGCAATCATTAGCCACATTTGCACCTTTATGTTAGTTTGTTGTTAAAAAATATTCTTGACATCTTTATTAAAGTCTCCTTAAAATACTTTTAAAAATTCTAAAGTATTTTTATACTATTACTATTATGTTAGGGTTTATATTTTCAAAAACTCAAAAAAAAAGTAGGTAGGTATTAAAATTTGTCAAAAATAATTAAATATGATTTTTTTACATTGTAAAAACAATGGTTATAATTATTTAAAAAGTGTTTTTGGCTATTTTTTATTCATTATATTGATTTTAAAATTTCAACATGTGTATATCAATATATTGAAAATAATATTGTATAAAAACAACTCCAGTCGTAAATTTTTTTTCTAAAATCTTAAATACACAAAATTAAAATGTGGTTTCAACTACTTTGGTATATGTTTGTAAAACTACACCTAATGGCAAATTTTGGAAACCACAATGTTATCCATTCACCCCAAATGCACTTCAATTTTTTAAATGAACTAGTGTGAACCTGGTGCATAATACACCCGTCGAATAATAACTGTCACAGAAAACAAAACCCATCAAAAAAATATAAATAAATAAATAAAATAAAATAAAAACAAAGGTCCAGGTAGTTTAACTGACATAGAAAACAAAACCCATAAAAAAAAACAAAGGTCCGGGCAGTGCCTGGAAACTGCCCGGACAGACAGACAGACAGACAGACATGTAGCTTTAATATATAAGATTACCTTTCCCATTGAGGATAATACGTTTTCTCGCATAATTCTAAGTTCTCTTTGGAGGTGTGTTGGCTAATCTGATAGTTGATACTTCCTCTACCCACGACCCAATGCACAAAAGGTTACAAATAATTTTGCAACCACACAAACACCTAGAATCATCACCATTGTGCATAACCAATGCATGCATATTACAAAATCCAATTGTGATTTCAATCATTATTTGGTGATACTTACAACATGTGTTGAAATCTTTTTGTTTTTTAACAAAATAAAGTTTCAAGTTTTAAAATGACAGCAACCCAACCTCAATAATGTGTTGTGATTTGAAACTAGTGAAAAAACCAAGTTGCACATACAACAAAATTGTACAATCGGGATTCAAGAAAAAAATTTATATGATGCATCAAAAAACACGAAGGACACTTTATTAAAATACTAACATATTAGGAAATATAAAAGAATTATTTTTAAAATATTATCATATTAAGAAACACAAAGGAACTACAACTAATTGCATTAAGAGAAAAACTCAAGAAAACACAACACATGAAATTCAAAGAAACTTAAGAAATTCAATGTAATCAGGATTTGTTTTACCAAGATATTCAACTTGAAACACAAAGGACTTGCAACTATACATGAAGGAAATAAGGGAATCTTAAGAAACATGTAGGAATGTTTCAAAGGAAATTTAAGAACATATTGGTAACTCAAGGACTATTCAAGAAAACCAATTCTTCATGAAACCTATTGGACTATTTCAAAGGAATATGCATGAGCATTGAGAACTTTAAGGAAAATGCAAAAGATACATATGGTTTTTTTTTTTAAATGTCAAGAAATAAATGGGAGTACAATTGAAAGGAACTTTACAATTGCAAGATAATTTAAGGACTCTTTATGAAAGCTATAGATTCGTAGAATCATTAGGATTTGAGTGAAAACAAACAAGAGAGAACTTGAAAAGGATACTTACAAAAAAAATTCAAGAGTACATTTCAAAGAAACATTAAGAAATACAAAAGTAAGTTTTCAATTCTTACTTGCATGTTTTAAACAGACCATGGGTTAACAAGGCAATCTTGAATTAGAAGGTAGACTAACATCTGAATTCTTCTCTCCATCTAAAAAAATCTACAATCAAAAGTTATAAACACCAACTCTACACATGCAAATTACAACTTGGACATTTAAACTACTTAGATGTGTTTGCAAAAGTTTTGTAACGTAGATTCCTCTTTAGCACATACTACTTTCTTCAAGGAAATGACTAGGACATGTCATTCAAAAGTTTTCAAATTAATTAATTTATAAACATGTTTCTTACAAAGGTTAACTCATGTTTCAATTGCCCACCACTATAAGATCATGATTTCCTTCATGTCTTTTGATAAAGAATTTGATCATTGTTTCTTATCTCCCTTTGCCCATTTTTTCTCCTCAACTTGGGCATCCAATAATTGCCATTGTTTAACAACCCTTTTCCTAGTTCTATTATTAAATCCCACACAATTTGAAGTTGCCTTGACGTTAATACATACTTTTGAAGACAACATTACTACCTCAACAACATTCCTTATTGCATACCTATATTTTTCAAGCCCATACTTCAAACCATCCCATGCAAATGTTAAAGTATCACAAATAGTTGCACATTGCAACAATTTATTTCAATTCATAACAAATTTAGACATGATAAGTTGTAACAAAGTTTGCTTCAAAACTTTGTCAAACACTTGAGCTTTTGAAATTCTAAACCTTTATGTTTTGTTTGATCATGCAAACTTAAGGCAAGGTGTCGAACATATCTTATGATAGATCTCTTTACTTTAATGTAAGCCAAGTCCTTTTGTTCTTTAGCAAAAGAGACATCTTGTTCCAATTGATCATTTTTTTGCTACTCCAACCGAACATTCTTTTGTTATTCCAAAGAAACATTTTCTTGCTACCAAATTTGTTGTTCCACCTAAACATTCTTTAATTGCCCCAACCAAATGTCTTTTTGAATCCTTTTATGAAAGACCTAATTGTCTTGCTAATTTCATGCGTTTTTTGATTGACCTTCGACCTTTGCAACTAAAAAGTCTTTAATATTTTGACCAACAGCCTTCCTTGCCCATGAATGGGCCATGACATTCAAGAATTGTCCCTTGAATCAATCATTCAAATTGACCACTTCCATAGCTTTCATTTTCCCAAAACCCCACATTCAAAGTTGTAAAACAATGTTGTATTTTAGGGTTTCTACACAATTTACCACACATAAAAGCCAATTGTCTAACAAACATTGGTAATGGCTAACAATTTTAAAGCAATGCAACCATGAGCATGAAAAGCAAGACAAACATGAATGACGATGGATAATGCTTTCAAAGCAAATCAACCTTGAGCATGGAAAACAAGGGTTTAAATGAAGTACACTCCAAACCTTGGAAAGATTCTAAAGTTGTTCGTCATCTTGACCACATAAAATCCACCACCTAATGATTACAACATATGTCTTGAATGTTAATCCAAATTAACACACATAATGTAAAGTTTTTGAAAGCAGAATCCACTTGTTCTGGTTTGCATGTCGCCATTTGCACACCCAAAGGATGCACATCCTTTGAAACCTTAAAGACTAACATATCTCCAATGGATAGTCTATTTATGCAAAACTAAGGGATAAATTCCAACAAAAACTCATGTTTAGGTTGCGCTAGAAATAAATTGGACAGTAGTTTGTAACCATTGAACAACAAGCTTTCAATGTCCTTAAGATTATTGTGAACAAGCAAGTGCATGCACAAACGGGTGGAACAATTTAGGTGTCATGTAAGCCAATTCTACCTTGTGGTTACCATCGCAATGCCCATGTTGTTTTATAGATCTTGAAATTTATTAAAATGAACTTGGTTTAGAGATTTTAACTTGAATATCTACATGGTGCACAAACTCAATTTATAAATCTTAAAAAATTGTAATTTAACATGGACTTTTGAACTCAAAACTTATGGATTGTACCTCTAACTCCCATTTCTTTGTGGACTATGATATGATCCATTGATTGATGTGGTGTATGTTAGGGACTTAAAATTAGTAAAATATCATAATAAGGAAGTTAAGGGTAAAAAAGATAATTAATTGAATTCTAGGATTATCCTTATGGACTTTTGAATGGGTTAATTAAGAATATAAATCCATATCATATTGGAGGAAGAGGTGTTTTATGGTATTTTTGCTTACATGCTTTAAAAAAAAGAAATTCTAGATGAAACATTAATGACATGGAAAAAATATGGAGAAAATAAATGTAAACTAGTTGTAATTGGTTGCTAACATGTTTAGATGGTAGGGTGCCCATTGCCTAGTTTTTTTTCCCTTTTGTTTTTGACAATAAGCATCCACATTATCAAAATTCATGGAGGTTAATGTCCTCTCACCATATTTTGGGAAGCAAGAATGGGTTTTAAATAGGGTAGTCCATTGAAGGCTACTCTTGCCCTTGGTTTGATACAATTTCGCAAACAATCAATCTTGTTGGTCAAAAGTGCGTATGTTTGCTTGTTTTCAAGGGTCAATTTGGTTTTGTGAGCACCTTCAACAAGCCCAAATCATCTCGTGTTGTGTTGGGACGTTTGTAGTTAATGGTCATTTTGTGGCTAAGTAGTGCATCTAACATATTTGTTGGATAATTATGTAACGAAACACACAACTACCTTTAGTTGAGCTTTGGGATAAAACACCATGACATCTAGAGTTCGCATTGAATACGTATTGGAAGATGCTGCACACCACAATCACGTGTGACAAATGTTATTGTGCTTCATGCTTCACTCTCATCTTCATTCATGCTTTAGACTATTTGTGTTGTTTGAATTTGAGGACGACTTGGGGTCTGGACATGGCAATGTGGAAAAAATGGACGACTTGCACATGTTACAAATATAAAATGTATGTTCCATCTTTATACTATCTTTGCGTGCACCAAAACCACAATTGAAGTTTATATGTTGTCCTAAGGATCCAAGTAGCAAGATTTTAATCTCGTTAAGTGACATAGAACGATCCATAGCACAATCCAAAATGCAAGATTGATGATGTTCCCATTTTCTATGCACAATTAAGTCCATATTTACATGGTCCCTTTGTCATTACTATAAGAATGAATACGGAGATAGTTGGACATTGATTAATGTACTTCATTGCTTGCTAGTTTTCAATGTGATAATCACAATTGTTGTTTAAGGTGCTTCCCAAATCAAGGGATTCTTGTCATCTTTTGATTTTTGTCTTCTTACAAAACCATGTTGCAAAATTGTCCATAACTAAATATGATGTTTGTCCACTACACCAAAATTTCTACCTTGAATTTACCTGGGCTATCTAGATTATAGCTCCTTACGGATTTAGTAGTCCCCTATATTATATGCTTTCAAATGTTGCAATTGTTTTCTCATGTATTTGGTAGATCATGCACTTTGAATCTTTAGTTGTCAATTGCACATGGATTGTGGATCTAAAATATATAAAATGTAGTTTCCCTTTTGAATATCACCATCTTGATTGTATATGTGAAAATTGGGTACATTGCCTAATATACAATCTAACCCAGCATGTAAAGATGTTGGTGCTTGGATTAGATGTTGTGTGTGGGAAAACCCCCAACCTCCAGGTTTGTAATTGACCCATTGAATGGTCATTGTAATTGGTTGTAAGGTAATTTAGATTTGCAGTTAACTATGTTGCTAACTGGATTGGACTATTGTGTTGTAATAACATCTATGCACATGCATGATGCAATAGTGGTGCCATTCCCAAATCCTAATAGAGAACAAGGGCTGAACTCTCGGTAAAAAAAACCCATTTAGTCTATAGTGGTTAATGTCAATCAAAAGTGCATTTATTTAATGTGATGCACAATATCATGAAAGCACATTTACTAAAAGTGGGATGTAGAACCTAATAGTTCAAGTGCCAAAAAACAGCAAAGGACATAGTGCAACATTGATGGTTGTTCAAGTGATAAGGAACTACCCAACCTCCTAACTACCAACATGATACATGGACTTTGAAACACAATTGTATGATCACAAATTGTCATGCATCATTTTGTTCTTTAAGCTTAATTGTAATAATGGTTATTGTTGGCATGTGAGACAACAAAGTTAGAGAATCCAGAGCTTGAGAGGCTTGAAGGTTGATATGTCCTGAAATGTGTTTCTAATGGTTGAATTTGAATTTATTGCAATTAATGTTTATGTTTAAAGATGCATAATCTTGAACAAATTGTATGGATGGGGTAAATTAAGCTTGGCATTGAGGTATTCCTAATAGACCCAATTGCAAAACGAAAAACTATAACTATAATGATTTGTGGGTTAAATGGAAGCATGCTTGGAGGCACAAAAATTCTTCAAGACTTTGTGGCTATGAAAGTTCAGGATGTGTTTATGCCAGATATAGTGGTTCCAATTGTTAGTGAACTGTTTGGGCCTGCTGATCCCCACCGATTGCAAGTGAAGATTTCACTTGGGGCTATAATCCCCTAATCAGCCAAATTCCTCAAGCTTGGTCATGATGTGCATGGTAATCATGTGGTTGCATTATAGGTGCTCCATTAGACTCCTCCCCCATAAGGCTAATGTGGGCAAACATAGTTGTAAGATTACTAGAATATGTGCCATCGGACTGTTTATGTTTAATAGTAGGATTTTGCAAGTACAAAACATGAACATGGCTTGATGTTATTGTGGCTAGATGTAGCTATTTGTGCAATGAGTAGAATGGACATTGGGATTCACTATTGTCTAACCAGTCATAGGTGTAGTCATGAATGCCATGTTCCGGTGTAGTGAATTGTCCATATTTTTAATTGGGCATGTCCTAATAACATTTAGTGAGGCTTTGAAGGAAAACATTGTTAAAAGATGTTATTTTCTATTCCTCTTCTTTGCAACTCCAAAATCAAAAATTTCTACACTTCAATAATTATAATTTTTTGGTATGTATGATGTTATGCACACAATGCCATTAAACATAATAGCATGATTCTACATTACATATGAAATTGGTGCAATTTTAATAAAAATTTCCATTCGTTATGTTGATTCTTTACAACTTATTGTTGTTGTAAAACACCAAATATGTAAGTTTTGTAGGACTTTTAAGGACATGATCAATTGTTCCAAATTGGATTTTTTTTAAGGATTTTAGTTTGGGCGTTATAATCTAAGATGACATATGGTGACCAATACTTGACATCAAAATCCATTTTTCTTTGATTGAAATTCCAAGATGTAATCCTTTGATAATTAGACAATCTTTTTTGGTTCCCTTATTATGATCTTGCCCAAATCCAAGAACTTAATTTGAAATATCTAAAATTCCACATTGTAAGTATCTAAATGAAAAATTTAAGATGTACAAACAAGACATGCAAGTGAAAGGGAAATTGACCTATAAGCCCTAATTAAAAATAACAACATCAATACGAGACCAACAATGTGAATCACTTCAAAGGCTCAACTAGAAGAGAAGACAACATGTAGAACATGTGGATAGTTCAAATGATTCAAATCCAAAACAACCTAGGTAGTTGACATTGGACAATGTGTCGAATGCATAAAGAAGACCTAGAATAAACAAACAACATTCAACATGTAATAATAAGTAATTGAATTTAATGATAATCTAGCAAATCATTAAAATCTAATGGTTTTCGATGTTTTCACAAAACAAACAATCAAGATGTATTGAATCATTGATGGAGATAAAATCCAATGGAGTTGAAATTTAGAGTAAGATCCAATGTTTGGAATCAAGTGCATCAACAAGTTCTTCAAATCCATCACTGGATTTTCCAGTTAATGCATTTTTTGAGATGCATCATTGGATCATAATGTTGTCCTTGTTTCATGGCCCACTATTGCATCATAATGTTGACACCATTGTTGGAGAATCCCCAACTTAAAATCACAATGTCAATAACATTTTTGGGGATTCAATTTTGATCATACTATTAACATCCTTTGAAGTTGTGTTATTGGATCATAATGTTGACATATTTTCACACAAGAAAAAATCTTGGGTTTTTCCACTACCACCCATTGCAACTATTTGTCCAATTTGACCACTATTTGACTTATTATCATCATGCACAAATAACAAGTGAAATTGTTTACTAGGTATTTGTGCATAATTTCCATAGTGAAAAAAATGACTACCTTGTTCATTAGCATTGGATTTTTTCCTCCATGTTGAATTTTATAATAATGGAAAAAAGTTTGACATGGAAAATATCTCAACCCTAGACTCCTTACAAGAATGTTAATATTGTTTAGTCATTCTTTTAATAACTTTTCAACTATTAACATTTAGCATAAGTTGAATCAAAGTTTGATAACAAGTAGAGAATGTTACTCATAAGCTACACCTTGAACATACACAAGAATTCACCTTATTTTATTTTTTAATAATTTCAAATTGTTGATGTGAAAATTAAGGTAACATTTAATTTTATTTACACATTGCACTATGAGTTGAATTGTACATTTGTATCATATTGAAACCATTGCTCATAGGTTGCATTTTACACTTATCATATTTTAATAAAACACATGCAATAATTTGTAAAGACTTCACATCTTTTGAACTATCAACATTTGATTATGCGTTGAATCATTCATTTTCAATGTGTTAAATCCATTACTATCTAAATGCATTTTACATTCACCATAATTTTTTTAAATGAATGTATAAAAATTTGTTAAGTTTCACATTAATATTTGAATTAAAGATTAAGTCAAAATGTTCATATATCCAAAGTCTAGGGTCCATGTAGACCTTTATATTAAAATCAATGTTTAAATTTGTACATTTACATAAATTTAAAATTATGTTTTCTCCCTAGTTTGTTCATCATTGGACAAGTTTTTTATTACAAATGTTTATTATGCCAAAATAACAAAACTTTTTTTTAAAAAATCCTTAAATTATTTCCTCATTTTATCTCTTGATGTATGAGAAATATAAATTTTAATTAGATTTTTAAAAAAAGAGTTGTTTGGATATATTATTATTCTTATCATTACCACGATTTAACATTTTTAGGCTTTTTTTATTACAAGTTTATGTCTAAGTATTTAAAGATGGATTTTTTCAATTATTAAAAAAATTTAAAACATTAATAATGGCGATTTAATAATAATGACATCAATGAATTATTATTATTATGGGGGTCACTAAGTGTTGGAGTTCTAAACCATGTGCATCAAACATTTTTTGGAGTGTATTATATGATTGTTTAACCTATTGGTTTTCACCCTATGATTACCTAATTTTTAAAATATACACATATTTAAACCAACATATATTAATTATACGTTTTAATTACTAATTATTACATAATCTACATAAATTATAAATATATTTTTGAATAAATAATCTCTTTTACCCAATAACCAATATATAACACCTTATATTTTTATTTTTGAAAGGAATGACCCCCCTTGAAAAGTTTTTTTGAAATTTCATTATTTTGAAATTTTTCCTTAGAAAGAACCTCCAACTTGCGAAAATTTGCCACCCAAGATAAAACAAAAAATATTGTTGACCAAAGGGTAGAGGAAGGTAATCCAACTATTTAATTCCAAAATATCAACAAATTATGTTTGTTTTATTTCTACAAAGGTAAAATGTATTCCTACATTATTTGAATAAATAATATAAATAATATGTTGTGATATGTTTTTCAAAGTTGTGTAATTAATCATTTTTATTAGTTTATAACTAATGTTGTTAAATAAATATGATGTTGAGAAAAAATGGTTATATTGATTATTTAATTAATTATTCTTCTAGTGACCAATTTTTGCCAATTTAGGGGGGGGGGGGGGGGCTGGGGAAAAAAAATTTTGTCTCCAAAAAAAATAAAATTTTGTCCTTTCTCAAATTTGATTTTTTTCGAATGTAATTTTCATGTTTTAA
>Ga0116229_10000485_pt1 | contig 52618 bp, 38 predicted proteins | sample S1TSphgellanicum_3_FD_87313 | JGI IMG/M metagenome (GOLD analysis project Ga0116229, IMG submission 87313) | Host-associated microbial communities from peat moss isolated from Minnesota, USA - S1T2_Fc - Sphagnum magellanicum MG | ecosystem: Host-associated > Plants > Peat moss > Unclassified...
CATCGACTGCGCAACTGGTGGACCAACCTGGCACCATTCTCATTTCTATAGCTAGCTCTAAGATACACCATTAGAGACCCCAACCTACAGGTTTCTCACATATTGGATGATCAGAGCTTTTGCCAACCAGTTACAAGGCAAGAGAAACCTCCTTGGTTTCCTACGAACACAATAGGAAAACCAAGAGGTGTTTCAAGACCATGTCCAAGACTTCAATATTATTACTCATCCTCTTTATGCATTGTTAAAGAAGGATGTTACTTGGACATGGAGTGATGAGGCTAAGGAAGCTTTTAACACACTCAAGGAAAAGCTTTCAAAGTTACCCATTCTGAGAAAACCTAATTTCAACAAGGTCTTCATTTTCCACACTAATTGGAGTGCTTTTGGTATTGGAGCTATTCTTGGCCAATTTAATGAGGAAGGGAAGGAATATGTTATCGCCTATGCATCTTAAAGTAACAACAAGGTTGAGAGCAACTATTTTTCATACAAGTGGGAATGCCTTGCTGTTGTATGGGTTGTCATACATTTCAGGCCCTATATTTATGGCACTAATTTCACTTTGTATACTGACCACTAGCCTATCAAGTGGTTGATGACCAACAATAAGCTTACTGGTAAGTTAGCTCATTGGGCGCTTATACTTCAGGAGTATGAGTTCAAGGTTATTCACCGACCTTGTATTACAAATCAGAACACGAATACCATGTCGCGGAAACCCCTCACTACCTCTGAAGATTTCTTAGAAACCAAGCAAGATTTCGACCAAATTCCAGTAATACATGTATCTGATGCATTTAGTTATCTTGCACTACTACAATGTAACCTGGTTGAGCATCCCATTGTGGATATATGGGAGGACTTAAACACTTTGAGGTTTCTTCAGCATGGGGAATACCCTCCCCAAGTTACATCAAGTCATCGGGATCGCGTACAAGAATAGTCTAAACGCTATTCATGGAGGGACAATCACTTCATTTGATGTTTACCACAAGGCGACACAGTGGTTCCTCCATCACATGAATGACATGGTCTTATTCAAAATGTACACTTGGAGCTTGGACACTTTGGAATTAAGCATACTTATAGTCTTCTCACTCCTCATTACCATTGGAGAGGTATGTATGCTTAAGTCCGATACATCATTGTTAGGTGTGAACAATGTGATAGGGTGAGAACTTCTTTCTCCTCTCGACAGCTCACGCTTTCTCCACTTCCTATTCAGGGCATGTTCTATCATTGGTCATGTGATCTAACTAGAGAGTTACCATAGATTTCCAAGGGTAATGTCTACATCATGATTATGATTGAGCATTTTTCAAAGTGGGTCGAGCTTGTTACACTACCAAACAAGTCATCACACAGCACCAGCTAGGTTTTTTTACAATAGGTCCTAAGTAGGTTTGGGGCTTGGGCTAAATGCCTTACTGATCAAGGATTAGAATTTAGGGGAGAATTCTAAGACCTACTTGACCATGCTCTCATTGACCATCGTCGGACTTCAAGAGATCATCCCCAAGCTGATGGCTTTGAAGAGAGGATGGTTCAAACATGCAAGAAGGGACTTCGGAAGATTTGCCTCACCAGGAACAAAGAGGATTGGGACTTGGCCCTCCCTTACATCGCCATGGGTTACAGGATGTCCAAACACGCCTCTTTGTCTCATTTCTTTCCTTACTTTCTACTTTTTGGGAGACATCCCGTTCCACCTTTTTCCATTGCTGCTCAAATGGACCAGGTTGTGGACTTAAACTCCCCAGCCACTTGGGCTAGGGTCATTGCAGAAAGGGATGCTCTATTTAGGAGGGTTATACCCATGGCCATGGAGAACTTGTGCATTGCATAGCATCGAGACACCTTACGGTATGCACACACACAAAGTGGTAGTTACAAACCTAAAGTGAGACAATTTGATGTTAGTGATTTTGTATATCTCTAATGACAACCCAATGATACTCTATACACTTCTTCTGGTCACACTATCTTGAGGATTAAAGCGATCATGCCTTTAGGTGTGTTGGAGTTGCAAGGAGCTAATAGACGCATAATCCGAGATCATTCCAAAAATTGTGCGCCATGCCACCTGCCGAACTTGGATCCTACCATCATCACGTCGACTTGGATTCCTCCATTTGATTATCCATGTCAAGTATGTTAGAGGACAGATGATGTTGATCAAATGATGTTTTGCGATAACTATAATGGTGGATACCATCTTTTCTACTTCAAGCCAGAGTTCATTCAAGTTCTTGTTGACAATTGGTATTGTTCATGATGTTCTCTTACAGCACCTTGATTTCTATTCAAACCATGCCACATTTTTCCTAACTTAGGTTTAGTGGGGGGATACATGAGAATTTCATCTGAGCCTCCTCTTGTGCATTGTATATATATGTGTGCATGCATCTTTTTTTGGTTGATTAGTTTATACCTTTGACTAGCGTTAGTCTTTTTGTTTAGTGGAATTTACTATGGATTTACACCCTTACGACACCATACGTCACGATAGTTGTCATGCATGTACATGGCTTCATACATGATGGTTAGTTATGGGCATGCCCATCATGCCTTTTAGGGTTAATGTATGCTTTTAGGGTAAGTGTACGTTCTTAAGTGATTGTATGCTATTAAGTGCTTAAGGTTTCAACTTGTTGGTGGTTGTATAAAAGGCCAAGCCCTTCCCTTCTCTTTTTAGTTTTTCTAGAATTCCTTTGTCAAGAGAGTTTCCTCCATAATCAAATTGGATTTCTAGATGCTCACAATGGTTATTGCACAACCACTGCCTACATACACTACATGTTCATTCCTTCTTTGCAATTCAATATATATGAGAATTTCATTTCAGCCTCTTCTTGTGCTTTATATATATATTGGCTTTAGTCTTTTTGTTCAGTAGAGTTTACTATGGATTTACACCCTTACAACACCATATGTCATGACACTACACGTCATGACAGTTATACATTTTGAAATCAAAAAAAATCACAAAGTTCCACATAGTTATGAAAATAAAATAATTACATGTACTTAAATAATATAGTTTGAATATATATAATTCAATTAAAAATTTCAATTTTTTTTTGAATTTGTTAATTAATGAGTATTTAAAACAATTACAATTTACACATATTTTTAAACTAAAAAAATTACAAAATTCAATGTAATAATTAACTTACCAAATCAATCAGATCAAACAATGATATAAAAAATATGCATTTTTTTGTTCATAATACATTTGTATATTTTTTGCAATGTCATTTCTTGTCATTGCATGAAGTGATGGCTTGGTGGTTAAGGCTTTGGAGTGTGGTCGAAAAGGTTGTGGGTTTAAACCTTATTTTGAGCATTCATCATTAAAAAAAATCTTGAGTTTGGGGATTCATTATTTCGAAATGTTGACTAACAATCTACCAATAATGTCAACCAAAAATAAATAAATTTTAAATCTAGTGGTCAAAGGTGGCAACATTTTGGATTCATCTATAGTTTTTAAAAACATAATGATTCATAATGTCATTATATATTCATATAAATAATTTAATTTTTGATTTGAAAATAAATTTAATAATGCCACATCAACTAATAGCATTAGTCATTTAAATCATTCAAACAACCATGTTAGTTATTTTAGATTTTCTTTATTCATATTAATGATATAATTTTAATCACATTTGTGTCAAAAACAACTGAAGTGTTTTGATTACATCCAATTTTTTCCATTTTCTAATGTGACTAAAAATATGATTAAATTCAATTAGAGAGACCAACTTAAAAACACATATTTGTAATAATGTGTTTTGTCCCCCCTTCATGGGATTTTTGTGTGTAGGGAAGGAGTAATGACAAGTGTGAAACTCTTATAGTTCAAGGTCATCATCGCCATGCTTTTGTTTTTAGGTGAACATGTTCACTTTCTAATATTTGTTGCCTTCTACTTGCATTGTTATTTGTGGTGTGTGTTTTAATCTTGGTCATCATTGTCTAAGGACAAGACAACAAGGAGCATAACAACTCCTACAAAGTTGAAGTGATCATCAAGTTTTTCAAGTGAACATGTTCACCTTATGAACTTCATCACCTTCTTCTAGTTATGTATGCAATGCAATTTGTGGTTCATGTGCATCTTAGTCTTGGTTGTCATCATCCTAATGACTTGTTCCTCCTTCTTGGGATTTTAGTGTGTAGGGACAAATTTAGCAACTAGATAGGAAAATAACAACAACAATTAGAAAACAACATCAATAATTGGAAAGTAACAACATGAGTAGTTTGAAAGCCTTAGCAAGCAAATAAAAAACAAGACTTACTCTCACCTCATTTCCAACAAATGAAGAGCAATATAGTTCTTTTAGCAAGCTACAACAATGTCTCTAACAAGTAATAGATGCTAGAAAACAACTCCAACAACCACAAGTTGTTTCAAATGAAAAAACAATTCATTATTCAATTGGTTTTTTTGTGTTAAATCAATTATAAGATTGTGATCCCATCCCATTTGCAATGTGTAGGCTATCATGGCAACTAGGAAAATTTCAAGTTCATTTTTAAACGAAGATTCCTTTCATCTCCTAACAAGAAATGATGTGCATTTGTCCTAACCTCTACATATTAAACCTACAATTAGGGGAAATCAGACCATGTCTTCATTAACTAAAGTTAACACAAATAACATGAATGAACCTAATTCTACTTCTAAAAATCAAGTAGAAAATTTAGTGACTTTACAAAAGTATGCCAAATTTTGAGCTATCTGGAGTCATAGGTTTGTTCCATGGGCATTTTTTGTTGTGAATAATGGAAACCTCCCAAATTATGATGAAGCGCAACAATGGAAAGGTAACATTTTTTTCACACATTAACTCTCCTACATTGATTGAAAAGAAAACAATAGGGCAAAAAAGAGTTGTTACATAACATGGTTGGACCCATTAAAATGTTATAACAAATAATAAATAATTTCACTCATTGAAAAATGAAATATATATTAATTAATGACTCAATATAAACTTTTATTCAAGATTGAAATAATGGTTTAATAAATCAAAAGTAATTTTAATTGAAGTATTTCGATTACAAGTCAACATGATGACTATATAATGATTCATGTTTCATTCAAAATGAAATGAAAACAAGGGTGTGGTGATTTGGTTCACTTTTAAGGCATGTACTAAATTGGGTTAATGAAATAGACCCATCTTTTGTAATAATGCATGGCCTACAATTATTTTGTTAACCCATGACTTGTAGTGTCATTGGCCTCAAAAAGGGCTATTGTAACATGATGAGGCTTTCAATTTGTGAATAAAAAGATTATAACAATAACAAACGTGTCATGCAAGCCCTACTCATTCACAAATCAAAGGTAACCATAAATGTAGGTTGGAAGTATTTTTTTGTTGTCTATATTTACAAACCCTTTAGCCATGAACAACACCAAGTCATCCAAAAACAAATTTTGAACCTCATATTGTTTCTTGTAAGGAGTTTTGTTTCAAAAACCCAAAAATTACACTTCGTGCTACTTTAAGGTGTTTCTTGGTTGGCCATAAAAGTTGATTGCTTCTATCATTTTTTCTTGAAACACCATCAATAGTAGTATGTGGAATATGTATATTCATATATATACCTTATGCATGTGTGTAAATGTATAATACATAGGTGGGTTGAGGATAGGTAGGTAGGAGGCCATGGTGGGTAGGTAGGTCATGGGTGGATGGGTAGGTAAGTACTTACTATTTATTAATTAAATTTTTATATTTAAAGATTAATGAACTATTTTTTCAATTTAGTATTTTTGGCTGCCCAATTTTTTGTCTAATTTGACTAGTCAAAAATAACATCTTATGGTTAATCAAAAAAACCATTAGTCAAGTTGGACATGTTCAAATCAACTTGTGTAGTATGACTAAATGGTCAAATTGATCAAATGTCAAAATAACTAGTTTTTTGTTTAGTTTTCTAATCAAATAAATCATGATTTCTTGTAATGTGTGTGGGCCTTATGTTGTTTAACAAGCAACCATTGCCATATACCTTGGCAAGGAGGGGTGAAATCTTTATGAGTGTTTGAATTTTAGATCATCATATTACGTTTGCACTTGGTGCTGAATTTCAATTGTAACTTTGAAAGTGGAGTCCAATCCTATTCTTAAAATACCCTAATTAGACTAATTAACACTATTATTTTTGTGTTTTTTCAATGGAAGGAAGGTGGAATGTGTGGAGTCCATGGTCTTTGATGCTAAAGGACAAGCCAACGAAGGATGTGAGTTTTGTGGCAATTTCATTTCATACCACAAAGATAGAATGTTCTTCCATTTGGACTATTGATATGATGGCAATGGGTGAGCTAGAATTACAATGTGTTCAAGGACACATCCATGGGTGAAAACCCTATTTGTCCAATGTGGTAGACTTGTCCCTCCACCACTAAATGATATAAAAGTACTAGCCCATTTTTTAAATGAGTAAACAAAAGACATTGCTATTGAAATGCTAAATCCTTAAGTGGAAGGAGAATCTATTTTGACATTTCAAATGGAAGGGGCTCAAATTTGCACCCCACTTGTAAATAGCATAGAGGGTCCTAATATATCCATAAATAACAACTTTCGAACCTTTGGACAAGTTTTATTGCTAAAAGTTTTGAATTCAACTAGAAAACAAAAATTGGATAAGAAGTGGGCAATTTTCTTTTATGAAGCAAACATCCCTTTTAATGTTGTGCGACACCTAACATTTTTAAAAGTTGTGAAAGTAACCTTCGAATTTGAAACCTACTACAAACCACCATCATACCATGGATTGCACACAAATTTGTTAAAGCAATCCAAGGTTGATGTGTCTAAACAAGTAACCGAAAGGACATGGAATTCAATTCACAAATATGGAAAAACCATTTGTTTTAATAATTGGGACAACATTGCATAACATCAATTATTAAATGTAGTGTTTGTTTGTCCAAGTGGCAATGTATTCATAAGTTATATTGACACAACTAAGGAGCGGAAGGATGCCCATTACATATGTGGGTAAAAACACTCTAGGGGGTCTCATTTCTAGTAGCTAGTTACCTTCCTTATAAATCCATGTAAAAAACATTTGAAGCCCAGTCAACTAGATAGAAGATTTGAATCATTAAATTTTGACAAGTTTAGCCCATAGATGAAAGTTTTTTATTGTGTACAACCTACATACACATGTGCAATGACATCAGGAAAAGGTGGGCTCTATTTTGAAATTTAGAGATGTGACTAGCTTAGAGAGAAACAAGGTTTATCCTACAAATTTTGCAATGGAATAAGTTTTGCACTTGGTTTTTCATTTACATCAAGTAACTCCAAGACATCTATAGCTCATGTTCTAACTAATTTTGTACAACACTTGAATGTGCAAACAATTTCTTGATTATGAAAGGTTTGTAAAGGGTAATAATAAAATTTATATATAATTCTTATATGTTTTCACCTCTTGCACTTCTTCCATTTCTTCCACTTTTTAGGTCTAGCAATTTTAAAAAGAAAATCAAATTAAAGTATGACCAACCTGTTTATTTTAGGTTAGTTCAAATTAAAAAGAATATCATTTTGACAACCTCATGAACTCAAGGCTTGATGGATGGTCAAATGAATAATGTGAAGGTAGCAAAGGAAATGTTTGACATACAAAAATCACAATTGGAAAACATGGATGTCAATGATGAGGGTGATTGTAATGACTTGTTGCAGAAGATTGCTTTCCAAAAGAACTTGTAGACAAAGGGATGGTGGAGTATGAAAAAGTGTGCAAAGACTATGAACTCTTGGGTGCTAGGTTATTTAGTGAAAAGCAGAAGGTCATTGTTGGTAAAAAAAATCAAGATGCTATAAGATCCTTGTTGTCCATGTTCCAAAGAGGTGTAGATTGTCAAAGCATTTGTATACCATTACTTCCAATTTTAGTTGAAAGGAATGATGTTGGTTTTGAAAAATGTTTCATGGTTAGTGTTGTCCATTTTGTGGGCTTGGATTTGCACCTTTGTGGGCAAGAAAAATAACTTCCTACAAGCATGTATATATCATTGTTGGTGTGTAAATATTCACTTTAGCACTTCATATAAGTGCATCCAACCAAGTTGCAAGGAGGATATGCATGAAGTATGGTGGAAATCTTCAGAAATCAACAAACCTAACACTCTTGTAATTTTAGACCATGCTCTTCCCAAAGATTTTGGTTCAAGACCAAAATTCCTACCCTTTCATACACCAATAGTTAAAAGTACAACAAATTCAATCTTGTTTTCAAATTTTGTTGTCATTGAATTTTGTTAGATAAACTAAGTTTTCATTTCATCTCCATTCTATAAAGGAAATTCAAACTTGCAAATATCATTCTCTTGTTGAATTATGCTCTATGGAATTCCTAGTTGTTGAATTCTTGAAAACAATGGGTATTTTCAGTTGTCAGATGTTTGCCACATTAGTCCATTCTATTGAAATTTCATTTCAGATTAAATCCATTATGTAAAAAAAACTTAAACTTTCTTGAATGTTACTTTGTTGTTGAATTATAACCTATTGAATTGTTGGGTTTTGAGTTTTTGAAAGTAGTAGGCAATTACATTTGTTAAATGCACTACTAGAATTTTTGGTTTTTCAAATCGGAAATTTTGGTTAAAAAAACCAAATTTTGGCAAGGGCCAAAAGGACACCTTTCCATTTTGGACAAATCGATTTTAACATGTCTAATGTGACTAAGGTGGTATTTTTTACTAGTAGAACAAAGACTATTTGACTTGTCTTTTTGACTAGTGAATTGTGGACCATTTGACTGGTCAAATTATTTAAATAATTTATTTTTAAAATTATTATTCATTTTTTAAAAAAAGCTAGTAGGTAGGTAGGTCATGCCTACCCTATCCTACCTATTTCACCTAACTTAATATAACCTATTTAACTTAGCCTAGCCTGCCTACCTTAGCCCCTTAAGCATGTACATAGGTTGGAACTATTAGAAATTGAACCTTTAGCCTCCCCAACGATAAACCAAATCTTTAACCAATGGACGACACCATCAAAAGGTGTTCAACTTTTCTCAAGAAATTTATTTCACATGTTTATTTCGACACATCATTACAAGACTATGAAATACATAGGTAGGTGGGTGGGTAGGTAGGTAGTTAGTAGGTGGGTGTTTAGGTAGGTTGTAGTAGGTAATTAATTAGTATGTGGGTGGATGGGTGGGTAGATAGGTAAGTAAGTAGGTAATAATTAATAGGTAGGTGGGTAGGTAAGTTGTAATAGGTAGGTAGGTGGGTGGATGGGTAGGTAGGTAGGTTGTAGTAGGTAGTTAGTAGGCGGGTGTTTAGGTAGGTTGTAGTAGGTAATTAATTAGTATGTGGGTGGGTGGGTGGGTGGGTGGGTAGATAGGTAAGTAAGTAGGTAATAATTAATAGGTAGGTGGGTAGGTGGGTAGGTAAGTAGGTACGTTGTAATAAGTAGGTAGGTGGGTGGATGCGTAGGTAGGTAAGTTGTAGTAGGTAGGTAGGTAGGTATGTATGTAGTAATAACATTGGCCATCTTGACTAAATGTCTTACTTGACTAAAATTCCATTGAACATTTTGACTAAAGATGTCATGTGTTTTTTTCCAACTTGACTCTAGATACTCCATTTGATTAAGTGTCATCGGTAATTTTGACCAAGGCTGTCAATTTGTTTTCCAATTTGACTATATGTCCAAGTTAACAAATAATCAAATAGGTCATTTCAACCATGTTGATTGGTCAAAAGGTACACATGTCATTCAAGCCCCTAGGCTCTAATTAAAATGTACAAGTCCACTAGTCAAGAAAGACCAATCAATCAATTTAGATAGTGTGAAAAACCAATAATTCTAGTAGTGATATTTGCCACAATAGTCCATGGATTGAAAATTCGTGGTGCAAGTGTTGTTTCTATCCTTCTTAGTTCTTGTTATTCTTTAATCTTGGTCACATGCTTCCATTATGTACACTTGAAAGATTTGTGTAGTCAAATTTATGTTCTAACAATTTTTTTTTCATTCCATGTAGGACCTAGGTATATTTTGTTATACACTTGTCCATGTGAGCCCATGGATGCAATAGACTTGGTTAAGATTTTCACTCACTTTGTTCCAATACTATGGTCCGTTGTAAGTTTGTATTCCATATTCCTTCAAATTGTCTTTACTAGTCCAAATGAATCCCTAAGGTATGTCTTATTTGTCGCAATAGTCCATTTGGGTATCTTTTAATCATCAACATGTCTTTTAATTGTTTTGACAAGTCCATGTGAATCGTTAAGGTTTGTCTTAAGCATCCATGAATGGTTCCCTACAATACATCAAATTTTAGAATTTCAAGGGGTTTTCAGAGTGGTTTGAATGCAAATTTTCAAATGTAGTTGCAAACTTGCTACAATGGTGTGATGTCATTTATCCACAAAAGGGACAAGGTGCATTGGACCACAAAGGTGGCAAACTTGTGGCAGAAAATTTCACAATGGGCCAAATTTTTGAAGAGTTTTTCAAAAAAGAAGGTGAGACTAACATCATGGATGGAAGGTATTCAAAACTTCTAGCCCAAATTGGAAGTCATGGTGTGTTATGGATTCCAAGCATAACAAATGTGCTTCTATTGTTGGGTGGAGATAATTAGGGTGGTTATGGCATGGTGTGTAAGGTGCGAATTGAAAGATTCGATCGCATCCCAAATACAATTGACTTGGTAGGGAAAACACTTTAAATGGATAATAAATGAAAATTGCATAAGCAACGACCAATGGAAGCTTTGGCATGCCCATTTGAACATCCAAGTGTCGTCAAATTCCTTGCCATCCATGCAAAGACCATGGAGGCTTACACATTGTGGTGGAATGGGAAAATTCTTCAAAAAATGTTGGGTTACAACACAAAGTACTCCCCCATTATGGATAATTGAACCTTATTATGACAAGGGGGGCTGGATATGGAAGGGCAAACATGACTTGTTGCTTTTAAAATAAATTGTGTGAAGTTGGCATGGGAATTCATAAACATTATGGATATAATACACCAATTTGGAATTTTGCACAACGACTTGTCCAAGGACAACATTATGTTGCATTTTCTATTAAACAAACTAGATGTGTACATAGGTGTTTGCAATTGGGATGAAACTGGGTGCTTGCAAGAGGTGACACCATCATTGTATGGGTTTGCCAAGTAGCAAGATGCCACCAACAAAAATAAAGTACGTTGATGGGTGGCCCCATAATTGTTTTTTTACTTACAATGAATTAGAAACTACAAATTCCCTTCAATGAATGGCCAAGCAACTTGCCACAACTTTGAAGTTTGAAGCATATTTGGTGGGCAAATTAACAAATGTCATATGGGGTGAAGACTGGAATGCAAAATATTTTGTGAACAATTTAACCAAGATGTCATTTGGGAAAGTGATTCATGACATGTATGAGCCAAATCCAGAAACATGTAGAACTATTCAACATGTTGTGCACACATTAATGGGGCTTCTTTACAACTAGACTACACCTAATGAATGTTATCAAAAGTAGCCATAGATAGTTTGTAATTACTACATATGGAATTTGGTGTAATTTGCATGATTTTCAAAAATGACATGTTTTGAACTTGCGGATTTTATAAAACCCAATTTTGTGAACGAATCATGTTGTCATGTGTAATCAAATTTGATAGTTGTGAATCCATCCTCTTTACACCATTGAAATTTGTGAATTTATGTTATATAATGATAATATCTTTCTTGTAAACATAAGACAGAATGATCATTTATAGTTTTACACAAGTATTACCCATTTGTTTTATAATTTTGAATTATGGATGATTAAACTTTCCATTGATAATATGCTTCGATAAACATTCTCATATGATTAATAGACATCAAGTAATGAAAAAGAATGAATAGAAATTCATTTGAAGCAATATTTCTTAATGCAAATACAAGCCATTCACTTTGTAGATTTTTGTTTTGGTTTTCATTCTTTTTTGGGCATTGCCTACCAAGGCAAAGATATTGTGTTTAGATTCATTGTAGAGTAGCTTAAGGGATTTTGACCCCTAGGTAGTAGGTCTATTTTTATATGAGGATTTTTGAAAGATGATATTTTAACTTATGTTGAAACTTGAGGTTAATTATAATGTTGTGATATCTTGAAGGATTTTGGTTTCTTTCAAAGGATTTTTTTTGAAGATTACATTTTTGCATGGTGAAATATTTGAATTTCCATAATTCTCCTTTTGCTTTAAAATACTTTTGAATGTAAATGATAAGGCCATAATGTGACACACCCCTTGCTTTCAATTGTGGGGACTTATATTATACCCAAATTACATTATATATTTTTCTATTGAAATTGGTTTTGAAAGTTAAAAAAATATTTTAATTCTCCAATTAGAGATAGTCAAAAAATATTGCATGAAAACATTTGGACAATCCTTGTTGTGATGAAGCCTTACTAAACCCTTCTTGTCCATTGCCAAAAGGGTCATTGTCCACCGACCAATCATGTTGGTGATTGAAGAGAATGTTGACCCAAAATGGTTGTTAGCAATTGAAAAGTTGGCGACCAAAAACATGGCCATTGAAAACTATGGCAACCAAAAGCTATGGTGACTAAAACATGTGGGAACCAGAATTTATGATGACCAAATTCTTGTGGTGATCGAAATTTATGGCAACTAAATTCCTATGGTGATCGAAAATGTGTAGTGATCAAAATTTGTGGTGATTGAATTCATGTGGTGACCAAAATCATGTGGCAATCAAAATCTTGTGGAGACATGAATTGTGTGGTGATCAAATTCTTGTGGTGACCACATATGGTGATTGAAAATGTTTAGTGAACAAAATTTGTGGCAATTGAATTTTTATGGTGATTGAAGTTTTGGCAACCAAATTTTTGGGGCAATCAAAAGGCACTTTGTCGCCATAGGGTTTACAACAATTGAAATGGGTCTAATTCTAATTACTCATGAACTTGCCTAAGGTAACTTGAAAGTGCCTTTGACCTAAGTTGACCCTAGGTTTGACCTATGTTGACCTTATACTAACATGACATAGGGGTGTCTCTATGTCCAAATGTGTTTGTCACAATGTGATGGATGCATGGACATGATGACAACCTTGGTTTAAGTATGATAGCTTGTACATAAGGTGGCTCATATTAAATTATAGTTATTAAACATTTATTTAGTATTATAATTATTTTAATAATTAGTAAAAATATGTTACAAAAATAAAATAATAATAATAATCATTAAATCATTGTTATAACTAGCTAATGATTAGTTTAGGTTAGTTATTTTTGTATTATTATTATTATCATCTCATTACTTTTAACTCTTATTAACTCTAATAATTAGTATTTAAAAAATAATAATTTCATTAAATGGGTGTATGCAATTTAAGATGGTTCATTTTCAATAGATGTTCCACTCCTTAAAAGTCCATATAGTAGTGTTAAAATGACAGTCTATTTTTATTAATTTAGTGGGAATTACACGTTGGTTAATGAATTAAAAAATCCATATGAAGAATAATCATTCTAAACAATTCTTTGATGTATATGTTAAGAAAATAAAAATTGAAATCCACCCAAAAATGATTATGATATGGATTTATGAAAATATGGTTCATGTTAAGCCATTCAAAAGTCCATAACTTCTTTTTTTAAAATTTTTTTCTAGCAAGTTTTTTGCACATATGTTATTTTAAAAAAACATATCATATATTGAAACCCTATAATATATCCCAAATAAAATTCATACGCAAAATTGCATGTATATAGAGGCACAAACAACAAACTAGTCCATATTTTTTAGCTTCAAAGGTCCATTATTGTATATTTGGTATATATATCTTACATTATTTAAAAATAAATGCCTTTTTTTTCAAGTTGAAAATCTAAATATAGTCACAAATTTGGAAAATTATTGTTTTTATGTCATGTTAATAGCATGTAAATGCACACCACTTTGCAAAAAATTGGATTATGACACAAAAAATGAACCACCCTACCTTGCAACCACCCAAGTTTAAAACATTTTGATAAGTTTTGCAATAGTTTCACATGGGTCCTATTGAAGATGCCATCCATTGGTTCAAGTAAGGACCTTAAGGTTATAATATTATAATATTAAAGTCCTTCAATCTAATCTAGTTTTTGTGATCCTTATGTGGGTATTGCATTTGAAGAGGAAAAATCCAATATATATTTTATCAACACTATGTAGGTATTGCAATTTGAATACCTTTGATCCACTTTAGTTTTTGTGACCCCGATGCAAGTATTACTTCTTTTGTGTTAGTGGTTTTTTGTGTCTATGGAATTATTGTGGAGTCATTTTTAATTTGCATATGTATAGTGAAAATTAGTGGATTAAGGTATTGCATCAAAAAATATGGTGACAAAAAATGTGAAAAAAAGTTTCATGGAGAATGGTAAAATAGAAAATATATTAATGACATCATTGTGTCCAAAATATTTAGAGGGTTACAAAAATGCAAAAAAATTCATATTCATTTAACTCAAAGACCAACATTATTAAAGGTACAACTTGGTGGTAAGCCTCTACCACCTCCACTGGCTTTATTGCATGATGTTGCATGTGCATTTGGCAGTGTTCTATGGTGAGACGAACTACATCCACCACAACTTGATCCTTCATGGTTCCACACAATTTAAATCATAATTACAAAATTAATTATGACTAGTTTCAATCTTGAAACAATTAAACTTTAATTAATGGAAGGATTTGAAAATACATACCATCCATGGATCATCTTTAATGCATGGAATTCAAAAATTGCCTACATTTTTTTGACTCAAATGGGCTTGTTAGACTCTTGCTTCCTTGAGGTAACATTCCATGCAACCTTTGCCCTCTCAACATAGGATAATTTGCATTGAGTGATGGTGTCAACAAAAAATTCACCCTTCTCAATTTGTGAAAAGGTATTTCCAAGGATGCATTTTATGCCCCACCTTAAAATGCTCATAATTTGTAACAAATGTTTAGAAGTAAGTTTGATCAAAGGTGATTTTTTCACAACTTGGTGTTTTTTTGCAATTTTTTCAAAGCAATCCCATTCCATTGTCGCCTTTGTTCATGCACGAACAACTTCCTTTTGTTCATTTCGTTACAAAATAAATTGGGCATCACTCAAAATGAAAACATTCAATATTTGTGGTTTTAACATCGGGGGGCCCCTTCATGAATTGAAGGGTGCCTGAAATCGCTCTTCTCAATGATGAGTTGATGCACTTTCTTTAGGTGGGTAGTTAGTTACCATTTTGCAATTTCATTGCAATACTCACCAACTTCACAAGACCGTTTGGAGCCTTCATTGACCCATTTGATGCCTTTCCTTGCAATTTGAGGATAGTGAAGGGTCTTTAAAAATAATATAGTAGGAGTTATTAGAAGGACTTTTTCATCATGGGCTTCATCTCTAACATTAGCCCTTCCCTCAATGGATTCAAAAGTTGAAAAAATTGTAAATGTGAAAAGAAAAAAAGTTTCAATTTAAAAACTATTTTGGTTTTGCAAAGGGAAAAAGACATAGAAATCTCACCTTCCTTTTTTCACATATGTGATAGGAGGGTGGGGTTGAGATGATATTGAAACATAACAAATATAATCTAACGAAAAATACTTTGTATTTCATAAACAGGTTCAAACCCAATTTGGGTTAAATTTGATATATAAGAACAATCGTAACTACATTGAGATACCGGTTTTTAGTTACATTCTCCAATTTTCACATGAAGCAAAATAGGAAGTATCATGATTTTCAACATTTGTAGGAATTTACAAAGCTTCTTCTAGAGCTTTGTGTTCCTTGCTAAACACCTCATGGGTCACCCTTTCTTTTAAAACAGTGTGCTTGTGAATTGTTTTTGCATCAACTTCTACATTTGGCATTACTACCCCATTTGGGGCAACTTATTGCTTTTCACCCATGAAGATGGAAGGTTTGGGTTGACCTTGCAACAATGTTGTGGTTGCAACAAACATTGGTTGCAGCAATGTTGTGTTTGCAAACACACAAAAGAATGTGTTTGCAATTTTGTTGACCACACAATGTTCTTTTGTGTGTTTGCAAGGTGTTGCAATATCCTTGAACAAAAGAAAAAAAAGATGAAAAAAAAGATGATTAATGCTGGAACAAAAGAATATAAACAAAATGGTGTTTTGATAACACACATTCTTGGGTGCATGTTTTTTTGGTTCTAGTTGCCACACAAAGCTTTCTAGTTTTAGGTAAATTTCTTTAGTTTTTGGTCACACCCAGGGTAAAATTTTCTAGTTCTGGATAAGTTTTTTTGGTTTTGGTCACAAACCGAGCTTTTCTAGTTTAGGGTTTGCAGGGTAAGCTTTTTTGGTTTTGGTTTCCACACAAAACTTTTTGGTTTCTGGGTAAGTTTTTTTAGTTCTAATTTCCACACAAAGCTTTTTTGTTTGGTCAAGTTCTTTTGGTTTTTGGTCACATACAAAGCTTTTTTGGTTCAGGGTTATCAGGGTATGTTTTTCTGGTTCTAGTTCTCAGGGTAAGTGGTTTTGATTTTGGTTTCCAAGGTATGGTTCTGGTTTTCACATGCAAGCATTTCTAGTTTTGGTTTCTAGGGTAAATGGTTTTGGTTTCCAAGGTAAGCATGCAATACACACAAACATGAAATAAGAAGATGACAATGGCCCTTGGTTGGAGAACTAACAACCCTTGTGCAAAGAAAGAAGAAGAAAAAGAATAAATATGTGACAATAAGGGGGGGAGGTGGGTGTGTAGTTTTTTCAAATTGGGGGACAAGGTGGGATAGCAAAAGGAAAAGATCCAGAATGGTCGTTTTGGTCTGCATTCATCCCAAAATGGCTTGAACAGCCTCATCCATAACCCTATGCATTGGTGGGTGCTAGGTCACAACGGCCAGAATGCCCCCACCATTGGGCTTTACATGATAGGTAATGCCTTGGTAGCAGGGCATTACACCCTGCGAACCAAAGGCAGAGCTCTGGGACCAAGACATTGCGCCCAAAGGAATGCCCTGCTACCAAGGCATTAACTAATATAATAAACAAGGCGACGGGCCCTCCCACTGTACAGTGGACCCTCCTGTTATAGAGAGGCATTGCAATACAACCAGAGGACATTTCAATACCATGAGAGAGCATTCCAAAAACTGAAACACCCTCTGAACAATGGAAGGCCTACATATGGAGGAAGGAGCCCCTTTGATGTATTTGAGAGCCTGGCCAAGGGCAATAGCCAGAGGTTGGGCTGGAGAACTAGGAAGACCCTCGTGGTGTTCCTCGGGTCCTTCCCTACCCTAAAGAGCCTTCAAATTTAGGAATCTTAAAACAGTGTAATGTACCTTTTTTCTGAAATGAAGATTCAGAAAAAATTGAAATCCTGATAGTTTCAAGATTCCTGAAATTGAATCAGAAAAAATTGAAATCCCGATAGTTTCAAGATTCCTGAAATTGAAACTGGTAAATTCTGCCAGGGAAGGCGCTTTCAAATACAAAGACTGAATTTGAAAAGTTCTTTACATTATTTGAACATAACGCTTTGTCTTGGGGGAGACGAGCTGCAGCTCTCATCCCATTGGAAGAGACATTGATAGGATGACCCTTGGAACAGAATGATTGGGCACAGCCTCCCACTCAAACCAGTTACCCACCCTGTTCTTTTGACAAAAATGACGACTCGGCCTTCTGAGCATCTTTGTTAAGCAGAACCAGCGTCCAGCGTGCAGGAGAAAAAGAAATAAAACCCCCTATGGGATGGGGACGAAATCTTTAGCATTCTTATTATACTCAGGCAGCACAGACGCTGCGGCAACGCCGTCCTGCAAGGCAGGTTTCATAAATGCTCCAAGGATTGCACAAAGCTTCTTGTATGCTTTGCATGCCCATTTTGGGCCTTGTCATTGCTCACTCAACAGGAGAGAAAACAGTACGTTAACGAACAGGATTCTGGTGAGAACGTGAGTGGATACTTTCTCTTATTTGTCCCAATATGTCAATTTAGTATTGATCTGCCCACAAGTTGGCTAGAACTGCTAGATCCAATAGTGCCATATCCCTGGGTCTTGAAGAAACCAGAAGTTAAATGAGAAAATCAGCTGTCAAATCTGAAATTGGAGGATCCATGCCAGTGATATTTTTTTCAATTTTCTGATGTTACATCATTAAATGGTGACAGGTTTTTAGAACCTGTCTACAAAGCAGAAACACTGGGTTAAATGCTACCAAATTATAAACAGAGTCGGAATGTGATGAATTATTAGTTTTTAAAAATGTGGTGATTTCTCTTCAGAAAAATGGGGAATATTGTGACAGAATATTCTCTTAAAATTTTTATTTTTCTCATTTTCACAAAATTTCGCACAAAATAAGGCGTTGGTCCATACAGTGCGATACCTTTGTTTTGTGAGTGGGGATAGTGGTTTTAGGTTACCAGATGTGACTGACAGGACATTCAACCACCTGCCCCCCTACAAACTTTGTGGGTGTTCCTTGCTGCACATGTGGCAACAAGTGCAACACTTGGAGGATATTCTGCAATATTCTGATTGATGTTAGTGCAATAATCCAGTTCTTCTCCTGAGAGGTTGCAAGTTCAAAGCTGGTGAGAAATGGCATTACATGCAGAACAACAAATATTGTCCTGCACTTGGCAGGACAAGTATTGACCATGGAGTATATGAACTGAGTGATGTGCAGAACCATGAATTCCCACCTGCAAAGTTTGTGAGATGTTGTTTGACGTCCCCTGACCATAACCAATCCAGAGTCTTCGGTGACAACTTTTCCCCTACAGTATACCGCTGAGCTTGGTGGCTTCAGAATTGGTCCCTTCAATTCATGGCCTCTGCTAGCTACTGGGAACTTTTCCCCTAGAGTATACTGCTCAGCTTGGTGGCTCTCAGAATTGGTCCCTTCAATTCATGGCCTCTGCTAGCTACTGGGAACGAGGTTTTATGATAGGCTCACCAAATTAGCTTTTTAAACTATTCATCAATGCATTGGCACAGACACTGAAAAATTGAGTAGTCTTGAGGGGCCGACATCTTTCACAAGGTAGAGGTTCCAAACAGCCTAGGAGGTAGTCATTTATATTCCGCTAACGCAGGCCACATAGATGATCATTGATGGGTGAACAACAATTTGTGAATTACTTAGCATTTTCAAACTCTGCACATGGACATTCGTAATACTCTATACAACAAGTATTGCCAAGAAATTTATTGTTATGTTTTGAAACTTTCACTCATGCTATTTATCATTGTGTCCTTTCACTGGAAGTAAATATACCAGTTAAATTAGTGATGTTTCTTATCATGAAATGGAACAGAATCTTTGTGCGCCATTTACTCCAATCTCGGTATCCCTGTTTGCCATCTAACATGACTCCTTGACTTTTGGCCGCCTTTGACTGCAGTCCCATTCGTCCACTGCAGAGTCTGTCCACTTGTTTGGTCTACCAATCAAAAAGATTATGGCCAATAATTTATTTTCCATGTTTGTCAAATGGAATAATTTAACAAGCTTTCTTTGGTTATATGGTAGTGCATCCACAAACATACTCTGTAACATGGAGACTTTTGGTTGGTGTCTGCCCACCAAATGCACTCAACGCTATTCGTAATATTTTATTTTATTCAGGGAAGAAAGAATTGTTGTCATATGCAAATGTCAATGCTCGTCATGATTTTGCAACACAAGTGTACACTCATGTTGGGAGTTTTACCCTTATCCCCTATTTTGAGGCTTCTATTTGCCTTGTACTTCCGGTGGATGGGTTACTATCCCTGCTTTTGTGATAGAGGGTTTTCTTCTATTTTGAGGAATACATATATCCTTTGAACAGAGTGTTTTCATCATCATCATGGACTCTTCGTAAGTATTATTGAGCCACTAAACATTCCACTCCCTTTATGGGATATCAACCTACTCCTTTGTAAATTTCCAAACAGCTCCAAAGTCAATTAAAGGAGATAGTATCAAAACAAAAAGTTTCTAAGACTGGGCCATTTGTTAAAGAGCCTGGGGAAAACCTAGAATATGTAGTTTGCGTGTTGAAAAGGAGGAGAGATTCAGTGGAAATGTTCCTGAAATTTGTTAAGATGTGGTGGAACAGCCCTGCCTTTGTGCACTGAAAATCTTACAGATTAATAACAGAATTAATATCTTTCTCTAGCCCCTTGGAGCCCAAGTTTAAGCTTCTTTCATGCCAAAAAGATCAGTCTGGGTTAGGCCTTTCACCTAACCAGACTCCTTTCCTTCCATGGAGTTATATTGTTTGTTAAACTATTTGTTGTACTCAAATTCTTACACCATTACAGAACCTGTCTTCAAACCACTATGCAATTCCATTCAAATCAAGCTAAGTGGAATGGATTCAATCAAAACCACTCAAATTCCACCTCATTGTGGGCATATCGGATTTTTATCACTAAGCCTTCATATTTAGTAAAACATGTTTACATAAATCCCATCTCATTATGTGCATAGTGGATTCTTAAATTGCATCACCCCTAAAGTCTATTTCCCCTCCATTGTTTATGGTCATAATTGATTTAAAGTATTTACATGGTTAATATTTCCACAAGCTTGAGTGGAATTCACCCATGGGGAAAATTGTCCCACTTGCCCAAATAGAGTTCACAAGTTAAATATGTTATGTTAGTACTAGGATCAAGGTCCAACCTTATACACATTAGAAAAGGAGAGAAGAAATAAAAGTTCTTAATTAATGACAATCTAAAGATGAGAAAAAGGCAACATGCCAACAATCAAACATGTAGTTACATCACAAAGCATGTGTGAAGAGCTTTGCCAAGTTAACAGTCTACACATGTCATAACTTTTTAGAGTGTAAGGTCCTTGCTCATATGACAAATTCTCTAATATTATCATAAGCAAATTTAAAGCCTTTGCAAACAACCATTCTAGCTCCAACCAAATCACGCATTCCCTAATATCAATCTAGTAATCCCACATCCTCCACAAAAGCCAAGCCTATAACATTGGCGTTATGTTGCACTTTTGTTCCCACTTTGTTCACCCAACACACTAGCAAACAATGTTACACATGGGAACCCAACTCTTACCTCTTCAAAATTAACCCACAACATGACCAACATGTACAATATTTAGTACACTTGGTGCTCAAAGATAAAATAGAATCCACACAAAAATCTACCACATGAGTTATACAAATTCATTTTTTTTTCTATATTGCCAATAGCCAAAATCCATGAGTTGTTCAACATGATTCATATTACTATTGATTTATGTTACTACTGATTCAACATGTTCATATGGTTCATATTACTATTGTCTTCATAAACTAGAGATTGAACATGATTTACACATGAAAATCCTTTATCTAAAGCATTAAACTACAATAATTAGTCTCTCATTACAATGACACAAATTTGTTTAGCATTAGGTTTTCCCATCATGCATGAAACCCTAACATATGTTATTGTTGCAAAAATCACATTAATTCATTATCAACTCCAACAAAACTTGAAACATCCAACACATGATACATCAAAGTGAATTACACTAAAAATCAAACATGTCCAAAGGTGACGTGGATGGAAGATGGGTGAAAGATGGGTGGAAGATGCATAAAAGATCCAAGTGGAAAATAAATCCATGGTGGAAGATGGGTGGAATGTTCTGACTTTGCAAACAAATATAAAACGTGATCATTATAACATACCAATGCATGTTTCCCACAAAGGTCCATATGAATCCCATTCTCTTTCAATGATCTCCTCATGAACAATACATTTGGCCTCTTCAAACACAACTATGTTAACACATACACGAACAACATTCCCATAAAAATTACAGAGTTTAACCACACACCTTTTTGTTGCATTTGTAGTTATAATATTTTTTGCTTTTGCCCAACTCATTTCATTTGTTCTAGACTATCATGTTGGTTTAAATCATTACATTTTGAAACATTGGCATCTTGTTGAACAATATCTAAGCATGCACCATGCTTCCACATTTTGCATACATGTCAACCAAGACGTTGTCCCCAAAAAAGTGAAATTTAAATCCCATTCATTTTCAAATGTTCCACTCATGAATATACACTTACCCACTTCAAGTATAATGACATCACCAACAAATGCATATACAAACCCCACAAAACAAAAGATTTGGTTACACACCTTCTTATTACATAACAATCAATAATTTTATAACCACAACATTGAGATAATACACAATAACACTTAATCAATAACATTAGTAAAGAAGTACCAACAGCAATATGGTAACAACAAAACAATAGTAGCATCGACATAAAAAAACGACACAACAACATTAATAACACAACAACAGGTCTTTGCATGATATGGTGGTCCTAAATGTAATCAAAATTGGATGTATAAAAACTATTAAAAAATCACAACTTTAAATTCATTTACTTTGAAATTTTTAGAGATTACATTTAGTTGATTTAAGCCTTTTTTAAAAAACAAACAATTAATGCAATTTTGAATATCAAATTGCTTCATGTTTGTCTCTTTTGAGTAAATGTACACCAATTACATTATAAAACTTGTTTAAAACATCGTATATGGTAGTCTCATACCATTTTTTACTAATTAAAAAACTCTATTTAAATTTTGTGGATAAATAAAAACAACACTTAAAACATCTATATCTTCAATAAAAGAACAATTTACAGTGTACAAACATCATAATCATCATCATTATTATAACATAATGTCCCATTAAAGGTTTATATTTAATTCAAATAAAAAATTCATGATTTTAAGTCAATTAAAAATAATTTTGATGGAAGATTGTTCTTTGTACAAATATACATTGATTTGCAATTTTTATTGACAATTTTTAACTAAAGAAATATTTTTTATTCTTTTTGTTAAAATAATGAGTTTGTGACAAAAAATTGCATGTTACAAGTTATATATTCCAAAGGACTACTTCATCATTATTATTTGCATCAATTTCACAACATAATGATAGGGGTGAAAACATGAATAGGTGGTCAATTTGGACTATCACATTTGTAATTATTTTGGATTACATACAAACATAAAATTTAAAACCATATTCAAAATCAACATTGTCATTTTTTTTATTATTCATGGTGTGATAGACTTTAATGGGAATCTTCATATAAAATTTGGATGAATTTTAAGAAGATTATGGACTTGTAATGGACTTTTGAAATGACAACACTACATCTATCACATTAAAAAAATGAAAAATTTGTGACTCAAAAAAAGGTCAAAATAGTGTCAAGATAAAAAATAAAGCATCATCAAATGAAGATTTTATTAGTGAAGTCCATTGAAACTTTCTTAATATAGATTTTTTTAATTCTAAAATTTTTAAATGATGTGATTGTTGTAAATTTTTATCCTTGAAAGTCCAATTCACATTTTAAAACTTAGTCTTTTGCATGGATTTTTTTATCAATCACATGTTTAGGGATATTCACAATTTGGGTTATTAATATTTATGATTAAAAACATAGGGGATAATTATAGGATTTATGGTTTGATAATTGTTAAAACTACAAAAACAAATTACAATGTTAAATTATGGACTTTTAAACGCCACTTTTGAGCCACCCAACCATGCTTTTGCCCATAGATTAAGATGTGAACCACCCTTAATCACACATTTTCACTACTAAACCTTTTCCAATTATGTCCCCATATTTTGAAATTTTGTTTCTACTAAAAATTACAAGATTGTGACAACTTTTTGGGTCCATTGTACCATGCAAACACCCCAACAACAACAACAACAACAACAATACAACAATGTACAACAAAAAACAACATATTAAAAGTAATAACATGAGAACAATATCACTTGAAGGGTGAATGCACATTAAAGTAGTTCACTTTTTGAATCACAATGCCCATTTTTGTAGAGTGCCCTTCTTTGGACACCTATAATGAATAATAAAACTTATCAAATTGAGAATTAAAAATTGATTATGGGTCCAAATTCTTTTTGTGCCACTCAAGACAAAAATGATCTAATTTTTAATGGAGTCTTTTTTGTCCTATATTTTGATCCCCATCAATATTAGTGAGTCAAAATGTGTTAAATTTTTTATAAGTACCATATTTTAAACCACTACAATTGTAAATTCCATCAATCTCATCCATTTTATGTTTTTATATGGTCAAATAAGGATTATGTAAAGGAGTATAGGAAAGGGTGACATTATGACAATATTTTTGTATTCCTTTTAAGAATTTGAACCTTTATACATTAACAACTTGATTATGAAAGTACCTATGTAATTATTTTTCAATAAAAGTACACCCACTTTTCACAATGAACTTTTAAAGTACAAAAATATAAATTGGTTAATAGGTTGGAATGGTAGAAAATAAAAAGGTTCATATTGAATTCCAGTCCAAATTATCTATAGGGAGTTAATATATGGTGTAACATCAAATAATAAAATTTTATGTGAAATTATTCCTTCAAAAATCATAATCAAACTTTAATTAAGGACTTTTGGTCAAAATTGAACCATATTTTCATAAGTCCATAACATAGTTGTTTTTTTTCACAAATTTCAAATTTCTTTTCTAGAGGTGTACATATTTGGAATATGTACATGGGCTTATATTTATATGAACTTTATTGTTTTTCATACATAGAATTCATTACCATTGAACCCATGGTATCAAAAAGTTTCAAAATTTTAACACATAGAATGGACTTTTGTGGACTTTTGTTTTTTTTAAAAAATGAACCACCTTAAAATACATACACCCAAAAAAAAAAGACACAAGAACATAAACTAACTTAAGTTTTAAGAAAATCAATTGCTTCATCACCAATCCCATTTTAGGAACCAATTTGAATGAATAGGTGTACACATGAGCTTAGGGTTTCATATTCAAAGATGAAATAGTAGATGAAAATGGTCAATGTCACATTCATTTTTGATTTGAAATTATTCAATTTGAATTTTCTTGCCCATTTATTGGACAAATTCTTTTCACACATTTTTGTCATGAAAAGTGGTGGATGTAAACCATTAAGTTAAGGTTTTAAATCATAAAGACACAAAAAAATGACAAGGAATGAAGGTAGCATATTGTGATTAACTATTTTTTTTGGTGTATGAAGAATTGACCACATGATTGCTCGATGGGAATGGATAAAATGGAACTTGATGCATATGGTTGTAAATTTGAGAGGTAAGAAACCAACAAAAAGTGTAATTTTTTTAATCATGTTCAATAAAACTCCACCATATGACATAAATCATAAATCAAAACTTTCTTACATATGTTTTAGTTTTGAATCTTGATGTTGATGGATTTTTTTGTCATGTATTAAGCTTGTAACCTTTGGTAGATTAAATCAGCCTTCACATTTATTCAATTAATATATACATGTCATGTTTTGTAGCACAATGGTTGTATCAAGCTTTGGGGTGAAATTCATTATTCAACCTTGTGAGGTTTTGGTGTGAGATTTTAGTGTGTAATTCCCATGCATTACTTCTAAGATCAAAAGAAAGCTTACATCAGATTTCATGGATAATGCATGTAGGTGTGTAACTCATGACGTATTTGTGATTGCATTTTATCAAGATTTTTTTTTGGTTGCTGATTTGTGTGGTTGACAGAAGGCATAAAACTTAGTTATGTGAGGTGAAGTTTGGTGATTTATTTAAGATGTTGAAAGAATGATCTAAGGGTGTTGTTGAATATTATGGTGGAGATTGAAGGGGAGAGTGCAAAACATATAAGCATGAATTTGAAATTCATATAACACAAGCAATGGCCAAAAAATTCTACAAATAGTTAGTATTGTTATTCAAATCTATTGGTTGCAATAGATCTATGGGTTATCCTTGATTGACCACATTTCATCAACATTATGTAAACAAGTAATGTCTTTTGAACTTCAAATACAGTGGCATATTCTAGGTCAACAAATTAGTTCTTGACTATTAGTTATTCATCTTTTGTGTGCATTATGTGCCACACTTAGGTGTAAAAGTTCATCATTTAAAGGGAATAATTTGGTGATGATTAATGTGATCATGGTTGCTAAAAACCATGACAACACTGGCCTGAAGGATATTGGTTGATTCTTTTTTGAATTACAATCAAAGTCATGTACAATTGAATTGTAAACAAATAAAATGATTCAAAGGTGAATGTAATTTAATCATAATGTCTCATTTATATTACATTGTTGCTATTGTTGATCAAATTATCCCCAATCAATATCTAGGGGATTAAATATTTTACACATTAAAAGGATTTACTAATGTCCACATCCCCTACTAGTGTACACCAAATTTTCACTAAAGTTCACTAAAGTGACCCATTAATGTCCATTGAAATCCACATATCCTATAAATGGGCGAAAACACAGTCAAAGGAGCTAAGGGGGCCAAGGTAAAAGTTATTTTCCAAGGATTGCACATGACATGTGTCATTTTGTGTTGGTTTACAACTTAAGTTTTTATATTTTGGATACCTAGTTTAGCACTGCATGTTAGATAAAAATATGTTTTGATTCAAAATTGATTTTATATCATATATGTGATGCATTCATGCATTCTATCACATAAATATGAACAACTTTGTTAATGCTACATTTTCAAAATCCATAATTTTTAAGGTCAAAAACATGTTTGAACCAAATGAGTTCAAATCGATTATAAAAATAATTGTCATTAGTTCAAGTCCTTTTGCCTTACTAATCATCAATGTTAAAATCCTCTTTAATTTTCAAAAAGAATGGTGTACATTTGATAGAAAAAAAGATGTTTGAAAAAATTAAGGATTGTCCATTCTCGAGGTTTGAATGCTTTGAACATGCAAAAATATTTTTTATTTGTGTTAAGATTTGAACATATAAACTTTGCAATTAATTGAAAATATCCCCCAAAAAAATGTCAATTTAAATTATTATGCTTTTGTCATGATCTTTCAAATATACAAAAATGCAGTTTTATGGAGTGTCCATTCGCTTAGGTGACTCCTTTGACTATGTTTTTATCCAAATGTCTATTGGATTTTTACTAAAAGTTCATTACAATCCACATTTATTACTAATGTCCATTTGATTTACACTAAATCCACTAATTGTTTTTAGATTTCTAATAAAATCCACAAGCAGCCAAATAAATACATGAATTTTACAATAAATTTATATATATATTGGTGTCCACCCTCAAATGTACATTATTGGAGTTTAATGGACATTGTGTGGTGCATGGTGGAACTCTAGTGGATACCTTACCAGGCGTTCCAATTCATTAAGATTTTCATTGAAAATGTTTAAAATCTAGTAGAGTGGAGATCCCATTCCTCCTAGAAGATGGGTGGAATGTGCGATGGTTGGGGGATAGGTTCTCTTGTAGTGCTGTGGCTTTCACTGTAGAGAAGTCTCCTACTTCTAGAAACTTCCCAAGATGAAACTGCACTAACTAGTTAACACTCAATCATTTGAAGGCCCCTATGACCATAGGGTCATGCAGCTATAATTGTTCACATAGGGTTCATGTCCTTATGAAGAAAACAAAATAATTAATTTAAAATATAAGATTAAGCCCTAGGTGTGATGGTTCAGTGGTACAATCTTTGTGTGTATGACAAGTGCCCCAGTTCAAACCCACTGGTGAGTAGGTAAAAGTCCCATAGTATCCACTGCCCCTTGACTTCAGTGTCACCAACTTGTCATTCAGGCCTATTGTGTCCCTTAAAAAAGTATAAATGGTTCGGTCCTTAGACATTTTCCAAATATCTTTTAAGAATTCCTTCGTACCTGCGGCGGTGTCACATAACAGAAAACAAGCTAGAACTTAGCTAAAGGCTCAGGATTAGGCTTGGTTCTGAAGGCTCCACAACAAACGCTTTTGATGACAGTTTACTGGTGTAGATCCAAGACATACAAGAGAACTATCCCGCTCAGTCAGAGGAAAGTTTAAAGGTTTACTGCAAGAAGCCTTTTAACTGAGGGGCAGTCTACTTCATTACCTATCAGTGCTGACTGTGCCTGTTGACACAGCGTGCAAGAGAATGTGACAAGGAGAGGAGATTGCCAATGGGCTTGTTCACCAGTGACCATTTTTGGCCTTGGGTAGCAGACTGGTACCATGGTGAAAACCCCAAAATTCATCTAAATATTACAAATATGCCATGGTTAGACTAAATCGAGTCTCAGAGTCCAAATATAACAGTGGCAGGGTTTCATCAAACATAACATTTCTTGGGTTTTAATTTGGCTACGAAGATGCCTCCCTCAAGTAGGTAAAAGGAACCAGTGTGGGTACTGGTTCACCCTGGCCCATTTTTGGGCTGCTTGGTTTCTCTTCAATGGATACTTTTGCAAAGCACCTTTCTGTGCAAAGATACTAGGTCCCACCCTCACCAGGTGGACACGGCCACAACTTCTCGTTAGAGTAAATAGTTCACAGTAAACAAACACCATTTCAGACGGCACTTCTCCTGTTTCCTTTCAACAGGCCTGCCATTCCTTCCCAGCTACAGAAAAGATGTAGAAAAAAGATGATTGGAGCCGGCGGACATGGTGTCCGCCCACATTTGACCTATTGGGGGAGAAGCACGTACAGATGGTGCTTTGCTCCAAGGTTTCAATGGGTGGGCTAAGCTAATACCCACAAATTGTCTCTCATGATTTACCTCAAGCTAACATGATGCCTCCTTTCAGTCAATCTCGACATTTGTGCATAAATATCAGTGGTTTAGGATTGATTGTCACCAAAGTTTCCAATTAGTATGGAAGTTGGTTGACTAAGCACCCACAAAGAGACGAAAAAGGTTCATAATACATATATCCTCCACACCACATGTGACAAATAACCATTTAGTGTTTTATGTGAGATCTATTGGATTGAGGAGACAAGAGTCAAATTGCTGCCTACTTCTAGGGGCATTGACTGGGATAGATGGAGGTGGCAAATGATCTATTGTATTCTAAGTTCTAACCCTCAGGGGGAAGGGTGTAGCCCATAACACCAGTTAGTTGCTACCAGTGTTGGGTGGGTACTTGTGGGTACAAACTGCTGATTCTGGTTAGCTAGAACTGGATCCGAACTAGAACTGTTTTTCAGAACTGGAACCCAAATTTTTATTTTTGAGAATCAGACTTGTAACCGAATCCCCAATTTCATTTCTATGTGAAACTAGAGCCAACAAACATTTTTGGAATCTTAAAAAGGACTAAAACTAGTGATTCACTGGCAGTTAACCACTGATAACGGTCCTGGTTAGTAAGAACTGGATCTGAATGGGGACTGATTTTCAAAACCATCAGAATTTCTTTTGAAGAATGGATGGAACCGGATACCTGATTCTATTTATGTGTGGAACCAGAATCGAGACAATTCCAATTTGGAACTGCAATGGGAGGTTCTGCTGAAAGTCAAGAACTGCCCAACACTGGTTGTTAGTTGATACCATTTTTATGGGAATAAAAATCCATACTAGGATTTCGGCTGGTGAAAATCGTGTTGCAGTAGCATTCCACTAGTCCTGTGGAATCTTTTCATTTTTCTTCTAAAACAAAGTGCGGCTTATTCTCCTTCAAAAAGAAAAAAAAGAAACTAGAGAAAACTAAAGCAATGCCATGTCAGTTTCCAGGCAATGATTTGTCCAAGTCTTTGTTGCAATGTGCCCAGGCAAAGAATGGCGCATATGCGTTGCCTGACCAAAGTAAATGAGGTAGGGGGACTTCCTTCTCCTTTCAAAAGGTTAAAAAACTGACTGTCGTTTTTATCAAACTTATGATGGTAAAATGCCATGTGAAGAAGGCAGAAAATCTACTAAGATTTAATTGTATAAAAAAATTGTCAATATTTTCTGATTTAAGCTACTAGAAGAAAAAATAGATGGGACATAGTGTGATTCATATTAATTAGTTCATGTGTGTGCCCACACATTTTTTCTTTTTGGAAGGTGCCGTATTGATTGGGCCATCACCAATTTTTTTCTGGAACATTGGGCACTCTCCAATAGAAGCACCTCTTTGGACCCCAAGTCACAAAATACAAACAAATGTTCTCCCCTATGGCCAACCTTTTCAGTTTATATACATGGGAGTTGAACGTTGGGCAAATTATAGGGGATGAAATCCAGGTGCTATTGGGAACATCTTGGGGAATAACTTGATAACTCAAAGAAACCTTTGAGAACTCCATGGGAACATAATGGGAACACATTGGGAATAAGGGAAAAAACAAAAAATCCCTTTCCCGCACCTCTCCAGCCCTCCCAAAAGAAAAAAACTGGACTCCTCCTGAGTGCATGCTGAACCTTCTCATTGGCTGGATGAAGCTGTTTGTTACCATTTTTGGCATGGGCTAATGGTATTGGCGCAAACGGTGGGATATAGTGTTGCATGAAGTCCGGTGGCAGGCCCCCTTGTCTTTCAGGGGGAAGGATGACTGTCACACTGCCTTCCATAGTGGAGGATTTGACCAAGACTTAGCCTCCAATTTCATAAGGTAGGGTGAGACAAGGTCACTTCATGTGTGTGTACTCTGTGTGTTTGCTTTTGTTTGTCACATTGACAGGGCCTCTGGTTGTGTTCTTGTATAGTTGGAAAGCCCTCAATGAGGAGGATTTAACAGAGGTGATTTCATAATTAACAGATTTAAGTTGTGAGAGCTATTGAATTTTGAGTAGCTTTTGTCATTGGAAGTTCAATTAAATTACAAAAACTGGTTTTGAAAGGAAAAACTGGATCCACACTTGAGCAAACAGCACATGCCTCGCTAGTTGTAACTAGAGAAACTTTACTTTAAGTGCCCTTCTCTTTGAAAGATTCATTGGGTAATCAGTCTTCCAATTTGAAAATTTTACTGTGAATTTGAGGTTTAGAGTTTATGACCCCTTTGAAGGACAATAAGGTTTCAATATAAAATCTTGTCACCTGCTTGAAGTTGTTTCCCAGGCAAGTGTTAAACAGGCGCAACAAATTAAATATGGTGCGGTTTTTGACTGCTCTGACCACCAGGTTTCTAGATTTCGATGCCCCCACCCAGAGCCCCTACCCTTGGTTAACCACCCCCACCTGGTTAACTAAACACCCTCGATAACCCGGCCCAGCAACCCCCACAGCCTAGCCCCCAATCCAGAATCCCTAACCCCATTTTTTTTGGGGCCCTTGCCCCTTGTTGCCCACCACCTCTCGAGACTTTCACATCAAACCCAGGGAAACAAGCCCCTCCTCGGGCCCTGTTCCCCTCCCCTCACTTGTTACCCCTATATTGCCCAGGGAACTCATTCTCATCTCCCCCACAATGTTGCATCCAATCCCCAGGGACATCATTCTCAGGACCGCAACACATCCTCAACCGTAGCCTCACTCCTCCCTTGGGGACATATTTCCAAGGGGAGAGTTCTCTTCCCAAGGAACCACCTTTCTCCTGCCGAGAAGTTCCTTCTGCTCCTCAAGGACCACCCTTGCTTGGGAACACCCCTTCTCCCCATCAAGAAGTTCTTTCTGCTCCCCAGGAACCCCTCCTCGGGAAAGGCCCCTTCTCCTCACCAAGATGTCCCTTTCACTCCCCTAGGGGGGCGCATTTCCTTGCCAAGACATCCCCCAGGGAACGCTAATGCATCTTGGGTCTACAGAACCCTCCAGGTGGAAGGATGCCCACTATGGAGTTGAATGCATGAGTGTTCCCCAAGGTTCTCCATGTCTCCCGAGGGTATTTGTACTTCCTAATATTGAACTGAAGAGATTTAAGACAACTAGATTTATGATTCCCCAAAAATGGAAATAAAAGAAGATTTTTGAATTTGTGGCAGGAAGAAAAAAAAACAAATTGTCGTCATTCTATCATTGCTTACCCATACTTCAAGGGGCAAGATGACACCATATCCTGGCCATTGATTTGTGAATTGTACCTTTTGACGGAAACCTTTGAACTTCCTAACATATTCCATAAGTAATTCAATGTATGATGGATCACTCGTCTACTAATGATCATTATTTTTTCTTGGCTACCCAAATTCATTCATTCCAGCGGTTAGTTTAGGGTTTAGGGTTTAGACTTTTAAATCAATGGCCAAAATATGCATATGGTGGAAAGTAGCCCAAAAAAATGCCTTTTATAATTAATATTGAGGTTCCCAAGGTTTTGTCATAACTCCCAAGGCACGTCTTTTCATTCCCAAGGTAACATTGTCTCGGGGATGTTGTCTTATTCTAAAAGCCTCATTTGCAAATCTCTTCATCATCATTGTTGTAGCTTGTTTGCAATTTCATCATATTTTTTATCGTTGTTATTCACACATTTCCTTTCTAGTGTAAAAAAACTTCTAACTTAGTAGTTGGGTTTTTACACAATCACATTGTTTTGTGAATGTTTACTGAAGCATTGTCTTCTTGGCATTGTGTTCCCTTATCATTTTGGTTAAAAAAATTTCATTTCAATTTTATAGATGATTTTTTTTGTTTTGTAATCCTTTCAGTTTTGATGGCATCATTTAAAATGCATTTTTCAAGCATGTCAGAGGAAAGCCTCGAAAGCTAGGCATGTTGCACTTCTAGCACATGGAGTGGGGAAAGGAAAAAAACAAGACTATGTTTCTTAGCAATATGTTCTTTTAGTACATGTTAGAAAAGTGGCAACATAAGGTTGTTGAGATTGACATGAAACTAAAGGAAATAGTCGAAACACACAATGGCAAAAAAAATCAAAATATAGATGGCCATGTTGTGATAAATTGTGGGGAACCAAAGTGAAACTCAATCATCAATGGTTACACACATCTTGTAATGGTGCGATAACAATTGAAGATCGCAAGCCTTGGCCAATAATTGCAACCATCATCAAAAAAAATCATAGTAAAGTGTGTAGGGTTTAGGAAGTGTAATTGCAATAAGCAACACATTGGTAGTAAGGAGTGTGTTGGCCACACAAAACAACCAAGCATTGGTTGTTGTCTCACCAAATTCCTAAGGAGTGACCTTGACCTCAAGAAGCACAAAGACTCAAGAAACTTGGCAATGTTGAAAAACTCAACAAACCAAAGAAACCCAATAGCCCCAAAGAGGTAAACAACCATTCTAATGAGTGCTCTCACCTAGTAAAAACTTGCAACCTTGGCTAAATCGTACAGCAAGCACCATATTTAGGACTGAACAGTTAAGTGGAGTTGAACATTCAAACATTGGCCTTGGCCAGCATAGTCATGTTGGAGTTGAATTTTCAAAAATTAGGGCTACCAAATTGAATGGGGAGGCCTAGCATTTTTACATTCATGAATACACAAATCGCAATCTCGTCTTGTGCAATCAACTACATCTGTTCCTTCACCTAGGCAAGTGCAATTTGGGCTTCCTCTACCACCTGCATGCTTGTTGCCACCAACAATAGTTGTAATAATTATAAGGTGACCCTAATTCCATAAGAGTGCAACAAAAGGATGTTTGAACACCGACAACAATGATGATGTCAAGCCATCACATCCTTGTCAAATCAAATATTGTTTTGACTATTCAATTATGTTTGGAACAATGTTTTTGCCAAATACCTTTCAATATGATCCATCACTGGTTGTGGCAAATTGGCATGGACAAATGGGAGTGTAGCCAAGGAAGTTGATTATAATGGTGGATTGAGGTTTTGGCTACAAATAACTCTAGACATATTCGGGAATGTATAATGTTTTTTCTAAAATCTAGTTGCAGACATTCATTAATCTCTCAACCACCAAATTTGAAAGGGAAGATTTTGACAATAGTTCTAGCTCATGGATGGTAAGTTCATGCCAAAAACCTCACCTTGCCTTGTCAATTTTTATTTGTTCGATTGTTGGGTTCTTGGAAGATGTTTTTAGAGTTTTGTTCAAGTATTTTCCATGAGAACAATAACGAACTAAACTAGTAGGGAGATGCAACATCTCCCCCAAGACATTGATTCTTTAGGGAGAGATTACTCTCCTTGGGCTCCCTAGGGAAAATGAATCCCCTAATGTCCGTGGCACCTTGGGGAGATCGTAAAATCATTGGATCCCTTTGTCTCATAAAACAAAACAATCTCTTTGTCTCTCAAGGGGAGCCACTACTTATAATTCATATCCCCAGGGATTTGACTCCCCAAGGAGATGTGGGTGTCTCCTTGGGGAGATGTGGGTTTTTCTAATGGGGAGAACTATGGAATTCTCCCCAAGGAAACACCCACATCTCCTTAAGGAAATGTCCCTGTGAACTTTATTCTCGGGGAGATCAAATCATGGAGGCAATGTGGGTGTATCCTTAGAGAGATGTGGGTTTCTCCCATGAGGAGTTGTGGGATTCTCCTTGAGGAGACACCCACATCTCCTCGAAGAAATGTCCTTGTGAACTTTATTCCTAAGGAAATGAAGTCATGGAGGAAATGTGGGTTTTTCCTAGAGGGAGTTGTGGGATTCTCCCCAAGGGGACACCCACATCTCCCTGAAGAGATGTCCCTGTGAACTTTATTCCCAGGGAGATGAAATCATGAAGCTCTCTCCCTAGGGCTTGTTCTTCCCCTAAATAGTTCTCAAGGAGATCAATTTATGGATTTTTTAATTGTTTAATTCATTTCAATGTGAAAACGTGTTATTTTTTCGCAAAGGGCTTTTGTAACAACTAGGTCCGGTGAAGAGGTTGTGGTGGCTTTTGAAACGTGGGACAAATGGCATACTTTTGTGGGTCTCCAAGAGGAAATGGATAGATGTGTCACCTACTTCAAAAACAATTGGGCCGAGAGTTGCTTGAACATGGCATTTGTTTTTCTACTTGGTGGCCTCCACCTCCCATGTCGAAAGTGTGTGGAATGGCATTCTATATTATGCAAAGAAAAAAAGATGACTAGGTGAATCCATTTTTGGCAATGGGAAACCAGTTTTGGGGGACAAAATAGTGAATTAACAGACAATGCTAGAATATGCATATAGGTGCCTGTGGAAGAACTTCATTGCAATGTCATTTCTAAATAGTTGTCCTACATTAAAGTGCATTTTGAAACAATTAGGGCCAGAATAATTGACTAATCCTTGGGATGGGCTAACTAGTCTTGGCATTCAACGATATGGGGCCATGATGCACGACATGATTGAATTGTTGTGTGCTAAATTTCCTTGTAATTTTGGTGGCTGGAAGGACTTCGTAGCATTCCATAATGAATTCAAATGGTTTGGCCAGATCATTAAAATGAACACATATTTGTGCAAGAACCTTGAAATGATGATTGGCTTTGTTGAATCAATGCAAGTATGAGCACTCTAAAAGTGGGCTAGAACAAATGTGGCACATATTATGGTGAGGAAGCTCATTTGGGGACTAAACCTTAGTCAAAAAACTATTGAAGTAGGTGATGATGGTTTGGGAAAACCTTGATTTGTGGCACATGTCTATAATGTTCTATAAAGTCCCTAATATTCCTTCTCTTATTCGTGATTCTTTGTGTTTGGCTTGTTGTCCCTAGGGAAACAAACTTCTTACCCATAGTTAGATATACATCCTCCCTGAAGGAGAAAGATTCCCTCCCTAGGGAGAGGTTGTTCCCAAGTACATGTTGATCATGATATAAGTGAATTCATTATCCTTGCAAACATCTCATGCTAGAGTATATGTTTTCCTCAACAGCATCTCCTTGCTTAAGGAGTTATGGAAATGGAGATGTGCTCCCTGGCAAGCTCTCCTATGGGTTAGAATTGAATGGGTTGAAAAATTAAACTAGGTGTTTAAAATGCACAAATTACAATGCAACTTGTGACCTTGTATTGTGGGAGTGCATGAATGTTGTTATGGTAGCCATGATAGCATTATCAGACTGTCATCTTGAAATGGCTTTTGCTCCCCCTCAAAATGCAACATTCATGTTTAAAAACCAGCTTGGGTAATAACTAGTGACATGTGGGCCCAAGAGTCTTGATGAGTACAATTTGTTAGAAGCAAACTCGAGGAGTTGGATGGTTGGGGAATCTAGAAGTGACATAAAAGCCCAGGGGTTGTGGACTCTTAACATGACCTGAATAGAATACAAGTTGATATGGGTCAGGAAGGTAGTGGTTTTCATCCAACTTCACCTACCCTAGCCATGCAAGACCACGAAATGAACACCATCACGATAAATGTTGAATAGGGACTAGGTGTAGAGGTTTTGTCGAGGGAGGTTGTGGATTAATGGTTGGACATGATGGAAATGACATGCAGGGCCAAGTCAAATTCTTGTACACAAGACAATGCCCTTGACATCGAAATGGACTACATCAACCATGAAGGTGTTATCAAAACGATTTTCATTGAAGACAACATTGCTTCTGTTGTTGAGGTTGGGAGGAGTGTAATTGTTGAGGCTACTGATAAATGCTCGCCTTCAAGCTCATTTAAAGAGGCAAAAATTTTCCATTTGAATATGTCACCCTTACATGTTGACACCAAAACAATTTTTGCGGAAGGGGAGATGGTTGGGGAGAAGGAAAAGGCCTCACAGTTGCGTAGGGAGATGGAGATGGCCAAGGAGCCAAATTGGGTCAAAGAAAGATTGAAAGGTGAGAAGGCTAAGGAGGTGGTGATTCCTAAAGACATGGGTTGGGTCGGGGAGAAGGCTGAGGAGGTTAAGAAAGTCAAGGAGGATGTTAAGGAGGTAGAGTAGAAGGAGCAAATTGTGGACAAGGTTGTCACTGGGCAGAAGACCCACAAGGCCCCAGGTGGGGAGAAAGTGGTTGCTATTAAGGCTTCTTTTGGTATAACCAAGGGAGTTAACCAAACTTGTCACCTCCTTGGGGACCTTATATTAGTGTTTCCTTGAAGAGTTAAAATGTTCAGATCCCTGGGGACGTCACCCAAACAACTCCCTAAGATTTAGGTACCTAAGGAGGCTAAGTCATTTCATTGTTGGGAAAATGAACTCGTTACCTTCCCAAGGACCTAATCCTAGCATTGCCTCAGAGAGTTACAATGTTTAGCTCCCCAAGGACCTTAGTTTTTGGAAACATTCCATTGTGTTTTTATGGCCCAAGATGGATTGTGCATCATTCTACGATATATTTCCATGGCTCTTTGTTTTGATTGCGGGTACTTGCTTTCTATCCAAGGTGATTCCGAAGTGGAAAAACATTGCCAAAAATTGCAAGGGTGAGGACTAAAGGTCAAATGTTAAAATTACATTTGGCCATGACAAAATTATGATTGATCTCAATGACATTAGATGCATGCTAAAAGGTAGTGATGCCATAGACAATATTGTGAACATTTTCTTTTACCACATTTTGAAGGGAATCCCAGAAGATACTTAGATTGCGTTGATGCAACTAATAAACACATTATGGGCAATTGATGTGAAATAATGGTTGGAAAGGATTGGTGAGTTTATGGAGTGGTCGGATTGGAAATTGACAAAGGAAAAGTCCCATCACATCTTCCCCTTTGTGTACGACATAGTGCATGATTATCTTAACTGTGGTTGGTTAGTTCCATAAGTAGCCCCTAAGCAATCAATGGGATTTTTTGGACATTGGAGCCTTTTTTACCATGAACCTAACAAATATGTGCACTTGAATTTGTGGGAATTGTTGCACATGAAACAAGAGTTGGCCCTTTTCTTCAAAAGACTTGAAGTCAACCTCGTGGAGGCATGGGATGATGAAGGCAACGCCATTATTCATAGCCTACCATGGAAGAAGCCTTCAATCCCCCAACAAAGGGAGTACATAGTGCACATACTTCATAACATTGAATGTCTTTTAGTACCTCAAGGTTCAATGAAAAGGCCCCAAGGCAATTCTTGACTTTAGCAAGTGGTTCAACCCAAAAGAAATGAAAGAACTACAAGATGCAATTTACAAGATAATTAAAGATGCAGTGACAACAAAGTGGAGGAAGGAATTCCTAGATAGAAATGAAATAACATATTAGAGATAAGGTTGAAGGTACAAAACTTCTTTGCATGTAAACAATGTACATTTATTTTAATTTAATCAAGATCTTGTCATCTATACTACACTTATGGTTCTTGCCCTTTGTAGTCCCTAAGGTAGTGAATTTTACTATCGGGGAACATATGTAAGTCCTTGGGGAATTTTAATTAAGTAGTTCCTTAGGAAGTTAAAATGCAAAAGTTTCCCAAGAACATATGTCATGCATTACCCTTGGAAGGTGAAATTTGGAAACTCCATGGGGACTTTATAAAATTACATCCTTCAAGGAGCTTAGATACTAAAAATTCCTAGGGAGCTACCTCATGTAGATTGTTGAGCAGTTCAATGACATAGATCCCCAAGGTACTATTTTATTCATTTCCTTGGGGAAAGTATTTTCACTTCCCCAAGGAGATGAGTCATGTGGATCTGTGAGAAGTTAAAATCTTAGACCTTTCTAGGTAGTTGATTGTCTTGTTGGTTCCTTGGGGAACTAACTTCCATATTGTTATCAGTGAGAGGCCTACCCAAGTACAATTGTCTACTCATGGATTAATTAGCTTGTCATTGGATTCACATTGTCCCAAGGACAAGGTTAGTAAGTAGTATTGGATTTCCTTCGTCCTTGGTATTGGATGGCATTTGAGTGGAAAGGTGGCATTAGATTCCCTTGGTCTGAGGGAAAACTTGAAACTAATTTGCAACAAATGAATCTTTCGGAGGAACAGGCACCTGCAACTTCAAATAATCAGAAGAACTATTTGGATTTCTCCTCCAAAATTGGTAATACAAATTTTTTAAATAGTAAGACAATTAGAGCATCTCATTTGAATTGGGAACTTGTCTCAAATCTTTTTGCTCGGCAAAGAACTTTTCATTTTAATCATTTGGAAAAGGAAAGAGTGCACATAAATTTAAACAACCATGAACTTTTCATCACATTTTTTGAATTTTTACACTATTGGTGTCCTTTTACCATCTGTAAATGTCATTTTTTTGTGACACCAAACAACATTGTGCTTGCTTGATGCTTGCTTGCTATAGATGATTGCCTTTTTCCTGTCATATTCATCATGTGATTTCAAGCTATTACATTTCAAGTAATGGTTTTTGAGGTGTAATGATATATGACGCATGAAACATGACGCACCCCCAAACTATTTGATAGATTCAACTTTGAATCCAAATGTGAAAACAATGGAAGGGTAAGGAGTTGGGGTATGTTCCCTAGCTCGCAGCATTTTGGGGGTAGAGGGGCGTGCTAGAACTTCAGGATGGGAACTAAGATGAACGACAAATGGATTAATTATTCACGCGGACCTACACAATCCAAACAACAAGTTGGTTAGTGCATAGTTGGAACACTTTTGATGCATGGATGAGCCACGGGAAAACACGGACTCACAAGATTCATCACGACCCAGATTTGGGGGAAGCCACCACTTTCTCCCTTATAGTATTCTTTGTGCCTAGCCATGGGGCCTAAACCCAAATGTCATTTTGTCTCGAGAATCTCAAGTTGGGAGTCCCAAAATTCTCAAAATTGGGACTCTTGCAACTTTGGAAGCTCATAACTTCTTATGCAAACCTCTTATTGAAGTGAAGTTTAAAACAAAGTTGTAGCCCTCGTTGAAAGCTTTTCAATGGTATGTAGCACGCCACTTGCACACAAGTACATCAAGGCAATTCCTGACTTTTAGTGGTCGGGAGTCAAATTAGTAGTTTGACTCCTGGTTCTTCTTTTGGCCATAACTTATGTTTTAAGTACCTAAATGGGTAATGCGATCCCATTTTAGACATTTATGTTTCAAGAGCTCTCTAACGATATAAGGAACTTTTTAATCCAATGAGTTTTGATCCTTGTAATCACCTTTTGAATATTTGGGAGTCCATCAAGACTCCAATTCTCAAAATGGGAGCTCTGTTGGGAGTGTGGGGGTTCATTTTTCACACTTTCCTACACTCCCGAAAGCACAAAATGTGACTCCGGGCTTCACTCTTGGCTCACACCTTTGCAAACCCTTGTTTTGGTTGCGAGTCCAAAATTAGGGTTGTGATAAAATAATTGTTACATAGGCGAATGATAACTCTTTAGCAATTTGTGTCGCATAATGACTGGGTTTCAAAGCAAAGGTGTTATTTGAATAATATGTATCATTGTATAGAAATTTTTAACTTTTTGAAATAACATGTGTAGGGGTAGGTTTTTGGTGTCAAAATATGGTTTGGGGAAGGCAACAAGATTTCTTCAATGGGGGAGAATATGTGTTCCCCAAGGGAGGAAGTCCCTGAAAGCAAGCTTGGAACTTCATGTTGAGGAGAAAGTTGCATTCCTTGAGGAGGTTATCCCTAGGGCCCGAGGAGAATCATCACCCTAGGAGAGTCTTCCCTGTCATTGTTCAAGGAAAGTCATCCCTAAGGAGAGTCTTTGAGTCTTCTTTGGGGAGACACATCCTTGAGGAAGACTTTCCTCAGGTGAATCCAACAATATAGCTCTTGTTGGGGAGACGTTGTGCTCCCAAGAATGATGTCATTGGGGAATGAATGCTACAACCTAGGAAGACAAGAATGAATGTTTATATTTTCCAAACTATATATTTCACTCTATGGTGAAGGAAAGGTGGCTCATAATATCTTCAAACTAGTTCACAACTATCTTGTAAACATAAGAATTTTGTTCCAATTGGAATTAGACAACTTTGAAGTATGATGATTTTTTATGCTCTTAGAGTTGTTTGATTCCACTTGGGGTAAAGTTCTTAGTTAATAGAGATGTATAGATGTTTGTAGACGTTTAAAGTAAAAGTTTAATGTTTTAGGTCTTTTGCTACTAAAACTTGATGAAATCAACATGTGTACATGGGGACCCAACATATATTATTCATTAGCAAAAAATTACATCGTAGGTTACAAGTTAGTTAATAACATTATTATTTGCTAATACCTTGTGATAGGGACAAATGTGGTTCCAATTTTAGATGCTATTGAACTCCTTAGGACCCTACTATTTTTAGTCTCGGGGAAGAGGTCCTTTACTTTATATGATTGGGTTTCCAAGGATAATTGTTTATCAAATTCATCCATCAAGCTAACCTTGATCCATGATGATATTTTCACATTGTAGGTGACTAATTCTTGGTCTCACTTAGGCTTGTAGAATTAAACTTAATATAATCAATAAAGTCAAGTTTTCTTTTCAAGTTAAGGTTATTGCCATTTGCTATAATAGCAATAACATTGCCAATGGGTTGACACAACTTGGCCTCCAACTAGACCTTTAGAGATTCTATTTTCCTTTGAATAGACTTGAACTTTGCCAAAATTTGGGACTGCAAGTAGTCATTTTGCCCCGCAACGTCAAAAAGAATAATAATCACTTGTAAGATTTCACCCACAAGCAACTATGAAAGAGATGAAGGTATTGACAAAGCATATGGTTACAATCTATTTAGCATTGGTGTCCTACTTGATCCAAAGGTCGACAAACAAGTTGTTGTAGCCTTTACGTTCGAGGGAGGGGAAGGTAGGTCATTCAATGCTCCAAGTCCACCTATTGCTATTTCGAGATGCACCCTACAAGATGAAACAATAGTCCCAAGGGGAAGGTTCGACCATAACTTCATGAGCACAACAATCTGGTGCTTGCATAGGTTGCCTTTCTACACCCATGGGCAATCACAAGATGGCCACTCCAACTCAAGATTGTTAATTATATATTATACACCATGGTGCGACTACAACATGACCGTTACTGGATCTATGGTTTTTTGCTTTGGGAGGTGGATGTGTGAATGTGGAATTTCCTATGCCAACCACCATGCATTTGACAAATACTTTTTCACCCAATGGTTCCATAGGAAACCTTTGCCCTTCAACACACCAATATAATAGTAATGGGTGGTGATTTTTTTTTGACTAATTGGTGAATCAACCAATCTAATCTCCCCCCCTCCAACATGCACTTCATACTTTTGAACCATTCTTTCAAAATCCTGTGGTATGCTTCTATAGTGACATTCATATCTTGGTTTGAATGTGGTATGTTTCATGCACCAATGCACCACATGTCGATCTTTGTCACCTAGTATGCATTGAGGTAATCAAAGAATGACTTCACCAATGTGTACGTTATCTAGATGTTAGAAAGTTGAATCAAAGCCTCTTTCTCAGTTGCGACCTATGGCGACAAGCGTGGTGAAACCCTTTAGACGTACACGATATATCCCATTGCTTTGAAAACATGGGAGCAAACCAAGGGGTCTGAAATTTTCTTGAAATAATGTTTGAACCATGTTCGATGAACATGCTAAAGATAGAAGAACATGGCATATTCACGAAACAAGCCTTGAACATGGGAACAAGAAAAAAACAAAATTCAACTTATGAATATTAAAATGCACCAAAAGCAGGTAAAAAGATTGTTATACTAATTCATGTTTTCCTAGGGAAACATTTTTCTAGGGAAGCTTGGAAGTGTTTTTTTGAGAATCTCGATAAGTGTCTTCCTTAAGAAGCCTAGAAGCTTCTTTATAGGGAAGCCGGGTAGTGTCTTCCTTGGGAAACAGGAAAATGTGTTTTCAAGGAAGTGTCATTATAATGAAATATGCTTTTCAGAGAAATGTCATTATAATGAAATATGCTTCTCAGAGAAATGTCATTTTGGGGAAATTATTTCCTTGGGAGTCGTCTCCCCAATATGTTCCCTTAGGAATTCCACCCTCGATATTCTCACAAAGGGACCTTACAATTTGTTCACCTCAGGGTTCTTATTTTGAGATGTTAGTGAACCCATTTTCTCCCCCAAGGAATCAACCAACCCCTATCATCCTTGGGAAAACCATTATCGTGGGAATTCTTCAGGGGAATAACATGTGCCACAAGCTTCCTAAATTGGTTCTCTTGGGAAGTTTACCATACCTGTGTAACATTCACAGAGAGGTTAACCATGAACTCCACTTACTTGATCGTGTTGATTTTCGCATCAACATCGTCAACTATGCAAGCATTTGGATTCCATTCAAGGAAATCATGCTTGAACATGTCCTTCGGCATAGTCAATCATGTTTGGACATCCGTGCTCTTGTTTCAAACTAATACAATCCAAGATATAGGAATTCCATTTTGCCATTCATCGAATACCATCAATGTGTACAACAAGAATTGTGAGAAACAAAGATCTTATAATATAGATGTCCTCTGAAGACATTGCATGTTTGAGGTGCAAGAATAGGATAAAGATCTCATAGTACCTTCTTGTCATTTGTTTCGAATGTTATTTCACACGCAACGGCCTTTTGATGGCTGAGATCTACCATTAGTTTTTTCTAGGAAATAGTTTGAATTTTGATAGGAAATTTCAACCCAATTAACGTTGAAGCTATTATTTCTTGTTGAAAGATGAACACTTTGCCAGGATTTGCATCAACCCATAGTCTAACATTGATTGCCACGACCCAATTGCATTTGTACTCCAAACTAGCATGCATATCCATGGCATTACATATGTTGTGGGGGAGGACAAAATAACTACGTGTCCATGATTCTCCAAAGGGTTCCTATTCATAATATTGTTGCTCATGTTTTGCCATGATTTACACAGTTGATAGCTCAAGCCTAACATTGTCCATAATCCAATCTTTCATTGTTTTACCCAAAATGCAATGCAAATTTTAAACGTGTGCCCTTGAATTGTACTAAGTATTGCCCATGACAAAGATATCCTAGGTTGTCCACATGTTCCATACAATAATAATGGATTAATGTAAGATCAAGTGCGACATAGCTTTAGCCAACTCTAAACCCACATTGGCATCATGTCTTGATGGAGTCATTGTGAAATCACTTTGTTCTCCTAGGGCCTAACTACCCAAGTCCTTTGTTGCCTTACACTTTGTCTACAATAGGATCCTCCAACCTCCCATCCTTGAGACCAAATGCAAAATGATATGTCAACATGGAAGGCAATTATTGATTCAAGGTGCTTTGAACCAACTAAATGGAATTGACGTACATCTCTTCTACACAAAATGTGTTTTTCACTGGGTTGTTGGCACTTGCCATCTAAAAAATCAAGTACTCTAAACCATGGAATGACTGCAAATGCACAAACCTTACAAAAACAATGACCACTTGCTTAGCTATCAACCCATTGAAAATCATGACAATTGAATGTACCTTTTAGAAATTGCTGCAATTCAAAGTACAAACATGCATAATTGATTTTTAGCATATCAACTGAACTAGTGGACTTTCTCAGACATGCTAAGTCAACTTTGTATTCTGCCATTGTTTGAGTCTCACACTAAATGCAAAATGCACGAAGGGCAAGACTATGCACAAATTGCAAGAATGTAAGATATGAAGAAAACAAGTTTGGCATATTTGTAGTGTGCGAAAATTGCAACATGATTGAATTGTGATTAATTGAGCATTCCCATTCAAGCACAATCATGGAGAATGCGATTTGATGGTGTTGTAAAAATTTGGAACATTCATAATAATGACAATATTGTGTCGCTAGTACGATTTCAATTCTTATGAAACTTATGGATGGATGTGTCCCTAGCAGAAGTTTACTAAGGATACATATATCCTTGGTAAACATTGAATAGGATGGGGAGATTGGGGATGAAAACAATTCAGAGTGATTTGGATGGTCCAAATAGTTCCACTTCATCCTTGGGAACATTGCCTATTGAAATAATTCTTGCTTCAAATATGTTGATGTTTTGCCTTGGGGAGGTGGCCCCTGGGAGGTGGTAAAATCTCTTTGGTGGCAATTCCTTGGGGGATGAAAGGGACATCTTGATGGGGAGAAGGAGTATTCCCCAATAAGGGGATCCCCTAAGGAGTGGAAGGAACTTTTCGGTAGGGAGAAGGGGTGTTCCTTGAGAAAGGTAGTCCCTAGGGAATGGAAGGTTCTTAGCATGTAGAAGGGGCGCTCCTCGAGAAAGGAAGTCTCCCCTAGGGAGATATGTCCCCGGGGGAAGGGTGAAGATGTAGTTAGAAATGTGTTACATTCTTGGGAATGATGTCCTTGGATATTAGATGTAACACCACAGGGAGAAGAGAATGGGGGTTTTTGTGCAATATAGGTAACCCATGAAGGGAGGGGGACGTGGGCTCGAAAAGGGCTTGTTTCCTTGGGTTTGATGTGGAAGTTGCCAAGAGGTGGTGGGCATCGAGGGGTAGGGGCGAAAAAAAAATTGTTTAGGGGTTTTGGCTCAAGGGCCAAGTTGTGGGGGTTAATGGGCTAGGTGATCAAGGGGGTTTAGTTAACCAGGTGGGGGTGGTTAACCAGGGGTAAGGGCTTTAGGTGGGGGCATTGAAATCCGAAAACTTGGTGGTTAGAATTTGTCAAAAATCGCATTTAATTCGTTGAACATATTTGATGTTTGATTATTTCCCTTAAGTCTTTGTAGTACATTCATTACTAGTATGTAGTATTAAAGCCATGCCTACATTTTTGTCACAAAATTATATTAAATGATGAATCCACTATATTCTAGCACTTAGGACAAAATTCTAACAACAATTCCCCATGTTTTAAAGCTGATGTTAAATTTCAATGGGTCTAAATATAAATTTTTTGAATTTTCACCACTTGCAACAAAATATTTTTGAAATTATGGACATTTTCTATTTCTATTGTAAATTTGACTAAATTTGCTAAAATTGTGAAAAAAAAACATAAAAAATTAGAAACCACAAATTGAGAAAAGAAACATTGGCCACCACCAACATTGGTACCTTCACATTCTATATTTAAAGCATCTACCCACACACACACACACACACACACACACACAATTATTTCGGTGTGGATTTGACAAGATGTTAAATATACTTTAACAAGCTTTGTCCAATGCATTTAAGGGCTTTTTTTTTTGCACCTTGCATGGTTCTATGCAAAATTGGGCTACATGATTCTTTTTGTTTTATTATCTCACATTGACTTTGAACTCAACACCTTTCAATAGACAATGTGATATCAATCATTAGCATAGATTTAGGCATTAAAAGAAAATAGTTGATTATTTATTTAAACTATTAAGAGGATCAACCAATCAAACCCTATGGTAGAACCATGTAGCTTTAATAGTGCTAAGCTTTATCAACCACTTTTTGCATTGGACACAACTCATTAGAGAGCATTTAACATCTTTTGTGTATTTTGTGTTTCCCCAATCCAACATATAGTGTTAATTATTCTCCTTTCGTCACCAATAAACATCAAAATGTTAGTCTTTGAGCAAGTTACAGGGCCAACTCAAAAAATAGCAAAAGTTTCAAGTTGGTTTTCACACTAAAAATCACCATTTTTCACATCCAAATGATAACCAGGATTGTTTATAACCTAAAGTTTTCATGGTAATGAAAACCATCATGCTTTCAAGTATCATGTGTACGTAGTTTGATAATTGTTTGGGGTTTAAATTAGGTAATACCTTGGATGTTATTATGCACGGGGGTTATGGGGGTTTTAGGGTTTGGGGAGGTTGCATTAAGGTTTAGGGTGGTTACATTAAGGTAAGAAGTTAGGGCAAATTGTGGATTGCAACGATGTGGCAAAATTTTATTGACCTTTGACTTGCATAAAAACCCAATGTTAATCTTTAGGCCCACATTTTTTTGTCATGTTCTTATAATTTGATGTGCTTTTGTTCTTAGTGTCCTTCAACATTGTTACTACATTTCTCAAATGTTGTTGTTCTTCAACATTGGTGTTTTTTTGGTTTGGCATTGGTGTTATTGTTTTGAAACTATTGTTCCTTCTTGATGCTATTGATGGTATTCCTTTCCCTCTTGTTTGGTTTTCAAGCCACAAATTGAAGGTTGAACATCTTGGGAAAATGGAATCTATTGAAAATGAATTAAATATGCCCATAGTTAATGAAAGCATGGTTATTGCAAAGTATGAAGGGGGGAAATGATGGATTAAAAATGCTTCCAAGTATGTAGGCAAAAAACAATAATCCAATAAGATAAAAAAACATATAATTCTTGTAAAATTACAAGTTCAAAGGAACAATTGGAGACTTCATTATAGGAATGCCTTGAGTTGGGTTTTTTATTGTGTCAATGACAACTATAAAGTGGATATAGACATCAATTTAATGTGATGTATATGTAATTTGTCATAAATGGAAAATAAATTATTATAATCTGAAAATGAAACAAAGAAATGGATTAATGTCATACTTTAAAACCAATGGTATAATAGCTATTACAAAACAATGAAACATTAAATACCTCCCATCAAACTACATTTGACATGCAAAGTAAGTACCTAGTTATTCTACACAGTTAATTGTTGTTTTGAAAAAATGAAAAAGAATGATTATAAAAATCTGTTCCACTAAAAACCTAGAAAGTAAGCTAATGGTGGGTATTTCCAATGGTTTCCATGGAGTCCTTAGTTCAAATCCTAAGGGTGGCAATAAAACATGTGAATTCCATTAAATGTCTTGTCATAGAGGTTTTAATTTTTCAAGGGGAAAGGGGCAAACTACACAAAACAGTTTAGAACCATGATGCCCCAGAAATATGCCCACTCTTTGCATTAAAAAAAGTTTGATGTGGGGGGTGTTTAATGTCTATTGGCAAAACAAGGGGATATAAAGCATGCTAGGAAAATTGCAAAGAAATTTGAAAAAATAGAAAACATGTTGAGAGGGTCATTGGAGAAGGAACCAAACAAAATAGGCCTATTGTTTTTGCAAGTTTAATTTAAATTTTTTTTTGCTATTATACAACCTTTTTGCTAAACAATTATATGCCCTCCTAATTTTAGCATAATGTTGTTCTACCATTGTACATTCTACCATTGCAAGATGTTGAAAGGAGTTCATAATATATTTTGCCCTTGTCAATTCAAGCATGTCACCATAGGATTATTTCACACATTCAAAATATTAGCTTTGGTGAATATTTTGAAATAATTACTAGATTAATAAGGGTTGAGGAACAAAATAATTGCATATGTAAGATATGAGTGGGCAAACTTGAATTTTGTGACTATAACGCTATGAGACATGAAATCAAAGTTTTGGAGGAAAGTTTCCAAGATGCTTGTTATGGGCAGGTATTTTCAAAACCATTCCAATTTGCTAAGGTGGAAAAATACTATGCAAAGGATTAAAATATAATTCCATGCAATCTATAGAGACATAAATTTTGTAAAAATGTATCATTTGGCCAAAAAATGTTTTTGGGAAGGCAAGCAAGAATGGAGGGTACTACAAATTGAGGGTACTTATTTTGCTTCATACTATTTAGTTGGAGATGCCTCACCAATCCAATGTTTCTTTTTTGCAATGAACCAATTTGCTTGGCTCGTCAGAAAAAAAAGTTGAAACTATAAATGTTCCCCAAAATAGAAAATTCTATGGAGAGATGGAGTGCCTCCCCCTTTGGCCCACCAATATAGGTGAGAAGGGAAGGGCTTTGGGCAAAACATATGGGATTAAAACGAGGTGCTATTGGGAACACCCTTGGGGGAACACATTGGGAACCTAAAAAACATTGGGAATCTATTGGGAACCCATTGGGAACTTGAAAGGAACATGTTGGGAAGAAAGGAAAAAAGGAAAAAAGTCCTCCCCCAGCCAAAACTTAAAAGAAAAAAAATCAAGGCATTTTGAGTGCATGTTGAGCCTTCCCATTGGTTGCATGAAACTATTTGTCACCATTTTTGGCATGGGCTAATACCCCCATTATAAACTAGGGGTACTTATTAAATCAAGGCTGTATAAATTTTAAAATGCCCTTAAAAATATTGAATATTCAAATCAAAGCAAGGTATGAAATTATCCTTGGGAAGTCAATGTGTTAAATTTTCCAACTATGTGTGTCAAAGGAAATATTGTTTGGGGGCTATAATACTATGTGAAGGAGATTTAATTTCTCTTTATTATTATCCAAAATTCTAATATCAACATATTTGAACCACTTTAAATTTAATTAAAATTTACATTTGCATTGATTTTCAATAGCCTATATTTTCTTGAATTTTAAATTAAAGTTGAAGGCGTGAAAAGTGATGAAAGAAGTAAGGTATTATGCATGACTAAAGAAGCATCATGCATGCAATGTTCAAATTGAGTTTAAAAACACATCAACAAAAATTTCAATACCAAATCACATTTCAAGTGATGAAGAACATGTATGGCAACTACAAAGTCATTACAAACAACAAACATTTGTTTTATTGAACCATGGGAAAAATTATATAAAGAAAAAAATGATGTTTTTGGTTTCTAGAATCAAAGTAAACAAGGTCTTCATTGCAATCCAAGTAAGTGAACCATCAAGTTGCGACATCCAAGCCTTCATTAAAAATTACATTACAACATTTCCATCCAACTAATTGAACCCATTTATAACAATTAATACCTATTATAAATATCTTGTAAATATAGTTTTATTTTCTTAAAATTTTATAATTTAAAAAAATACCATATATTAGTTATATTTAGGTTTTGAAAATTAAAATAACCTTATTATAGAACTAATTGAGTTACAATTTTTACTTGGCAACAAATATATGATTAGACCCCATATTTTTACTAGTGAAGTTTTTAAAACAAAGAATGATATTGCCCCCCTCCCTAAACTTTTGTAAGTTTTATGATGTGCATGTCAAAAAAATGTTAAATATTTAATTGTACTTGAAATGTTTTGCAAATTTGTGAATTAAATGATTATGTTCATGGAGGCTATTATTTTATGTTATAGCAAGCATACTACTTTTGGGATTTTTGAATGTGTACTTCCTTGTCTCACATGGCATAATTATCAAATGTTTATAGATTGTTTGATTCTTATTATGTTATTGTGTCTTAAATTAATCTTGTCCATTGGTTGTTTTAAATGATGCCTTGCATTATGCCATATTAGTAAGTCTATAGTTGAAATAAAAAGTAAATAACCCATCCTTGGTTGAAAATGTGAATGAAGATCTAATAATTAATTTAGAGTTGGGACTTTTTATTTCTAACATCAAGAATGAAGTTTGTTCTTGTTACACTCCCATTCAAATGAAGGGGAAGGTATGTGAACATCCAAGAGATTCACTTCCAAAATTCCTAACATCAAATCCCAATTTGGGAATTGGAATCTTTAAGTGACTTCTTAGATGTTCAAAGTAAAGACTTTTCAAGGATGAAACCTCATTGACATTTAAATTGAATGATTTTCTTTGGGTCATTTGACTCCTGTTGAAAAGGGTTACAATAAAATGAGTTCACATGCCCAAGATGAAATCATTCTAGAAAGTTTTGAAGAATCATGACAAAAGTGTCTTTGATGTTTGCAAATATCCATATAAGTGTCTAACACATTTAAAGTGTAATTTTGAAGGCCCAATCATAATTGAATTGAAATTTCAAAAAGTTCTTGACAAGGGTTATAAGGAAATAAGATAGCATGCCCAATTTGATTAAGTTTTTGAAATTATGGTAGTTTGAAGTTCAAAAGATCATGTCCCAAAATTGGGAATTTGTCATGCATGTAGGTTTTATTGAAAGTTGTATAATAATATAATACAGGGAAAATAATCATCCTAAAGTGGTATGCTATGGTGAAGATTGTATGAATATGTGATGAATATGTGATTCAATTTTGATTGTAATTGCATTTAATGCCTTCTTATGACATTTTGTGTAATTATTTTTTTGTGGTTGTTCATGAAATGTGTTAACTCATCATAATTCACTAGAAGAAAAATTGTTTTTGTAACTGGTTAACTTGCAACTACACGTAATTGGTTTCATTTGTGATTATATTTGGGTAAAATCATAGTAAAAGAAACCACCCAAATATGTGGACACTCCTTAAAATTACATTTTTGTATGTTTGGAAAATCACAAGGGAAGTTCATAATAATTTGGATTGTCATAATTCTTTTGAAATACTTTCCATTGATTACAAAGTTTACATGTTCAAAGTTTGACACAAATCAAAAATGTTTTTGCATGTTCAAAACATTCAAACTTCAAGAGTGGACAATCCTTATTTTTTCCAAACATCATTTTTTTCTACCAAATGTGCACCATTCCTTTTGAAAATTGGAAAGGATTTTAACATTGATGATTAGAAGGGCAAAAGGATTTGAGCTAATGATTTTTTTTTTTAATAACCCATTTGAGCAAATTTGGCTCAAAAGTGCTTTTGACCTTTAAAAATTATGGATTTTGAAAATGTGGTTTTAAAAAAAATTGTTCATATATATGTGATAGATGGCATGAATGCATAATATACATGATGTAAAATCAATTTTTAATCAGAATATATTTATTTATGAAATGTAGTGTTAAATGGGGTATCCAATTTTTTAAAAAAAAGTTATACACCAATGTAAAAATGACACGTGTCATGTGCAATCCTTGTGAAAAAGACTTTTACCTTGGTGCTCTTGGCTCCTTGTGATTTCACCCATTTGATCATTTTTGTAATTACAAATTTTGCCATGTCATCTTTTTTGCTAAAATTATGTATGGTGATAGGTAAGTTGGGGTTGGTAATAGGTAATTAATATGTATGTATATAAATTGGGGTGTGATAAAATGTAGATTGGTAGGTAGCTAATAAATATGTAGGTAGACTTTATAAGTTGGTAGATGGTTAATATTTTGTTTGAATTTATTGTAAGAATGTAATAGATGGGAGTAAAAACATGGTTAGGTGATTCATTTTTGACATTTTCAAGACTCCACATTTTTAATTAATTACAATTCTTGAAATTATAATAATTATCATACTACAAATATTATAATTATCCCCTATGATTTTGATCAAAATTATTAGTACATTACCCTTTAGATATCACTAAACATGTGAATAGTTCAGAAATTCATGTGAAAGTTTGAATATTTCAATGTGAAATTGACTATAAACAAAAATTCATGAAATCATGGTATTTAAAAATTGGGAGTCATGGGGAAAATGTCATTTCAATGTAAGATTTGCAATGATGAACTACAAAAAATTATAGGGGAAAAGGCGACATTGCCCAAATTCAAGCCATGGTGAATCTTATTAGTTCATGTGTGCTTGTGGCTAGTTCATGAATCAAAATTGGCTCCAATAGCATTAATGAACTATCTTCATTACTTCATTTGTGTAGCTTGATGTGACCAAGACATGAACAAAGCAATTATTTTTGGTTGTATTCCAAAATTCTAATGTCACTTTTTTAATTTTGGTGCAAGGTTTGCACACCCAAGGTTCAAAAGTCTTTTGTAACACATTTTAGCATATAATTTACCCTTTACCTTGTGCCAAGTCTTTGGGGGCACATTCCCCAAATGATGGTTTGACGGAATCAGAGTTGTTTTGATAGTTTTTATTTTGACCCTTCAAATGGTCCTAAATGATGTGGTAGAGGTTTGTTTTAAGAATGTGGACCCATTATCTTGTAATATTGAACAATATCTTTCCAATAAGTTGAAGATCATGTGATTTGAAAAAAAATGATCATAATCTTAACTTAAGGCTCATAATCAAGGCCAAAGTGGAAAAAAAAAAAAAAAAAAAAAAAAAAAAAAAACCTATCTCAGCGCATGCACAGTTGGAGAAGAAGATGAAGAAGAGAAACCATATCCACAAGCATTTCCAAAGATGACAATTGTAGTCAGAAAGAGAGAGAGAGAGAGAGAGAGAGAGAGAGAGAGAGAGAAG